>SDBT01005945.1_pt1 | contig 20407 bp, 14 predicted proteins | sample 2277101 | NCBI WGS metagenome assembly SDBT01 (sample SAMN10404973, study PRJNA504765) | marine sediment metagenome | isolation source: marine sediment core GS10_PC15, 103 cmbsf | place: Arctic Ocean: Southern Knipovich Ridge | collected 2010 | reverse complement strand
GCCAATTTCGGAATTCTCGCAACCAATCTCATTGATGTTGTTAATTCCTCAAATTGTAACCACGGTCTTAACCATGCAACAGCCTGATAAGCGCCGGGCTTGCCTGGGATTTCTTTTACCTCAATTTTTGCAGCAGCCAATGGATACTTCGATTTTAAATCTTGATTGGTTGTCGGATTTGCATTGACATAATTGTTGATCCAACGATTGAGCCAAATTTCACAATCAGATGCTTCCATGAAAGAACCAATCTTGTCGCGCGCCATTACTTTTAGATAATGCGCAAAACGTGACGTTGCAAGAATATAGGGCAATCTTGCTGAAATTTCTGCATTTGCAGTTGCTTCAGGACGATCGTATTTCAATGGTTTTTGTGTTGTTTGTCCGCCAAAAAATACCGCATAATCAGTATTTTTATAATGACAAACTGGCAAAAAACCTAACTTACTTAATTCGGCCTCACGTCGATCTGTAATGCCAATTTCTGTTGGACATTTTGAATCAACATCACCTTCGTCAGTGAGAAACGTATGTAAAGGCAAATTCTCAACTTTACCGCCGCCCTCTGCGCCACGAATTGCAGTTGACCATCCGTATTTTGCATAGGCTTCCGTAATTCGCGTTCCTAAAGCATATGAAGCATTCATCCAACAATATTCATCATGATCAAGCACTGAAGTCGGCTTCTTTTTTGAAACATCCGTTTCTTCAAATGCAAATTCATCAATTGGCGATGTAGCTTCACCGTAAGGTAATCGTGCTAACACTCTTGGCATGGCAAGTGTGACAAAACGAGAATCATCGGATTGACGGAAGCTGGCCCATTTAGCATATTCGACGCTATCAAAAATCTTTTCCAAATCGCGCGGATTAGAAAGCTCAGACCAATTATCAAATCCCATGAGTTGCGCACTAGCTGCGCCAACAAAAGGACAAAATGCCGCTGCAGCAACATTTGAAATTTTATTTAGCATTTCGATATCCGTTGGATGATTGCCAAACTCATAATCACCGATCATTAAACCATAAGGTTCTCCTCCCGGCATACCAAATTCACTTTCATAAATTTTCTTAAATAATTGGCTTTGATCAAACTCAACGGCCTTGTCTAAATCTTTTTGTAAATCGCGTTTGCTCACATTAAAAAGCTTGATGCGAAGACTCGCGCCCGTCTCTGAATTCATCACGAGATAATTAAGTCCGCGCCATGAACCTTCAAGCTTTTTAAGCTTTTCATGATGCATGATTTTAGAAAGTTGTTTTGAAATAGTTGCATCAATTTTATTGATTGCTTCATTAATTGTTGCAACTAAACTTTTATTCCAAGTAACCGTGCCATCTAAAGCACTTTCAGTCAGCGCCTTTAGCAACTCTTCTGCCTGAGAACGCTCTGTTTGTTTTGTTGCCTGAATCGCCTGTTCAAGCAAACTTGAACTCTCTTCTTCAAACTGAACAGTTTGTTGTTTTGTTTGTGTGGCTTTAGTCATAATTAAATCTCCTTTAATATTTATTACTGCGAAATGCCCAGCTCTTTTGCTAAGTTCTTTATTTTATCCGGGTCTTGAAGCGTCTCTTCTAAGATTTTTTCCAATTTATCTGAGCGATCAGACTTTGAAAGCAAATCTCTTAATTTATCGCGAGCATCTTTTAATGTTTTTAACTCAGGTACTTGCTCGACAATTTTTGCGGGCTCAAAGTCTTCCATTGAATTAAATTCGAGATTGACATTCATTTCACTCTCGTCATTTTTCAATGTGTTGTCGACTCGTAATTTTACGCCGGGACTTTGGCGTTTCATGACGTCATTGATATTGTCCCGATCAATTTTGATAAATTTACGCTCTTTTAAAGGCTTTAGCGGCTTTGTCGGTTCGCCCGAAAAATCTCCTAAAACACCGACGACAAAAGGTAATTCTTTTTCGACGGCGCCGCCTTCAGTTTCGACTTCATATTTAATGTGAACTCGCGGTTTGCGAACTCGTTCTAGTTTTTCATTGACACTTGCCATGATCTTTCTCCTTTGGTTGTTAAACTGTTAATTTTACACTTACAAAAATTTTTGTTGATTCTAATTTCTATTATTCATCACCGGGCCACGCCAAAGGCGTGGCCCCTACGCTAATTTATAATTCCCGACATTTCGTAAACGCTTTTGCGCGCACCTTCATCATTAATCATTTCTTGTAACAATTCAGGGAATGGTAAATTTCCCCAACGAACTGCGCGATCAAGCAAATAAGGGATTGGCGAATGTGGTTCTGTTTTTTTTAAAAAATCGGCGATTTTAACGAGCAAAACTAATGCCGATTCGCGCGAATCAATATTATTTGAAATAATTGCTTCGTGATTCTCGCTACTCGTTTCTTCAGATAAGTTTTCTGTTGAATTTTTCGAAGCCGCATCTGAAAGAATCGCAAACGGCGCATCCTTTATAATAAATCGAATATGATCTTGATATGTTTCAAGCGTTCGTTTGATGTATGATGACGGTGGCGCCACTTTTCCACATTTTTCTTCAAGCAATTGATTGAGCTCGCTAAATGAGTTGATGCAATCTGCGACATTATCATTCAATTCTTGATAAAATTGTGCGGTTGATTCTTCCACTGCTTTTTTTATCGATTCTGGCATAACAGCTTCTTGCTCGATTTTCTTTTCAAGCACTTTTGGATCTTTAATTTTAGTGATATCAAGTGATTGTTGATATTCCCATAATGAAAATGGTCCAACACTGCTGCCTTGCGTAATCGGTATATCATTGATTGGCTGAATTAAACAACCCTCGGAATCTTCACCATTTAATCCGACCAATGGCGCCAATCGAGTATCAAGCCCATCTTCATCGGGTAATGGAAAAATATCATCCCAGTAACGATCAAGTAATTGATATAAAAACTGAAGCCCGAAATTTAAACCGGCAAACTCGTGCTGCCTAATAAGCGATTCGAGCAACCAAACGGCAATCTCTACATCTTTTGAATGTTTAGACAAAATTACTATGGCTGTTTCGTAAACACACTGCCATTCTTTTGTTGCATCTAAATCAGCTTCACCTTGTTGAATCTTGCGCTCGATATTTCTCGCACGAGTTCTCGCATCTTTAATTTTATAGTAAAGTGATGTTGGCGAATCATCTTTTCTCAAATTATGACCAACAGGATTGCTTTTTGAGATTGGTTTAACTAAATCTTCGATTTTAATAGCTAATGTCATGATTTCTTCTCCTGACTGTTAGGAAGAACATCTTTAATTTGTTCTGGTTTTTCCGTGAATACAACATTTGGCGCAACTTTATTTGGCAGCTTAAAGCCATTAAGATGAGTTAACTTAAAGATACCGATATCACCAGTCCCCGTAATACGATACGTTGCTGAATATCCATGGAAATTAATATAAAACAAGTAAGTGCCATCATCTTGCGTAGGTTTCAGGACTCCATGATTAAATATTTTAAATAATGACCAAGGACCTGATGCTGACACGCCATACTGATTATCATTAAAGGTTGTGATATAAAGACTCGTCTGTTCAGCATTAAACGGCATCGGCCAGCTAATTGAAGCGACATTTCGCGGACCATGACTATAAGTCAGATGATTTGGCCCAACAATCATTTGTACGCTACTCGCATTGCTGTCTAATGTTATCGGCTCAATTGAAAAGCTGAAGTTTGCTTGCTTTGCTCCGTTAACAAAATAGTCTTCTCGAATTGCTCTTGCACTTTCGAAAATTTTGACACTAGAATCCGGCAACTCAATTGAGTGTCCATTCATTTGATACAGAGTCCATGGTGTTTTATCTGTATTAACAAAAGGCTTAATGTATGTATTAAAATAAGCTTGCAATGTTCCGCCATTACTAAAGAAGGTGTTAAAATCAGTCATTGCAATGTCGGATTGTGATTTACGTCTTAGTGGAAAGCGATCACGAATTGATTTATCGTAATTGCTCATGACATCATTCTTCCAAGCATCATTCATTTGCGCATGCGCACCTTGAACGATGATTTGCCAACTATTATTAGCAAGCGAATTTAACCATCGTTGAACGGGTTTTGGCGCCTTCACTGCTTCTTCGCTCAGCGCCTGAATCGGATTTTTATTTTTAGCTTGCATGAGTTCTAGCGCCGCATTGAAAGAAGCTTGGTTTTGATTTGCAGCTTGTTGCAACGTCACTAAGTAATCGCGCAAATTCTCTAACGTTTTAACTGTGTCTGGCCAAGACACACCGCTACCCGCATGTTTGCTATAATTATTCAGTGAATCGTAATGCCCCGTCACTTGTACTTTGTCATGAGAAATTGACGCCGTGTTATCATAAACAATATCTAATAATTTTGGTAATGACGATTGTTTGCTGATGAGTAAGTTGAACGTATTAATGGCATCATCTAAGCTTTGAAATGGTTTGATTTTTATGTTAGCTAACGCATTGTCCCAAGACTCAATATAATTATCATTGTAATTTTTCTGCATCACATCACTAATTTGACCAGCGTTCTGATTAATGTTGCTTTCATTAACCAATCCAATATCGCGATTATCTTCAGCCACTTCTTTTGAAATTGATTTGTCTTGCTTTAAAAATACTTCTTGAAATCCTCGCGCAGTATAAAGTGACGGAATAGATGATTTTGGGTTCACCATTTCAAAAACACTATTAAAGTTAGTGCCAACAGATAAATTGAGCAACAAATCAGCCAAATTATTAACACTGGCTCTTAACGTTAGAAGTCCATATGCACGCTGCGACGGAATAATTTGCTCTAATTGACCGCGCACACGATTAATTAATGCATTATCTAATGGTAGTTTTTCAACCGATCGATTAAGTGATAAAGTGAGATAATATTTAAGCTGATTGACAGTTTGAGGCTGTGATTTTAGTGAATTATTCCAGCCATATTCCATTGGCGCTTTGATTGAAAATCGCGGTGTATCATTGGAGGCGCTAAAAGCCAAATATCCTTTAAGAGTTGCATAAAGCAAATTTTGATCTTGAATATTTTGATTAAGATTGTTTTCAATTTGCGCGGCAATCCGAGGTAAAAATTCTGAATGCAGTGTTCGCTGAAGTGCGTCATTAATCGTGCCGCCAATAAGTTGTGAAACATACAAGAAATGTAATCCCCATTCATGTTTTGAATATAGTAAGCTTGCATTCTTCAATGGATTCAAAACAGAAAGAACAGACAAAAGTGAGTCATCACCTTGTTTTACATTAGTCTGCGCTTCATTATAATATTGTATATATTGATCAACCTGATTTAAATTCGACAGGTTTTCTTGATAGCCGACATACATGCCAACCGTTGCAAATATGACAAGCGCAGGACATGATAAAAGCAATGTTCGATAGGCCGCTCGTCGAATTCGTTTGCTTCGTTCGCTATCGCCAAGCAAATGTGATTCAGGCAACATTATATCGAAGAATAAAGTCCGCAGAAAATAGCATTCGCCAAGTCGTGATGGACGTTCAAATTTAGGCGGCACTAATTGGAATTTCTTTGACATTGCTTGAAGCACAAAATCATAGGGTTCACCTTCTTGCTGATCGCAACTCGTAAAGTAAACACCCCTCAATTGCAATGCGTTATGATATCGCGTCGAACCAAAAAGTTCTGAAATAAAGTTTTCAATTGGCCGTTTTAATAATTGCATTTGTTGAGGAAACGCGTTAATCAACTCTCGACCACGAATGGATCTTTCCGTGTCTAACGCCCACATCACTCGTTTTCGTAATTGAGCAATCAACGCATTATATTCATTTTCAAAAAAACGTTGTACATATTGCAACTCGTTACAGTTTTCCAATGGCAAACTCATTCCCCAAACTTGTCTTAATTCTTCTTTACTTAAGTCATTAAAAAATTCCATGAAGCCTTCGACTAAATCACATTTATTGAAAACAACATAAACAGGAACAAGTGATTTAAACTTTTGGTGAATATCACGTATATAAGTACAGATATCTTGTATGAAATCCTGGCGTGATTTGTTGCTATACAAAACAAGATCTGAAAGATTAAAAACTAATAAAATACCATTTAATGGTTTGTTTTTTCGTTCACGTCTCAATAACTTAAGAAACCGTTTCCAAGTATTCGCACTCGATTCATTTTCTGCTCCCATTGCATCGACAAAAACTCCCTGCTCTGAAAACCACCATTCATAATCTGGAAATTGATTAATATAATTAACAGCTTCTTCACCAAAATGTTCGGGCCGTGAATAATGCAAGCCAAGATTTTTAATCACGGATTTTTTCCCCACATTAGGCGCGCCTAAAACCAGATACCATGGCTGTCTTCTCAAACGCCTACGCTTTTGGTCTTTTTTGATTTTATCTGTCATATTACTGAGATTATCTTTGCTATATTGCCAACCATTTTTCCCGCCAATCCGGAGCAATCTACAACCCTGCTTTATTTTATCAATGAGAATTGGAAATGTTTTTGCTTTATATTTTTGGAAAACGCTAACAATGAGTCTCAGTTCATAAGCAGAAATTGCAATACACAAGATCAGAATTCTCATCCCAATGCCGGCGAAAGGGTATGAGCCGTTAATTGATAGATGTGGCAAAACAAACCAAATCAGCACAAAAATAATTGCGAGCACAATAACGCTGGCTTTAATTTTACTTGGAATTCTACTCAGCACTTGTAATGGATCATTCATCCTGTTAGTCCTCTAGTCGTTTATTTCATTTCTTGGCACAATTTGACGCTGAATTACCTGGCTAAATGAAGTCACCGGCGAAACTGTCGAAATTCCATTTAGTTTTTGTAATGTCGGCGTCGCCACTCGATGTAATTTAAAGTTAAATATTCCTCCAACCACCAACAAAGCAATTAAGGTAATAAAACCAAATTTTTTTAATTTATTTTTCTTTTCTTTGCTAGATTTTGGTAACTTGATATTTTTCCATGTCGGCGATAGATTTCTTTCAGGCTTGCTTCTTGCATGACGAATGTGATAAAAAATTCGATTTCGTATTTCTTCGCGAGCCGCTCGATTCTCATCTCCGTAAAATTTTCCTTCAAAACCAAGGCTCAATAAAAAATACACCAGCTCAACATGATCGATATTTTTTCTAACATCTCGAAGCATGTCTTCCAAAATCATATAAAACCGCTCTCCTCCCCATGTTTCTTTGTGAAACAGACTTAATAAACTTCCCTGAACCCAAACACTTTGTGTTCCCCACGGTCGACTTAACACAGATTCATCAACTGCAGTACAAAGACAATATCGTGCTGCCACAATCGTACGAACAGGATAATCAATGCTTGAGAGCTTTCGCTCGAACGTTTTAACTTCTTCAACAACTTGTGCGCGTAATGCCGCTACATTTGGATGATCGATAGTGTGACGTATTTGAGTAATTAACGTAATAAGTGGCGTTGCAACCGTGATTAAAGCATTCGACTCAGACACTTCCATCGCAGGAATATTTTGATGAGGATTCGCTTGATGCTGGTTTCTGTTCGGATATTGATAACCACCGTGCTGTGGATACTGCTGCGGTAACGTCGCTGGGTAATTTTGATCGTTGTACATGGTGATTTATCCCTTTATAGCCCATAGTTCTAATTTCAACCCAGGAATGTTTGTTCCAACGTGAATCGCGATACCGCCTGATTTTTCTAAATACTGCCATTGCTCGTGACGCTTATCTAAAGCGAAGTAGGAAAAATTCGAATGATATGGAATTTGCCTTGGCGCAATCGCAATTGATTGTATGGGAATTCCTGGAAGCGCCTTACTCACCAAAGTTCGAATTTGCTCGACCGGCGCAATTTTAATTTGACTTGGGAACATTGTTCGAATTGTTTCTGTCGGCACATCAGCGTAAACCGATAAAACAAAGCTACAATGCTCTAATAATTGCTTATCATGAAGCTCGCCAACCCATAAGCCATGATCTCTTGATTGTAATGGAATTGAAGTGGCGTTTTGCTCGAGCACCATACTCAACGCATGACGCACTTCGTTAATAATGGGTTTAAATGTATTAAACAAGTCTTCATGCTTATACACTGGCGGCTCAATCGGCCTTCTTTTATTGGTTGTGTAAGTTGCCATCTCTCCCATCAACTGAATCAACGTATAAAATAATTGTTCGGGATGAAGTGGTTTTTTATGAGAAAGATAGTGAAAAATAGGCTCATATTTATTGCTTAATTGTAATAACATAAAGTCGACAATTTCTGCCGTGCCAGCTTGTTGAGTATCCGTTAAACGGCCAGCCAACATTTCTGCGCGATGATTTAACAACCCATGAACCTCTGTGATAAATTGTGCTAAGGCTAATGCTTCTTGAACGTCCAACCAAGTAGTTAGAAATGTTTTATCAAAAGTGACTTTCTTATTGCTACGCGATTCTTTGATGCGCGCAATCGGCAAACAGGCATATCCACTTAAATCATCATGCTCACTCAAAATCTTAGTCGCAACCGAACCTAAAGGTACTTCTGTTGTTTCTGGCGTATCAGCAACAGCATCGATCACTTCTGTTTGTATCACCCTATAACGATAGGCTTGAGATGAGTTGTCAGCACCTGCTTCAGCTGTGCCACTTTGACGAAGCGGTATTGCCAAATATAATAAAGTGTTGCTCAAACCTTCAGGAATAATAAAAGGCGTTGGTGCTTTATCATTTCTTGGCATATTAAATGCGGTACCATCTGGAAAAATACCGATAGCGGAAAGTATCCCGAGCTTTCCAACTGAAAGTAATTCAAAATCCAAATCGAGCTCCGAAAAACCCCATAAATGATTGCTTTGAACGCGATGAGTATAATTAATTAAATATTCAAAATACCGGTCGTGTTGTTGAAAATGCTGTGGCTGCAAGAACATACCTTCGTGCCATATAACTTTACTTTCTGTTTGCATTCTCTTTTTTCCTTTAATTCAGCAAGCTTCGCTTGCCGGGCCACGCCTGTGGCGTGGCCCCTACAACATGATTTATAAAAAGTTATTGCTATATCCAACGCGAACGTTAAATCCTTGCGACTGTAAATCAAGATACAATACTGGGTGATATCCTTTTTTCTGCTTAATCTTGACGACTTTATGCCACGTTGCATTATTAATATTTCGATAAGCCGCAACAATACCTAAGTATTGCGTGTTAGGTGATAAAGGCTGGCTAACCTTCATCTGCGAATTAGGTCTGACCTCAATGGTATTCTTATCAATTAAGTCGCCGCCTAAAACTTTTGCGCTATTGTTTGTTAGCGCACTATAGTCAGCTTGTTGAAAAGCGTATTGCGTTTTCAGTTGATAAATGGTTAATACGACGGGTGATGAGTGCCCATAAATATTTGGATTTAAATAATTTGCAGAACGAACGTGCACCGTTGCCTCAGGCCCCGAACTAAACAGAGCACAAGCTGTTAAAATACTAAATAATATTATTGCTACAATTAAATGTGCTAAATTTGATATCATTTTAAATTTCATAAAAAAACTCCGATTAAAAATAAAAAAGGCAAAAGGTGTCTTGACAATTCTTTGCTCCTAATCAATAAAAGCTTTAAATAGTTTTTTACACGCGCTAGAAACAGAGGGCTGTTTGGAAGGACCTTGATAAGGTGATTGTATAGCACGCTGTGTTGTATTTTGCTGAATATAAGGATCTGAAGAACTAACGCCAAACGGTTCTTGGGAACGAAAAGATTGGGGGGGTGAATTGGGAATACTTGAATCGTAACTGATTGTTTCATTCGAGTCAAGATATTCATCTAACATATCCATTGGCGACTGCTCTAGATAGGAAGTTTTTCCTGAATGATAATTTTTCTGAGCAATTGTTGAGCTCGCCTCATCTATTCCCAGATCATTTAAAACGTTTCCCTCAGATGATGGGGCTGATGAGTTTAAATATTGTGGTTCCGAATAACCAGATTGCGCCGGATGATAAGATTGTTTTGTATTTATTGCCAAACCATTATCTGTAAAACTGGATTGCTCATTTATGACAGGCTGCAATATATTAGCTTTCGTTTCTGAATGCGGATCATATAAGAAATCAAGAGGATCTTGCTGAGATGAAAACGTACCTTTTTTAGCAGCATTTGCGGAAGCTGCAAACGGATCAGCAAAACGATTGCCTTTATAGTTAGTATCATGTGAAGAGGACCAAATATCTTCAATCTCTGGCGCTGACGAAATCACGGCATTATCATTTGCTGTCTCCGCATCATACTTGACAATATGTTCTTTCTGAATTTTCACTTTAAATAATGCTGTTGGCAATCGAATAATATCATCGTCTTGAAGTACAATATGCTCATCGCCATCAACCAGCTCAAAACCGTTTGTCGTTGTTTTGATTTCTAACGTTTCTTTTTGAAATATTCTATGTTCAGAATGATTGGCCAACTGACCTAGTATTTGATTGAGCTCGTGCTCATCTTTTTTTTCATCATCTTGAGAAACTTTCGCATTAAGCAAACCCGCATCATCATTGTTAAGCCAATCGTCATGCTGGCTTTGATCGGTCGGAGAAATTAATTCATCTTGAGTAATAATAGGTATTAATTTCAATGTAAATTCAATTTGTGAGTGTGACATAAAAAATTCTCCTAGAAACTAACGTCTCGGCTCTTATTCAGCAAGCTTCGCTTGCCGGGTCGCATGATATGCAACCCCTACGGTTTTTAATTTATATTCTTTGTAAAAATTCATTTCGGCAATTATACATAATCGCCTGATACGGATAATCTTCTGAGCCAATATCAACTGGCATGGCGGATCTGACCCAATGTTTAATCCATTGAAGATTAAAATAGCCATTGAATAATTCTTCCATTAATATCCCACAACGATTACAACGCTCTTCTATCACTTCTCTCACAATATTTGTGAGACTCTGATTATCTAAATCCGTAAAAATACTTTCCATTTTTCCTCCAATTATTAATTAATGCGCCCATTGCCGCCCATTGCAATATGCAATCCGCGCTTTATATAAAGTTTCTTTTTTTCTGCTGGTTTTTTATCACGCTCTGCTGCGATAATTAATGAGTTTGAAACTGCATAACCGCTCATAAATTTATCTGCTTCAACTTCAGGTTTATCTTGAGACACAATACTTCCACCGCTCCAAAAAACTGCTATCGCGGCCCAACTCGTTGGTGTATATAAATCTAAAGCATCAGCAAATACTTTTGTTTGCCGACGAATATCATCATTTGGTTTTTTCACCCACTCACTGATAGCTCGCAAAGCATTTTGTGTGTTTGAACATTTTTCATCTTTCTCCAATTCTTCAGAACAAACATAAGCCCACCAAACCGCTTCTCTGATTGGCAAACCAAAAGCAAGGAACTTGATTGCTTCATCATATAATTCAGATTGTATGAGAAAATTGATAATCCTCATGTCTGTTCGCTGATTTCGCACTTGATCACAAAATTCTTCTGGCACTTCAATTTCATCAATAAATTCTGAAATTTTTGCATGGTTGAATTTTTTTAACGATTGTTCGCTCATAATTTTTTCCTTATGGACAAGCCATCTCTCGATGCGCCTGCAAAGCAAGCTTACTCGGGACAGGCTGCTTGCCCCTACAATTTATATTAATACCAACCACATACTCACCTTTTTTATCAACACCAACCCTCATTGTTTTCATTGTTTTCTTTTCTACAATATTCGAAAGAATCTCTGATGACAGTGCTGGCAAAATATCTTTTGTAATAATGTTATCTGCTTGTCGTGCGCCAAGCGCCGCTTGCTGACATTGAGATAAAATATTTCCGATCACTTGATTATCAAAATTTAATTTGACTTTATGTTCTGCTAGCAGCCTTGATTGCACTCGAGCTAATTTTAACTGAATGATGTCGGACAATATTGGATCTGATAATGCAATATAAGGCACAACATTAACACGTCCTAAGAATGCCGATTTAAAATGTTTTGTTAATTCATCTTGAATCGAATTTGAAATGACTTCTGAGTTTATTTTTTTATCCGATTCTTCACACAACTGAACAATCGACTCACTACAGACATTTGACGTCATAATAATGACACAATTCTTAAAACTGATATCTCTTCCCTGGCCATCACGCAAAGACCCTTTATCAAACACTTGATAAAAAAGCTCTTGCACGCCTGAATGAGCCTTCTCCATTTCGTCGAGTAAAATAATGCTATAAGGATTTCGCCTAACTGCTTCTGTTAGTATTCCTCCTTCACCATATCCAACATATCCTGGAGGCGAACCCACCAACATTGAAATTTTATGTTCTTCTTTAAATTCAGACATGTTAATGATGCTGATGTTTTTCTCGCTTCCGTATACTTGTTCTGCTAACGCAAGTGCCGTTTCTGTTTTTCCGACACCACTTGGACCCACAAATAAGAAAACACCGATCGGTTTGTCAGGATCCGATAATTTGGCGCTCGATGTTCGCATTTTTAAAGCAATTGTATTTAATGCGTGATTTTGCCCAACAATTCGCGAAGATAAACTTTGCTCAAGCTCCATCATGCGAGCAATTTCATTATTTTGCATACGACCAACCGGTATGCCTGTCCAGTCAGCAATAACTTTTGCAACCGCATCATGATCGACATAAGGCCGAATTAACGGATCATCACATTGAACGATTTTTAGTTGTCTCATTAAATTCTCAAGTGATTTTTGTAATGTTTTATTTGGATTCGATTTGGTTTTCTTTTTTGTGTTGACTTGATCACACAACTCAAGCTTTATCGCAACTTCCGCTATTTGTTTTGCAAGTGTTTGCTCGGTTTTCCAACGCTCAGATAACGCTTTAAGTTCTTTTTTATTTCTGAAAAGTTCTTTTTGCAATTTTTTAATTCGATCCTTGTGATCCTCTCCTCGCACGCCTTCTTTCTTTAGCGCAGTCAGCTCGATATTTTGATGAGAAATTAATTTTTCCAGCTTCTCTAGTTTTGCAGGCTTTGTTGTTTGCTGGCTTGAGGTGCGGGCGCAAGCGGTATCTAAAACACTAATCGATTTGTCAGGCAAGTGTCGGCCTGAAATATAACGCTGTGATAATAAAGTCGCTGCTTGCAACGCGCTGTCTAAAATCTTTATTTTGTGATGCTTTTCTAACCCAGGCACCAAACTTCTTAACATATAAATAGCCGATTCTACATTTGGCTCTTCAACTTTAACAACCTGGAATCGTCTCGTTAGCGCAGCATCTTTTTCAAAGTAAAGCTTATATTCCGACCAAGTCGTTGCCGCAATACATCTTAACTCGCCTCGCGCCAATGCAGGCTTTAATAAGTTTGCTGCATCACCCTGTCCAGCGGACGCGCCAGCACCAATCATCATATGCGCCTCATCAATAAACAAAATAATGGGATATGTCACCGATTTCACTTCATCGATTAACTTCTTTAAACGATTTTCGAACTCACCTTTTACGCCAGCTCCCGCTTGAAGCAAGCCCAAATCCAATGTATGAATGACAACCTGTTTTAAATGTTCTGGCACATCTTGACTCACAATGCGCAACGCAAGCCCTTCAACTATTGCCGTTTTACCAACGCCAGGCTCGCCAGTTAAAATGGCATTATTTTGGCGACGACGTGACAATATATCGATGATTTGACATATTTCATCTTCTCGACCGACTGCCGCATCAATTTTTCCTAAACGCGCTTGTTCGTTAAGATTTATGGTAAATTGATCCAGTGCTGTTGTTTTTATGTTTTTTGTATTTTTAGTTTTTTGTTCAGCAATGCCAAGGCCATCTTGTTTTTCTTGATGAGCCTTTCTGACTGATTCACGAATTTCATCTGGTGAAATTTTCTTAAACTCTGCTGAGATTGCGAGACATAATTGATTTAATGTATGCTTTTGCAACATAGCACTTAGAATCGCACCAGAATTAATGTTTTGTTCATTCTCATCAAGAGAAGAAATCAACCACGCCTCATTAACCACGTCAACAACACGATCAGAAATTGCCGGTGATCGATCGTTGCCGATTTTAAGTAATTCTAGACTTGAATTGATATCTTTTATTAATTGATCAACCTTACAACCTGCATCAGACAAAACTGCAAATAAGGTTGTTTGATCATCTTCTAAAAAAGCCAATAACCAGTGCTCTAATTCAATATTAAAGTGTGTTCTAGCTACTGCTATCGAGGCGGCTCTTTCTAACGACTCATAACAACTTGAATTTAATTTGCCGATTAACGTTTTAATGGTGCTCATCGAAATTTCATTTGTGTTGGCAAACTGCTTGAACATAGTTCTTCATCTTCAATAGAATTGTTCTCCACGTATTTCTCGGTCTCCCGCCGAAAAAACATTTCTTTAAATTGTTTAAAATCTTCAGACAATTGACTAACCGCGGCCTTTAAAGCTTCATTTTTTTTCTCCAATTGCAATACATTTAAATTTAATGCAGAACAAACAGATCGCACTGTTTCAAGCTCTAAAGCTTGATGCTCATTTTCTGATTTTAACTGATCTCGCTCAAACGTCATATCTTCAAGCAATTTTTTTAATGAGTCAACCTCTTGTTGCAAACGCATCTTATCTAGTGCGCCATATTTTCTTAACACTGTCTCTTGTTTTTTAATGTATAACTCAAGCAATCTTACTTTGGGATATTCACGAAAAACAGCGGTTAGATTTTCAAGAAGCTTGCTGCTGCCTGTTGAAAACCACCAACCAAAAAGCTTCAGCCCTGTTTTCATCTCTAAACAATAATCTTCAATGGCAATAGCTAAACTTAAAGTATCACGGTCTGCCACTCGCTCTATAATATCCGTAATCTCTAAACAATTGATTATTCGCTCCTGCGATAATTTTCCCTTTTTTTTATAATTTTCTATTGCATACAATAATGCATTCTTATAACCCTCATCTATGAATGTTTCACGCATAACCACGCCCTCCTTTTAAAATTTAAAAACTGTAGAATACTGGTCTAGACTTTGTTGATCAGAGCCGCGGCCGGCAGGTGCCTCAAAAAAACCGCCAAGATAAGGAAGCGCCGCTGAAGAAACACCCGACATTGAAAACAATTTTTCTTGCGAGCGATTCATGCTTTCTACAAGATTAGCTTGATCAGTTTTTAATTGTGCTGTTTTTTCTAAATCCTCAATAATCCGTTTAAGCTTTGGCTGATCATTAGAAAATATCTGCTCGATCATATCCCAACCTGAGACTTGTCTTTTCATTTCCTCGTATTTTGGATTCTTGCTTTCAACCATCGCGGCTAATAATGTATTAAATTTTCGTTTAACAATAGGCGGAAACGGTTGCAATAGTTCGGAAAAATATTTTAAAGTTAAATTACATTCGAGTCGTTTTAGCGAGACACGCTTCTTGTCTCTTTGTAACTTTTCTTCCTCTGAGATACCTATCATTTCCAACAATCTCTCTAAGAATCGCCTACTTGAATCATCTATAAAACATGCCTTATTTTGATGAATATTGGACCGCATACCTTGTAATAACTCCTCTTCTCCAGCTGATTTAAGATATCTTAATGCTTGTTCTAAATATCGTTTGCTGGCTTCGCCTAGAATTTGTGTGCCACTCTTTAACAGATATTCTTTAAAGTGAGATAATATTTTTTGATGTTCTGCTTGATTGCTCATACAAAATACCTTTTTATCAATCTTGTCAAATAAAACATTTCGGGTAATTAAAACTCTCAATTCACAATCTTTAATGACTGAGCCGTCAGATAATATTTTTAGTGATCCAGCCTCAAGCGATACCAGCTTTTCTTTAAGCTCTGCATCAGGAGTTTCAGCTGCCAATCCAGGCGAAGCACAATGCTCGTTCTTTATGTGTTCGATCGTTGACTGCAACAAAGCATCAATACGACATTTAGCGATCTTGATACTCTCTGAAGAAAGCCCAGAAAGATTGACTTTTTGAGCTTCTATTCTTTGACTTAATTTATCAAACAGGTCTTTAATAAATTTTTTAAGATTAACTATATGATTTAATATGATGTCTTTTTTATGTAAGTCTTTTGTCTCCTTAGTACGCTCATGGTCTACCCATTGCTTATATGTATCACATATGCTTTTTAGCTGATTTGATGCAAACATTAACACCTCATTATTTAAACGCAGTATTTCTTCCTGCCATTGTGTTAACATTCTACTGCTGCCTCGATAAAAAAATTTAAAAAAACCTTTTTTATCTTGATTAGCGCGCTCAAAAACTGAAACAAAAGTGGCTTCTAACATACTAAAGTTAGACTTAATATTATTTAATTGTTCTGGAAACTTCTCATTATCAAAGTCTTGAATATTATATAACGGAAAGCTCTCTTTTGTTGTCTTGAAATATTTATTTATCAATATCAGTTCACATGAAATCTTTTCAGAAAGCTTCAATTGACGTCTTTTATCAAATTGAAACCAACGGCTTTTCAGCTTAGCCGTATGTTCTAATGTTCTGAGTGATATTAATGGTAATTTATTGGCTGGCACTGCAGGTATAGTGATATCTAACAACCATTGATCTTCCTGATACCAAGATAAATTAGCGAGACGACTTCGATCACGCTCATCACCAAAACGCTCAACCATTTTAATTGTTTCGAGTAAATTTGTTGCCGTTAAACATTCATTATTGTCTTGAGTGTTTACTAAACACCGCTCAATCGCCTGAAGATTATCCTTATTAATGCCTGAATTATTTAATTCAGTTAAAATAATTCTTTTAATATTTGTTATTCCGAGCCCATTTGTTGATGCATATTCTAGCCTTGTCAAAACAAGATCAACGAGCTCTCTTCTTTCGTTTGTTGAACATTCTTTCAGTATTTTTAAATCAAGATGTTTCTTCAAACCTGGCCTAAAGAATACGAGTCCTTTTTCGCTAAAACGTCTTTCAGCTTCTAATTTACTTTGCCATTTCTGCTTTATTCTTGAAATGGCGTTTTCATAATCGCCAAACGCATAGATACGCTCAAGCTCTTCCCAAGCATACACCCAAGTGACAAGCCTTCCTGTGCGAAACTTTGGTGTTAAATCTTTTTGCATATCATCAATTTCTTGCATTGTCTGGTCCATTTCTATGTGTATTAACGAATTTTTTATTTCCCATGCTTCATTTTTTAAAAGCTCTATTCGCTCCTTAGCATCCTCTGATGAAATGGCCTCATAACATAATTTCTCAACCGCCATGATTCTGTCATAGGTCGCTTTATGTTGTCGGCAAAATTCTTTTTCTTCTTCAAAAAAGCTTAATAATTCAAATGCCCTTCTTTTTGTTAATTCTAATAATTTATCATATTTCCTTAATGCGACTTGACGTTGCTGGTTATGATCAGAATTATCTTGCTTAACAGATTGTCTTTCTTTTAAAAACCGTAAATATACCTGCTTGAAATTATCAATTTCTTTTAATATAGCTTGCTGCTTGATTTTATTTTCAGCATATTCAGCTTGAACGAGTTCTTTTAAATTTAACCAATATCTCTTCTCATCCTCTAACATATATTGCTCCTTTTTTATGTTTAAAATAATCTAGAGCCTCATCTCGGCCCGTCCCCACAGCCCTGATATAACCTTACTGAGGCATCATGTTTTAATGCGTCTTGTTTATTCAACCATGAATTCCAACCAAGTCGCTTAGTTTGGCGCCTTGATAAACAACATTTTGGCACTTCCTGTTTGTTTAATATTAATCTCAGGTGAAAATCATGTTCGTTTCCGACAAATGTTCTCACCATGTCCCTTATTTTCATTAGCATTTTTCCTGAAGGCAGTAATTGTAAAAATTGTTTATAGTCAACTGGCCCTACTTCTATTTCAAAATGATTCTGCACGTGACATACACGCTGACCAATGATTGTATTAACACCCAATTGATTTTGAGCTGCTGCTTCGTGCGACAAGAATGAACGCTCGGTCTTGTCAATATCAACCCACTCAGGCACAAAATGATAAATTGAAACAGGCACTTCAAAATAATCTGCTAATATCGATTTTAATGCATCTGACGGCCGTGAATTCTGAGAATATAAGCCAGAATAATATAGTGAATTTTCAGTCGTCGATATTGAATCATTTGTTAATTTAACTTGCCCACTAAGCCCGCTAATTAACCCCAATATCCCATTATTCAAAGCATCTTTTTGACTTTGTTCATAAGTTACAAAAAATCGACCACTTTCCCATATTTTATAAAAGCAATGCATTAAGCGATGGTGAAATATATCGAGAAAAGCTTGAAGCCCTAAATCTTTTTGTCCAATTCGTTCGAGCAATAATTCTGAAAAGTGATCAGGCAATATGCCATTTTGTCCTGTCAAACCAAGAAATGAAGTCAGCAATTCGAATTGTTCAATTAATAAATCAGAAGTTTGTGAAACATTAAGACGAACAATATCGGAAGTGGGATAAGAAAGGGATGGGTTGGATTTAAAAACTAATCTACCATCATTTTCTTGAGAATGCAAATATTTTTTTATCACCCTAACCGCTTGGAAAAAATCAAACGATTGTGGCGAATCAATTAGCGCCCCTAACAAGTCGGGCGAACACCTAGTTTCGGTTTCCATCTAGCAATTTCTCCTCGTTGTTTGCTCATCAAAATAAATTTGACAAAAGAATTGATTGAACAGCTTTTTGTAAGAAATTCACTTAACACGCGCCCAAAAAGATAAGCGTTGTTATCAGTAAAATATTTTTCATCAATGGTTAATGTATATTCAATGCCTCGACAAAAACCTTGTTTTAAATTAACCGGGTGTCGCTCAGTCACTTGTTTAGTATTAACCTCTAATAAACCAAACTTAATCAGATTGTTGTCATAATCATTTTCTGAGCTATACAAAGCCAAAACATCTTTCAACACATTAAGGTTTTCTTCTGCTCCTGCAAAACAAAGTTGATTAATAAATACATGGCCAACAAGATCAATATCATTTTTCTTTGTTTTATCGCGATATACCGGATCAGTCATTGGCTTAATACAACGAATATTCTCAATAACCTCATGGTTTGTTTGCCAGAAACTAAAGTCAGATTTGTCTCTACCTAGGACTAACTGTAATGTTTTATCTCGATTTGAACATAATAATTTCGGCGTAACGATAATATGATCACTTAACTGATTCATTTCACCAAGCTCACTAAAACTCATAAACACTTCTGAACCTGAGATATGATGACCGCCTAGTTCCCAACAATATTTTCGATTTAAAAACCAATATAATTGTTTTTTATAATTGAGTGATTTAAATTTATGTCCAAAATATGGTGTGCACGACATATCATCAAAATGCGCATCAGAACTAATATCAACTGATTTTACTTGATACACTTCAATGCTTTCTTGTGAACGATGAGCATCTGGAATGACATGATATTCAGAAATTTGATGATCAATCTTGATCGGCTCTCCAACTTGTTCAAATAAATTTACAATTGGCGTACAACCAAGCGCTAATGATTCAAGTGAAATGATTTTTTCCAACTCAACGTTAGCCTGATCGAACAAACAATGAATTTCAACTTCATCAGACATGTTTTCTGATATGTATTGATCAAGACCAATCAAATCAAAATAAAAAAACTTTTCAGGATAAACAAAGTATTCAGTTAGCAATCGATAACCTGAAAAGCTATGTGACGGGTAAGGTAAAATTGACTCTTCATCTGAAAAACCAACTGGCTGGATAGCACTGGTCGGAATCGAAATTGTTTTGCCATTTGCATTTTTAAAATTTAACACGATTTCTTTGAGATGATTCATCAACAATTCATAGATTAAATTTGATTGATACGATTCCGCCCGTATAAAAAATCGCAAAGCATTTGGCTTTACAGATGCAATTTTAATATCAGATTTGTTTGTCTTTAGATTAAAACATAAACTTGATTTTACTAGCTTTACTGGCGTTTTTTTAGGCGTAATACTTAGCTCGCGTTTATATTCTACCTTTGATAACTGCATTGGCAAAACTGTGACGGGATAACAAGTCGTAAATAAACAAGCTTCACCATCTGAAGCGTTTACAGAAATTGCCGTGCCTAATGGAATTGTATATGCAGCTTCAAGCTGTGTATTTGGTTGAAACTGACAAGTTGAAAATGCAGGAATGGGCAAATGATAATGTGGATATAAAATATTGATGATGCTTTTTGTGATGAAATCAGTGTTGTGCTTCATTTTATAATCTAATCGTGCCGTTAAAAAAGCAAATGACTCTAATAATCGTCCGACCATAGGATCTTCGACTCCGCCCTGCCCTAATCGTAACCGGCTAGCAATTTTTGGATACGCTTTCGCAAAATCCTCTCCTTGATTTCTGAGATAACTTAATTCTTCATTATATAAATTCAAGAACTCTTCTTTCATTCTAATTGTTCTCCATATTTCTAAGCACATATAAAACGTCCATATCTGCTTGAGTCATATATAT
>SDBT01005944.1_pt1 | contig 20411 bp, 13 predicted proteins | sample 2277101 | NCBI WGS metagenome assembly SDBT01 (sample SAMN10404973, study PRJNA504765) | marine sediment metagenome | isolation source: marine sediment core GS10_PC15, 103 cmbsf | place: Arctic Ocean: Southern Knipovich Ridge | collected 2010 | reverse complement strand
TGTTGCACATCGCCCTGAATCATCGGGGAGCAGTCGTAATCCTGGGGATCATAATCTTCGGCGCCAGCCTCCTGCTCATCCCGCTGGTGGGAACCGAACTCATGCCGGAGTCGGACGAAGGGGAAGTGCGGGTTAATGTGGAAATGGAAGTCGGGACTCGACTCGAACTTGTGGACAAGAAGATGCGCCAGGTGGAGGAGATCGTCCGGCAAGAAGTCCCGGAGGTCAAGAGTGTGGTCTCAAGTACAGGTGGCTCACATTGGCGAGGCAGCTCCTCGCACACGGGGCGCTTACGAATTTCCCTCGTACCCCAAAGTGAGCGCCAGCGATCCAGCGATGACGTCGCGAATGTGCTTTGGCGCCGACTCAGCAGTATCCCGGGGATGAAGGTCCGGGTGCGGACCAGCGCCGGCCTCTTCATCTTTCGCCACATGGCCGGCGGCACCGAGAAGGTCCAAATCGAGATCCGCGGCCATGATTTGGAGGTCGCCAATGCGCTCGCGCAACGTGTACGCAAGGTCACAGAAGAGGTGGAAGGAATCACCGACGCGCGAGTCAGCCGGGATACGGGAACGCCGGAGGAACTGATCGTCGTCGATCGTCGCAAGGCGGCCGACATGAAGCTCACCGTCAAGCAGATTGCCGAGATGCTGCAGACGGTGCTTTCAGGCACTTCCGCGGGCAACTATCGCGAAGGCGGCGATGAATACGTCATCCTGGTCCAAGTGAAGGGCGCCGACACCATGGAACTTCGTGACGTCCTTGACTTGACCTTGACTAATGCCGCCGGCCAGCCCGTCGTCCTGCGCAATGTCGTCAACGTGGGCCGACGTCTGGGCCCGGTTCGCATCGAACGCAGCGACCAGGAGCGCACCATCACCGTATCGGCAAACGTCAGCGGCCGGGACATGGGGTCGATTGTTGAAGACATACGGGTGAAACTGCAGTCTATCCCCGTGCCCCGCGGGTTCAGCATCGTTTTCGGCGGCGACTACGAAGAGCAGCAGAAGGCCTTTAAAGAACTGCTGCTCAGCTTCGTGCTTGCCTTGATTCTGGTGTATATGGTGATGGCTTGCCAGTACGAATCCCTGCGCGATCCCTTTGTGGTCATGTTCTCCGTGCCCCTGGCAGTGATCGGCGTGGTCCTGATCCTTTTCCTGACGGACACCACTTTCAACATTCAGTCCTTCATCGGTTGCATCATGCTGGGCGGAATTGTCGTGAACAATGCCATCCTGCTGGTAGACACGGCGAACCTGCTCCGGCGGCGCGACGGCATGACGCCCCGGAATGCGATTGAGGAAGCCGGGCGGCGGCGGCTTCGTCCCATCCTGATGACGGCATTAACGACGAGTCTGGCCTTGCTTCCCCTGGCCATCGGTATGGGCGAAGGCGGCGAGGCCCAAGCCCCCATGGCCCGGACCGTGATCGGCGGTCTCCTCAGTTCCTCCTTGATAACCCTGATATTTGTGCCCGTGATCTATTCTTTCTTCGAGGAATTTCGCCAAGGCAAATCAGCCCGCAACGGGGCGGACGTGGCCCAGCAGACCGACACTCCAAGCCAAGGACGTTCTTCGGCATGAAAGAACTTCATCCAGTCTGGCGGATTTGCCCACTGGCCTTGGGTCTGGGTTTGCTCCTGTCCGCTTGCGCCTATCGAACCCTCGATCTTGAAGACGAGCGCTCTGAACTGGCGTTTCGGGCCGCATTCCCGGCCTTTCTCAGCCAGGCAGCCAGGGACGCTTCAGAACCATGGAAGGGCGCCAAGACCCAAGCCCAGAAGGGGCCTGTCTCTTTAAGCCTGCAGGAGGCGGTATTTATGGCCCTGCAAAAGAATGAGGGTTTCCAGATCGAGCGTCTGCAACCAGAACTCAATCGCACCAACGAGAAGATAGAACGCGCCGCCTTCGATCCGGTGCTCTCGGCTTCCATAACCGGCGGCCAGGGACATGATAAAACCGACGTGGACGGCCAGCCGAATGAGACCACCGACGACAGTAGCATAAGCACCGACGTCGGCTTGAAGCAGTTGCTCCCCAGCGGCACCACGGTAGAACTGGGCACGGGAGCAGAAGCCGGGACGATACCCAGCGATCCGGACTCGCGAGCCAAGTCGGCAACTCTGGATTTGACGGTTACGCAGTCTTTGTTGCGTGGACACGGCCTGAAAGTGAACCTCGTGAGCTTGCGGCAGGCCAGGCTGGACACGCGAATCTCACTGTACGAATTGCAGGGCGCGGCCGAAGCACTGGTTGCCCAGGTCGAACAGGCTTATTGGGACTACATCTTTGCCGAGCGTTCCATGGATACTTTCGAGAAGTCCCTGGAGGTCGCAGAACAGCAGGTCAAGGAAGTCAACGAGCGCATCCAGGTCGGCAAGGTGCCGGAGACTGAACTGGCCGCGGCCCAGGCCGAGGCCGCCAGTCGGCGCGAGCAACTGATTGAAGCACGCGGCAGCCTGGCCAAGCGCCGGCTGGAGCTCATCAGGCTGCTTAATCCTGACGATATCGATTCGGCGTGGAACCGGAAACTCAGCCTGACGGACACCCCCGAACTGCCGGACATCGTGCTGGACAACGTGAAGGCACACGTCCAGGTGGCCCTGGCGCAACGCCCGGACCTCAGCCAGGCACATCTGCAAATCGAACGCGGCGATCTTGAACTCGTGCGGACGCGGAACGGCCTGCTGCCCAAATTGGACTTCTTCGTCAGCCTTGGCGGGTCACGATACGCCAACTCCTTTTCGGCCCAGCCTGATGAAAGCGGCCGCGAGACCTCCTATGCCGTCGGCCTTAGCTTTGAGTTGCCTCTCGGTAACCGGGAAGCAAAACAACGGCACAAATGGGCCCAGCTCTCGATGAAACAGGCCAAGGCAGCCCTGCGCAACATGGAACAACTCGTGCAGGTTGACGTTCGTTCGGCCTACGTGGACGCGGAGCGGTCGAAAGAACGGGTGAAGGCCACCAAGGCCACCCGCGAACTTCGCCAGAAAACCCTCGACATCGAGCGCGAGAGATTTCGCGTCGGCAAGTCCACAGCCTTTCTCGTCTCACGGGCCCAGCGTGATTTGCTGGCCAGCCAGATTGCCGAGATCAAGGCGATCATTGATTATCGCGGGGCACTGCTGGATCTGTATCGGCTCGAAGGCTCTTTACTCAAGCGGCGTGGCATTCTGACCCCGGGAAACTAAGCAACTCCCAGCGCACACCCAGGCCAAACACGAATAGCAGTCCAGCGATAACCGGCAATTGCCAGACCCGCCTCCTCTCCCGTCCCAGCGTCAGTATCTTTCCCAGCCGGTTCATTCGTTCACCTTGTTAATTTCTCTGCAAGTATATGCGATGCCGGCGCGGAGTCAAGTGTGTTTCACTAGGGAGCTTGATATTGGGCGGGGGTGGTGTAGGTGTAGTGTGCCAGGATTGGCAGGGCTGCCCAGGATGAGCAGGCATCTACTGGATGTGCCGAATCCGAAGAAGGACGCCGAACGTCTTCGTCGAGTGTACGAAGGAGTTAAAGCGACTAACAAGCAGAATGCTGGGAGACGCCTGGCGGCTGAGCATATCTGAGCGTTATACAGGAAAGATTCCGTGGTCGTAATCTGGGATATCGAAGATAGTCGGGATGTACGGAAAGCGCTGGCCCAGTTCAACCCATCCGGCGGCACATGCCTCATCAAGCCCAATTTCTTCAACCAGCGGGAGGGGTACTACACTGACGCGCGCACGCTGGATCTCTTTCTCGGCGCAGTGCCCGGCGCGAAGATCGTGATTGAGTGCTATACCAGTGCGCGCACCGATGGATCGCGGGTGATCGAACCGGGACAAGCAAGAGAGCATCTCGAATGGCTGCGCGAACAAGACCGACGGTTTTTCGCTGACAGTGGGATTGGCAAGATTCTGGCAAGGCATGACGCGGAGTTTCTCAATGTGACCGAGGAGATATGGTGCGGCCGAGGCGCGGACGCGGGTGAGGTGGCGCGACTGGTAGAGGAAAGATACCCTCCCGTGGTACACTCGGAGCTGTACGGCTGTGTGCCTCAGAGACTCTTGGACCTGCGAGGCGCGCCGCTGCTGAACCTGGCGAAACTTAAGGTCATAAACGCCGGCACCGATGCGGTGTTCTTCTCGCTCTCAATGAAGAATCTCTTTGGGCTGATTCCCGAGCCGAATAGAGGTGATTACCACGGCAAAGGCTGGACGGGCTTGCCCAACTCAATTACCGACATGTGCAAGATCTACACCGCGTTGTTCGATGTCACGCACGTTGCCGAAGCGGTGTATAACACTATGATCTCTCGCGAAGGATACTTCGATCCCGAAGACCCAGGCAAAGCCCTGGGGTTCATCTGCGATCTGGGCCTTGCGGTGGCCGGCCGCGATCCGGTCGAACTCGATGCGTTTGTCGTCTCGCAGTTCGGCCGCGATCCTGCCCAGCGGCACTTCCTGAAGGCCGCGCGAGGTATGCTTGGTGACTGGGACATGGCACTTTTTCCGGAGGCCCACGCGAAATTCGAAGCCTTTTTCGCCCGCTATCGGTAGCGAAGCGCTCGGACGACCTACTCCCGTCCGGTTCAGCGCCGTGATTTGTCAACACTGCTTTCTTTAGCTTTTCCACTACTCATCAAGTATATCCGGTGCCGGCCGCCCAAAAATCCGCCCGCACTCGCGCCTTTTGTCCGCATCTTGCAGACGCCACACCACTCGTGAAATATGCGGGTTAGTCCCCTTGAGTAAGAGCCGCCGTAGCGGGCCTTGTCGGACAAATACTGACAAAGCGAATGGTAAAAGTCTGACAAAACAATCAGTCATAGTCTGACACCTCATCTGCGTGACATGTACATGTTACACCATACTTTAGGCCCCGGACGCCCGGCATGTGGGCCGGTCTTGCCGGCCGGCATGCCCAGGGCGGTCAGCGTGCTGGGCCAGTTTCACCGGCTGCTTGCCGACCTGAACCCGACGCAACTGGAGGACCCGCTTCCCGGGTTCCACGTCACCCCGCTTTACCTGGAAAAGTATGACGATACTTTGCCCAGCCCGGCGGCCCAACTCAGGCTGTCCCGGCAAGCCGGGACGGCAGGCCCGCGGCTGGCCAAGTTTATAGAGGCCCGGCGGGGATTCGGCCCGGTGCTCGAGCAGGCGCGGGCAAACGGTGAACTGACGCTGCGGCTGATTCACGGAGACCCAAAAGTCAGCAATATCATGATCGATAACCTGACCGGCAAGGGGACGTGTATTGTTGATCTTGACACGGTGAAGCCGGGGTTGATTCATTACGATTTTGGGGACGCGTTGCGCTCGCTGGCCAATCGCGCCGGCGAGGAGACCGCTAATCTGACCGAGGTGGCGTTTGATGTGGAGCTTTGCGAGGCTTTCGCGGCGGGCTACATGCAATATGCCCGGGAGTTTCTGACCGATCAGGATCGGTACTACCTTTATGACGCGGTCCGGCTGCTGGCCTTCGAGCTCGGGTTGCGCTTCTTCCAGGATTATCTGGCCGGCGACGTTTACTTCAAAGTCCATTATCCCGAACAGAACCTGCAGCGGGCGCGGGTGCAGTTCCGCCTGTGCGAAAGCATCGAAGCCCAGGAAAACGAAATCCGCCACGCCCTCCAACGCACCTGGGAAGATGGGCGCCTGTGAACTCATCCGATAGCTTGACTGAAGCGAAGAAGCCAAGAAAAGTGTCCCTGATCATGGGGACCCGGCCGGAAGCCATCAAGCTTTGTCCGGTTGTGCTGGCTCTGCGTGAGCATCCGGATTTCGAGCCGCATGTCTGCGTTACTGGCCAGCACCGGGAGATGCTGGACCAGGTGCTGGAGGTGTTTGGGATAGTGCCAAGCTCTGACGGAGGAGAGAATCCAGCAATTCTGCCGTCCGCAACACCACGCCGGAAGAACGGCTCGATGCTCTGCAAAGCGGCAGCGAGATGACATATGTAACACGATGATACATGGCACGATGCCCTCGCCCTGCCCAGCGCCGGCAAACAGACTGGAGTAAATGCATTCTCCCATTCAGCAATTGAGTAGCAGCATCCGTGTCCCGAAGATACGACTGCGCGAGTGGGGTATCCCTATTCTCGTCATTTGCCTTGTCTTGCTATGGGATACCACGCTGCAGCGCCACCTATTTAACATGTCGTGGAGGGGGGTACGCCAATTCTGTGGGGGTGCGATTCGCATTGGTTGTATGGTTCGGGCTTCTCGTGTTACTTGACCGGCGACTCCAGATGACAGACTTTTATGTCCGCGCCATGCTTGTCATGCCATTCCTTATTCTGGTCCCGTTACTTACGTCTGGGTGTTTCTATATGACATCTCGGCAACCAGTATTCTTCGCTCTTTGTTTTTCCTTACTACGGGCTACCTGATTTTTCCCTGTCTGGCCATGTGTCGTCTTAGTCACCGGTCGGTCCGACTTTTGTTCATAGGTCTGATGACTGTCACGGCAGTGGTGTGTATTGCCGCGATGGCTGGATTACTGCCTGAGGCTGCAATGGGGCAGAGACTTGGGCTGACAAGAGTCCCGCCTCAGCTTCTTCACAACTGTTCGTTCTTGCTGCTCTGTGTTTCTGTCACTCTCGTACGCCGCAGCAAAAAACCAATTGTTAAGCTGGCATGCATCGCTTTCTGCCTGTTTATGTTTTACTATATTGTGTTTGCTTGGCTAACTCGTCAGATCGTTTACAAGGTCTTTCTTTTTGCCGCCTATCTGGCAATTCCCAGGTTCAATGGAAAGGCAATGATCCGGTGCTTGCTCCTTGCCGTTGCCATTGGCGTGGGGATGGCTTTCGTCTCCTCAGATGTCAGGGCCAGATTCACTCGTGTGTTTGTGGACATGGTTACTGGCCCATTTCGCGAAGCAGAACAGGGCGCGGGGACAATTGGGGTGCGAATCTCTGGGATTGAATACTACTATGGTCTTTACGCGGACACCGCGTTCATCGGGATAGGAAATGTGGACTCTACGGCAGGTGAATCGTTCGTCGACCCGAGGGGGAAGGCAGGGGACTACAACCTTAATGACATGGGTATTATGGACTCCCTCTTTCGATTCGGAGTGCCTGCCATTGTCTTCATCTTTGTAGTTCTGTATCAGGATGGAAAAGGACCTGAGAAAGGCCCTGCCTCATTGCCCACATGACTTGGCGCTCATCGCGGAATCGGTCAGGCTGTTTGTTATTGCAGAACTCCTTGCATGCCCTCTGACAAAGGCCTTCTTCTTTCAGCGCGTTACGTTGTTCTATGGTCTGCTCTTTTATCTGATCTGGCGCATAAGGACGGCAACTCAAAAAGAACTGCCTACTGAAGAAGTAACCTGTAGCCCCACATTGCTTCCCGCCAGCGCCATGCCCGTGCGCATCTCAAATGGTACTGCACATACCGGCAGCACTTTCTGTGACCCAAAGCCGAGGCGATCAGTGGTAGAAATGCAGTCCAGGCTGTCGGCTGCCTGGAATGGATATGGGTGCCGACCATGATCCGCTTTAATGACTTATTGCGCTCGCAGTTGCGGCGCAACATGCTCTCCAGCGTTGTTATGACGGTGGCGAACGTCTTTGTCGGGTTGATCGCTTTTCCGGTCTATTACCACTATCTCGGCGCGAAAATGTACGGACTGTGGCTCACGTTGGCCTTGGTCCTCCAGTTTTCCAGGTTCGGAATGCTCGGGATCCCCGAAGCGATCACCAAGTTCATATCAGAAGAAAGCGGTCGCGGTCCCAAGCAAGAAATCCAAGCATGTCTAACCACTGCTACACTGACAGTCATGGCAAGTGGAGCCATCGTTGTCATGGCAGTGACGCTCCTCAGACACCCGATTATATCAGTACTGAATCTAGACCCGGCTCACGCCAGTCTTGCCGAGAAGTTTATTCCCTTACTGGCTTTGCTGTCTGCCTACATTTTCGTGGTGGAAGTCATCAACGCAGCCCTGTCTGGCCTGGGTCGCATGGATCAGGCCAATTACATACGTTCGATAGCGCGGTTCTTGACCTTAATAGTATCAATTTCTCTATTGCTAGCAGTCTGTCGGACTTGGGTTGCAGGCGGTGAGATGGTGTTGATGGTCTGATGGTGTTTGGGGTGGGCAATTGTGTCGGCGGGGTTAGGAATTGAACTACAAACAAGAATCGGGGCGTGGTTTTTGCCGTTTCGCTCCCACGTTGGGGAAACGGACGATTACGATTAATATCTGCCGCGGGAAAGGCGGGATTATGACGGGGAGGCGTGATATAGCGTGTGTTGCTTGCAGATGTTAGAGATTCGGGGGATTTTTTTGGGGATATTTTGGTTTTTTGCTTGACTTATAAACGTCGCGACGATATTTTTGCCCGCGAGCCGGGCGGCTCTCCGGAAGGAGTATTCAGTATTCGGTATTCGGTGTTCGGTACTCAGGATGAGGGACTTAACACTGAAGATTCAACCACGGAAAGCACGGAACACGGAACACGGAATACGGAAAAGGAGTATTCGGTATTCGGTGTTCGGTACTCAGGATGAGGAGCTGAACCCGCCTTCGCCGAGGCTTCGGCGGACAGGCACTGAACACTGAACACTGAGACGGCCCGAAGGGCCTATGCGAGCCGCCAGGCGAGAGCGAAGCGGCAACACTGAAGAGCAGGGACGATTACGATTATGATTACGAGTACGATTACGAATGCGCCTGGCGGCGCACTGAACACTGAACACTGAACAAGGAGGGACTATGCCCAGACGGAACGATCTGAAAAAGATTCTCATTATCGGTTCGGGCCCGATCATCATTGGTCAGGCCGGGGAGTTCGACTACTCCGGGTCGCAGGCGTGCAAGGCGCTGCGGAAGCTGGGGTACGAGATCGTGCTGGTGAACTCGAACCCGGCGACGATCATGACCGACCCGGTGATGGCGGAGGCGACGTATCTGGAGCCGCTTAACCTTGAGTCCGTCACGCGGATCATTGCCAAAGAACGGCCGGACGCGCTGCTGCCGAACCTCGGCGGGCAGACCGGGCTGAACCTGTCTTCGGAACTGGCGCGGGCGGGCGTGCTGGATAAGTACGGGGTTCAGGTTATCGGCGTACAGCTTGACGCGATCGAGCGGGGTGAAGACCGGATCGCCTTCAAGAACACGATGAACTCGCTGGGGATCGAGATGCCCAAGAGCGAGGCGGCGCACAGTGTGGCTGAGGCGGAAGAAGTTGCCGGGAAACTGGGGTATCCGGTGGTTCTGCGCCCGGCCTATACGATGGGCGGCACGGGCGGGGGGCTGGTGTATAACGTCGAGGAATTGCGGGAGGTCACTGCCCGCGGCATTTCCGCCAGCCTTGTCGGCCAGGTATTGGTCGAGGAATCGGTGCTGGGCTGGGAAGAGCTCGAGCTCGAGGTGGTGCGCGACGCCAAGAACCGGATGATTACGGTTTGTTTTATCGAGAACGTGGACGCGATGGGGGTGCACACGGGTGATTCGTATTGTACCGCGCCGATGCTGACGATTGATCCCGAGTTGCAGGCGCGGCTGCAGAAGTACTCCTATAGTATTGTCGAGGCGATCCAGGTTATCGGCGGCACGAACGTCCAGTTCGCGCATGACCCGGAGACCGACCGGGTGGTAGTGATCGAGATCAATCCGCGGACCTCGCGGTCGAGCGCGCTGGCGTCCAAGGCCACGGGTTTCCCAATTGCCCTGGTGTCAGCCATACTGGCGAGCGGCCTGACCCTGGACGAAATTCCGTACTGGCGGGACGGCACGCTGGATAAGTATACGCCCTCGGGCGACTACGTGGTGGTGAAGTTCGCCCGCTGGGCCTTCGAGAAATTCAAGGGGGTCGAGGACAAGCTGGGAACGCAGATGCGGGCGGTTGGCGAGGCAATGAGTATCGGCAAGAACTATAAGGAGGCCTTTCAGAAGGCGATTCGTTCGCTCGAGAACCGTCGCAGCGGCCTTGGTTTCGCCAAGAACTTCCATGACAAATCCCTCGATGAGCTCTTGGCGCTGCTGGCAACTCCTTCGAGCGAACGGCAATACATCATGTACGAGGCGCTGCGCCAGGGCGCGAGCGTGGCCGCGCTGCACCAGCAGACCTATATCAAGGCCTGGTTCATCGAACAGATGAAAGAGCTGGTGGAACTCGAAGAAGAAATTCTCAAGTACAAAGGCGGCGGATTGCCCGGCAAGCTGCTGACTCAGGCTAAGAAAGACGGGTTCGCCGACCGCTACCTGGCCCAGATTCTGGAGCTTGACGAAAGTGCGCTGCGGCGCCAGCGTCTCGAGTTGGGCGTGACCGAGGGTTGGGAGCCCGTGCCGGTGAGCGGGGTCGAGGATGCGGCGTATTATTTCTCGACCTATAATGCGCCGGACAAGATCACGGTCAGTGACAACCGCAAGGTAATGATTCTGGGCGGCGGGCCCTACCGCATCGGCCAGGGCATCGAGTTCGACTACTGTTGCTGCCACGCCTCGTTTACGCTGAAAGACAACGGTATCGAAAGCATCATCGTCAACTGCAATCCCGAGACGGTCTCGACCGATTACGACACTTCGGACAAGCTCTACTTCGAGCCGCTCACGGTTGAAGACGTGCTGAGCATTTACGAGCGCGAGAAACCCGAAGGGGTCATTATCCAGTTCGGGGGGCAGACGCCGTTGAACATCGCTGCGGACCTGCAGGCCGCAGGCGTCAAGATCCTTGGCACCACGCCCGAGGCGATTGACCTGGCCGAAGACCGCGACCGTTTTCGCCAGCTCATGCAGAAACTTGGCATTCCTCAGCCCGAGTCCGGCATGGCCAGCACTTTGGCTGAAGCGCTGAAGATCGCCGGAGACATCGGCTATCCGCTGATGGTACGGCCCTCTTACGTGCTCGGGGGCCGCGGCATGGAAGTGGTTCACGACGAGGAAATGCTGCGGGTGTATGTGGTCGCGGCGGTGGACGTGACGCCTGAACGGCCGATCTTGATTGATAAGTTTCTCGAAAACGCCATTGAGGTGGAGGCCGACGCGATTGCCGACGGCACGGACGCTTTTGTGCCGGCGGTGATGGAGCATATCGAGCTGGCGGGCATCCATTCCGGCGATTCGGCCTGTGTTATCCCGCCCGTGAGCGTGCCGGCAAAACATATCGAGACCATCTGCGAATATACCCGGCGGATTGCGATCGAGTTCAACGTGGTGGGGCTGATGAACATCCAGTACGCCATCGCCAACGACACCGTGTATATCCTCGAAGCCAACCCGCGGGCGTCGCGGACGGTGCCGCTGGTCTCGAAGGTCTGCAACATCTCGATGGCCAGAATCGCCACCGAAATCGCCCTGGGCAAGAAACTCGCCGACTTCGACCTCAAGCATAAGGAGATAAAACACTTCGGGGTGAAAGAGGCGGTCTTTCCCTTTAACATGTTTCCCGAGGTGGACCCGCTGCTGGGGCCGGAGATGCGCTCGACCGGTGAAGTGCTGGGCATTGCCGACTCGTTCGGGTTGGCCTTCTACAAGGCGCAGGAGGCTACCCAGCAACATTTGCCTACTGAAGGCGCGGTGCTGATTTCCGTGTCCCGGCACGAGCGGCCCGCGGTGCTCGACGTGGCGCGGCAGTTCGCGGATCTGGGCTTCAAGATCTTTGCCACCGAGGGCACCCACCGGTTCCTGGCTGAGAACGGGATCGAGTCCGAGCACATTCGCAAGCTGACCGACGGCCGGCCCAATATCGCTGACGCGATCAAGAACGGCGAGATTCAACTGGTGGTGAACACGCCGGTGGGCAAGCTGAGCAAATATGATGATTCCTATCTCCGCAAGGCGGCGATCAGGCACAAGGTGCCATACGTTACGACCCTGGCCGCGGCCTCGGCTTCGGCTAAAGGCATCGCGGCCTATCGCGCGGGAGGCGACCAGGTCAAGTCCCTCCAGGAACGCCATGCCGAGATAAAATGACCAGGCTGATTGTGAGGGTCCAATGAGTGCTCAGCCTAATCTCGTGGTCGTCGTTTCGGATACGTTGCGGACGGCCGAGCTGGGCTGTTATGGCAGCACGGAAGTGCAGACGCCCTGTATTGATGCCTTTGCGGGGCGCAGCGCGCGCTTCACCCGGGCTTATCCCGAGAGCCTGCCCACCATCCCGGTGCGGCGGGCCCTGCATACGGGGCGGCGGGCCTACCCGTTCGATAATTACACGCCGGTGCCGTGGGACATTGTCTATCTGCCCGGCTGGCAGGCGATAGCTAACGACGAAGACACGGTGGCCGAGAATCTGGCTGCCGCCGGCTATCAGACCGGGTTTGCAACCGATACGCTGCCGTATTTTGCGCCCGGCTTCAACTTCACCCGCGGGTTCTGGCAGTGGGAATATATCCGCGGCCAGCAGCAGGACCGTTGGCAGTCGCCGTATGCCGTGCCGGATGAGCGCCTGACCCGCTATGGCGACCCGGCGGAATTAACGAAGAACATCCACTCGCTCGTGCCGATGCACCTGGCTAACACCGCGCACGTGCGGTCCGAGGCGGATACTTCGACTGCCCGGACCTTCAAATGGGGCATGCAGTTTCTCGAAGATAACCGGAACGGCCAGCCGTTTTACTTGTTGATTGATTGTTTCGACCCGCATGAGCCGTGGGAAGCGCCGGAAAAGTATTACCAGATCTATGGCGACCCAGACTATGCCGGCCGCCGGATCGTGCATTGCGGCTATGCCCCGGCGGAACAACTGGGCTATACGAAGGACGAGATTGCTTACGTGCACGCGCAGTATTGCGGGTTGACGTCGCTGGTGGACACCTGGTTCGGGAAACTCGTGGCGAAACTCGATGAACTGGGTCTGGCCGCCAATACCGCCGTGGCCCTCATCAGCGACCACGGCACGAACTTCTGCGACAATCCCCGCAACGTTATCGGCAAGCCGGCCAACGCCATGTACCCCGGCGTGATGCACCTGCCATTCCTGATGCGGCTCCCGGACGAAAGCGGGGCCGGGACGGCCCGTGATGAACTGGTCTATAACCTTGACCTCACCGCCACTATCTGCGAGTTGGCGGGCATTCGGAGCGAAGACGGGATTGACGGGCAAAGCCTGTTGCCGCTGCTTAACAACACAGGCGACTGGCGGCCGCGTGACTATATCACCTGCCGCTACGGCCATTCGCTCTGCTATATAGACGACCGTAGCTGGGCACTCGGCGACGTGAACGGCGCGGCCCAGGAAGTTTACGACCTGCAGGCCGGCCCTCAGACCCTGGGCGAGGTCCAGGCGGAAGACGCTCAGACCCGCTGGGCGCAAGCCTGGAAAAAACTGTTGGCCGACGCCGGCGGCAAATTCCCCGACTACCGCGAGAAAAAACGAACCGACGCCATCGGCCAGAAACCGCTCAAATAACCCTCACCTACCCGACCGGGCTCATATCCGCAAAAATTCCGAAAAATAGACCGTTGAGACTTGACGCATGTAACAAGGGTTCGTATACTATCCGTATGGCGAGATCCTCGACAACCTACGCGCCGAAATGGTCGAGCGGCAAAACAAAGCTTCTCCGCGTACCAAAGGTGTTAGCGGATAAAGTATTGGGATACGCCCAGGAACTCGACCGGCAGGGGGCGGGACAACAAATCCGGGAACCCGAAGCAGCCTATGGTAACAAGGTCTCCTCTTGGCGATTGGAGCCGACGAAACCGGTCAACGTTTCACGGGTACCGCTACGCAGTCCGTTTCGCTATCCTGGCGGGAAAACCTGGTTGGTGCCTTATATCAGGGAATGGTTGCGGAGCAAATCGTCCAAGCCGGTGCTTTTTCTCGAACCTTTTGCGGGCGGCGGCATCTGCGGTTTGACCGTGGCATTCGAGCAACTGGCCGGACACGTCATCATGGTTGAATTGGATGAATACGTGTCGGCAGTGTGGAAAACCATACTGACTGGGCAGGCGGAATGGCTCGTGTCACACATCTTAGAGTTTGAACTTACACTTGGGAACGTGAAGGAAGCCCTGCGGCTAGACCTCGAGAAGAATGATGTTGTCCTGAGAGAGAAGGCATTTCTGACGATTCTCCGCAACCGGGTTCAGCGAGGCGGGATCATGGCGCCAGGCGCTGGTTTAGTGAAATGCGGTGAGAACAACCGGGGAATAGGCTCGCGATGGTACGCTGCGACACTGGCGAGGAGGATTCGGGAAATCGCGATGACCAGCGATATGCTAACCTTTATCCAAGGGGACGGACTTGAACTGATCGAGGAACATAGAAACGACCCCCAGGCGGTATTTTTTGCCGATCCCCCTTACACAAAGGCCGCGAAACGCCTGTATAAGCACTGGCAATTCGACCACCACCGGCTTTTCGAGGACCTAAGTGCATGCAAGGGAGATTTCCTGATTTCCTACGATAATACCGAAGAAATTCGTTTTCTGGCCGCGGAGTTTGGCCTCGGGACCCGCCCAATTAGAATGAAAAACACCCATCATGCTGAAATGACGGAACTTCTTATTGGCCGCGATTTCAGTTGGTTCGACCGCTCGGCTACGTCTTGATCCTGGCCCGCAAAGACGCTTCAAAGGCCTCTAAGCTCGTCGGCATGCCCCCGGTAAGCCCTTCAATTGCCCGGTCCAGGGTGGTCAAATGGGGCGAGCCCGGTTTTAAGACAAAACCAGTGCTTGTGTTTTCATACTCGACAACAAACCAGGCAATGTCACAACTTGATTTATCGTTCACCTCCGTCATTTCCCCAAGCGATTCCCAAAAGGCCTTGTCAATCACGACCGCCATCTTCTTCCCCCAGCGGGCGATAGTGGGCACTTTTATCTGGAGTTGGGGCATCAATCGTTTTGGCCCTGAGGAGCGGAAATCGGGCCGACGCTGATGAATTGGAAAAGGGATACCTGGGCCCTGCCAAGTTCTCATCTGCCTGAATTCATCGGCCATGCCCAAGCCTGAGAAGTAGACCGCCTGAATTTCCAAGGCGCACCAACGCAGGTCGTCAATTTCAGGGTGTACGAGAACCAAATCAATCTTACCAACCGCCCTCGGCTTTCTCTCGGCCCCCGCGTCCGCCATTAGGAACGGCAATTCTTTAACGACCAGCGGTTGCTCCGCCGCCAAAAGCTCCCGGCCAACCCACGCCAGAACCGTGTCGTTCTGATAGAACCGCGTAGGGCAAGTTGTTATAAGCTCATGGGTAGCGGGGGTTACTTTGCCTTCTTCTTCTTGATATAGTCGCAAGGAACAAACGCCGCCTTTCTTACTGCACATTCCCGCGGGTGATTTAAACGGACACGGCTGGGTCTTAAAGGATGCGCTTGCCAATTCCCTTATCCTTTGGCAGGTCAACCGGGAAAAATCCGCGCCGTACAACTCACCTATGCCATAACGGATGGTTCCCATCCAACTCTCCCATACTTTTCGGTAGGCCTATCAAGGATGTCATCACCGCAATCCTATCCGAGGAAACTACCATGTTTTCGGGGGCGTTCAAGCCGAGAATGGCAAAAGCCCGACAGTTGGCGCAGGTTTTTGTCAGAGTTTGGCTTAGTGGTTACGAACGATTATTTGGCCGCGGGGGGCCAGGGGTTGCCGAAACGGTCGGCGTGGGTGATGTCGGCCAGGGGTTTTTTGTCGGCCTGGGTTGGGGGGTTGCCCGGTTTGCCGATGGGGAGAATAGCCAGCACGCGCAACTCCGGCGGCACGCCCAGAACTTCCTTTACCCAGTCTTCTTTCGGCAGCACATAGCCCTCGACCCACAGCGAGGCGTAGCCCAGCGCGGTGACGGCCAGCAGCATGTTCTCGATTGCCGCCCCGGCGTCTTCTTTCCAGTACCCGGTCGCGTTCTCGTCCATCACGATGGCGATGGCCGCGGAGGCTTCGGCGATGCAGCCCTGCACCTTACCCAGCTTGGCGATGATGGCCGGGTCGCGGATCACGATGAACTGCCACGCCTGCCGGTTATAGCCGGAAGGCGCCCGCCGCCCGGCATCCACAATTTTCACCAGTTCCGCGTCCGCAATTTCGCCCTGCCGATAGGACCTGACGCTGGCCCGCGCTTCAATCACCTCGAAGAATTCCATCGCAACCTCCCATAATTAGCCGTGATAACTTGGGTATCTTGGATACAATAAAGATAAGCCGATTCCGGCAGTTTGCCAAGCTTGCATTCGGCGGTTTTTCAGGCAATATTGGGTGTTTTGCAGATGAGAACAGGTGAGCAGCCTTCGGCAGGAGCCGCAGGATTGGTTTCGCGGAACTTTCGGGGTAATATGTTCGTCTAAGGGTGAACAATGTATCGCGCTCTCAGTCGCTAAGGGACGATGGTCAAATGAGGTCGAAAATGGGTAAAATCTCACGGGTGCTGCTGGCGGCTGCCTGCGGCCTGCTGGCGTTTCCGTTTGCCGGGTCTGCCGCCCCGAAAAAGCCGGTCAAGCTCAAACTCGAGTTCGACAAAAAACCGGTCGCGACGGCGCTCAAGGCCCGGACGAGTTTCGCCCCGATGATCAAGCGGGTGGCTCCGAGCGTGGTCACCATTCAAGCTGAGCGGGCGCCGAAAGGCCGCCACCTGGACCCATTCTTCAACGATCCGTTCTTCAAGAAGTTCCGGGAAAGTGTGCCGGGGCCCCGTCGCCGCAAGGCCATCCCGTCCCTGGGTTCGGGCGTGATCGTCACCAAGGATGGCTACGTGCTGACGAATAATCACGTCATTGCGGGCGCCTCGAGTATCAAGGTGGTGCTGACCAATAAGAAACGCTATGGCGCCGAGATCATCGGCACGGACCAGAAGACCGATCTGGCCGTGCTGAAAATCGAGCCGGAAGGCGAACTGCCCGCCGCCATTATCGGCGACAGCGGCAACCTCGAGGTGGGTGACATGGCCTTCGCCTTTGGCAATCCTTTCGGGGTCGGCCAGACGGTGACCCGCGGCATGGTCAGCGCCCTGGGCCGCGGCAACCTGGGCATTACGGCCTATGACGACTTTATCCAGACCGATGCGGCGATCAACCGGGGTAACTCCGGCGGGGCGCTGGTGGATGTCGAAGGCCGGCTGGTGGGCATCAATACGGCAATTGTCTCGAGCAGCGGCGGCAGCCAGGGGGTCGGGCTGGCGATCCCGATCAACCAGGCGATCAGCGTCATGCAACGCCTGGTCAATTACGGCCGGGTGGTCCGCGGGTTCCTCGGGGTCACGGTCGAGACCGTCAAGGCCGAGCACGTAAAGTTTTACGAACTCAAGGATAGCCGCGGGGCGCTGGTCAGCTTTGTCAAGCCGGGCGGTCCGGCAGAAAAAGCCGGCCTCAAGAAGGGGGACATTATCATCGCCTTGGGCGAAGTCGCGGTGAAGGACCATCAGCACCTGCGACGGATCGAGGCCAAGGCCCGGCCCGGCGCCAAGACCACCGTTACGGTTATCCGCGCCGGCAAAGAGCAGACTTTAGCTGTCGCCCTGACCGAACGGCCCGACGCCGAACTGACCGCCAAGGCCCCCAAGTCCACCATTATGAAGAGCCTGCTGCGCACCGTCAAGGTCACCGCTCTGAGTCCCGCGGTCCGCGCCCGGCTCAACGCCCCGCCCGATCTCGAAGGCGCGGTGGTCGAAAGCCTGGACCCCGATTCACCCGCTGCCCGCGCCGGGCTGCACAACGGCGACGTGATCCGGGAAATTAACCGGCACGAGATCAAGAACGCCGCCGCCGCTATTGACGTCGCCGGCAAGATCAAGGCTAAAGAAATCCTGCTCTATGTCTGGAGCAAAGGCCGCGCCAAGTTCATCATCGTCCGCCGCCGCCGCTGAACTATTCTGCTTTCTTGGGCACAGAAGGTGGGATGAGGGGGAGGACGATTCTTGACGGGTATTGCCGGTTATGAAGGATCGTCTGGTGGGCGACTTGCAGTTCATCATCGCAGCCTTGCTCGTGGCCGGTGTTCGGATTGCGGTCCCAGAGGGGGAAGTTACTGCTGGTGATGTCCACCCGGAGGCGATGGCCCTTCAGGAAGACATTGCTGGTGGGCTGCAATTCAACCGTATATTCATATACCTTGTCCGGTTCGATCAGCTTTGGCGGCTCGTATATTGATTCGCGGAACCGGGCCCGAATGATTCCCTCCGTGAGGTTGATCGCGCGTCCGTCCGGATGAACGTCCACCAGCTTTGCCGTCCAGTCAGTGTCCGGGGCGTCCGTCGCGGCATACAGGTGCAGCGCAATCGGACCCGTGACCTCGAGGTCGTGGTCCAGAGGCGGAGTGCTGTACACCAGCACGTCGTCGCGGGCCTCCACGGAACGTTGATCGAACGGCCCCGGCTGGATCACGTGGAAAGCGTCCCCCCAACAGATCGAATGGTTCCCGCCCAGCGTCGGGACCGGGTTGTCGGGGTCATACCGATACTGGTCCGGCGCTTCGTCGTCGGGCGGTTCCGTGCTCAGCTTGCCATCGTCGCTATCGCTGTTGGCTGACCCGCTGCTGTGCAGGTAGTAGTCGGTGAACTGCGTCCGGGCCAGCGGCCATTCATTTTCCTGGCGCCATTCGTTGATGCCCATGACGAAGATTGTGACCGGCGGCTCGTCAAGGATACCGGTGTCCATGTCCTTGAGCAGGCAGTCGAACCAGCGCAGGGCAAGCTCGTTGATATCCAGGTGTGAATGCTCGCCGAAGTCAAGCTCGCCAAGTACCGGCGACTGACTTATCAGGTGGCTCCATGGCCCGATGATGATCCTGGATTGGCTGCCCACCTGATCCGGGGCATGATCTTGCAGACCGCAGAGGCTGCGGAACTCCTCGCCGGCATAGTAGTCGTACCAGCCGCCCATGAGGAAAGCCGGCGCGTGGACCTGATCGAGCCGGTAATGCACGCTGAGGTCTTTCCAATAGTCATCGTACTGCGCATGCGCAAGAAAATCCTGCCAGAATTCACACGGCCGGCCGGCGGCCGTATCGAGCGTGCGCAGCGGCAGATGCCGGAAGAATTGGTTCAGATCATAGGCGGGAATCAGGCCGAGATCGCTGGTGCGGCTGGACACTTCCAGGCAAGTCCACAGCGCGCTGAGCGCCAGACTGAACGCGCCGTCGCACCAGAACCCCCGTCGCCAGAAGTCGCACGGGCAGACATTCGGCACCATGGCCTGGAGCGCCGGATGACCTTCGACCGCCAGCGCCCACTGCACCAACCCCAGGTATGACGGGCCGAACATGCCCACTCGCCCGTTGCTCCACGGCTGGGCGCAGATCCAGTCCAAGCTGTCATAGCCGTCCCGGCCATCGTCACGGAATGGGTAGAACTCGCCCTCGGAATCATAGCGCCCGCGGCAGTCCTGCATGACGTAGGCATATCCCCGCCGCGCATAGAACTCGCCTTCGCCCGAGTTGTAGCCGTCAAACCCGTAGGGCATCCGCTCAAAGATGGTCGGGAACGATCCCCCGGCCCGCGGCAGGTACACGTTCGCGGACAGTTTCACTCCGTCACGCATTGGCGCTTTCACGTCCCGCTGAATGCGCATGTCGTAGACGGGCTCAGACTTCTGGATGTTTGAATTGTTCACAGGCATCTAACCTAACGCGGCAAAGCCGCAAGCAATTGGGGGTTGGAGTGTTGGAGTGTTGGAGTGTTGGAGTATTGAAGGATTGGAGTGCTCATATCGTAATCGTAATCGTAATCGTAATCGTAATCCCATGTTCGGAGTGTTGGAGTGTTGGAGTACTGGAGTGTTGGAGTATTGGGTTGCGGAAAGTCCCGGATTGCGGGATTGAGAAGTCGCGAACGGACCGGTTGATTGTTTAGCGGAGCTATCCAATTCTGCCGCTTTGTCTTTCCTGCATTCTTCCATTATCTCCATTCCTCCATTACTCCACCACTCCATTCCTCCATTAAAAGCCTATACCAAGTCCAGTTTGCTGCGGACGTACCACTCGAGGCAGAATAGGGCCAGCAGCACCAGCAAGATCCAGACCTGGTTCCAGATCGGCTTTTCCGAAGTCGAGGTGATCTCGAGCGGTTTATAGGGCACGTCCACCATCAGCTTGTCCATCTTTGCCAGGGGATAGAACCTGCCGCCGGTGCGTTTTGCCAGGCGTTTCAGAAACTTGCGGTTAAGCGGCTTACCGGTCTTTTCGAGTTGCGGTTCGATAACCAGTATTTTCGTCTTGGCCTGCTCGCCGGTAACCGTCTCGCGCACGGTTAGTTCATACTCGCCGGCAAGATGCGGCACAAATTCCGCCCGCCAGCCCCAGACCGGCTGCGACAGCCCCACCTCCGATCCCAGCTTGGCCGGCGCCATCTCGAAGGGGAGGGTCCGCTTGTCGGGCGTCGTCACCTGACAGTTCAGCTTGTGCTTGCCGCCGCCGCTGACCACCGCGCCAACAGCGACCCGGTCGCGCACCTCGGCTTGAGCCGAGGCCGTGATGATCTGCAAATTGGTGGATTCCTCGAATTCTTTCCGTTGGGGCGACAGCCAATAAACGGTCTGGCTGACAAA
>SDBT01005943.1_pt1 | contig 20411 bp, 29 predicted proteins | sample 2277101 | NCBI WGS metagenome assembly SDBT01 (sample SAMN10404973, study PRJNA504765) | marine sediment metagenome | isolation source: marine sediment core GS10_PC15, 103 cmbsf | place: Arctic Ocean: Southern Knipovich Ridge | collected 2010 | reverse complement strand
GCTTTTTATGGCGGTTTAGGAATTAACTATGCCCGTCCAGGTGAGGTATTTTTTAAGAATATATTAATGGGTACTAATATAATTGAAGCATCTCGTCGTGGCGGTGTTAAGAAGTTCGTTGGAATTGGAACAGCTTGTGCGTACCCTGATGGAATTGAAGAACCTATGAATGAGGAAAGAGATTTTTGGAGTGGTCCGCTTCATCCATCTGTTGTTCATTATGGTGGGGTTAAGAAAATGATGCAGGTTCAATGTGAGGCTTATAATAAGCAATATGGGTTTAACGGAATTCATTTAATAATGACAAATCTTTATGGAGAATGGGATACCTATAATCCAGAGAGAAGTCATGTTGTGGCAGCGCTAATAAGGAAATTCGTAGAGGCAAAGATATCAGGTAAAAGTTGGGTTGAGGTTTGGGGATCAGGGAAGCCAGTTAGGGAATTTATGTATGTAGGCGACGCAGCTGAGGGTATTATTAGGGCAACAGAAATATATGATGATACCTCACCTTTGAATATTGTAATGGGGGTTGGAACAAAGATAATACAATTAGTTGCTATGATAAAAATAATCGTAAGATACCAAGGCGATGTTATATGGAATGCCGAGAAACCAGATGGTCAGATGGTAAAAATATTTGATACAACAAAAATGAAAGAGGTTTTGAATTGGGAACCTAAAACAAAACTGATAGATGGTTTAGGTCATACAATTAAATGGTTCGAAGAGAACTATGATGAAGCAATAAAACGCTGGTAATTAATAGATTGTCTAGCGTCTAATTTTAAAGGGGGATTACTAGATGGATGCTTCAGCTGTGATAATAGCCGTTTACGCAAAATGTGGTAAACTAGAATCAGATATATCTGAATTAGAAGATAGCGATATAGCAAGGGAATACGAAGTAATTCTAGGTATTTTTAAAGAACGATTTCCAATTATACGATTAAGATATATTGAATCAGTCGTAGAAACTGCGAGAGATTATGAAGATCGAGGGGAGTATGATGTTAATGCTCTTACTCGTCGAATAAAGCAGGTTTTTCCTTCGGATGCTATTGAAGATGCCTATACTGATCCTGCGATGTCAGGAAAAATAGTAGGGGCAACACAGGGAGATGAGTACTATAATTGGCCAAGTTTATGGAAGATTAATATGCAAAGAAAGCAAAGAGGTCTTCCCCGATTTAGATGGCATTTTGACGGCATCCGAAGGAAGCTAAGACTTGACCCATACCCCTCAAGTTCGGGAAATAAATATTGGTATTTCTCAGTTGAAAATGCTGATTGGACATTAGTAAAGATGCCAGCTGAATTTAATGATCTACTTGTTCTGGGCACAACTTGGAAGGCGGTAGAGCAATTAGCGATGGCAAGAAGTCGATTAGGTGGTATCCAGCGAGAGGGTGGTTTTGTTATTTATCCAGCAACGGAGATACATAATATTGCAAAGGATTATAAGAAGGAATTTTATGATGAGCTTAGGCTGAAGTCTAAACTTTGGAGTATGTAAGAGGTAGCTATGCCAGTTAAAATATCATTTAAAATTGATTCGCGATTATTCATGGCGAAGATCAGAGGTGTAGGGACAAAAGTAATTCCCTATATTAAAGCTGATATTAAAGATTTAGCACTCTGGGCATTTGGAGAAGTAGTAAAAGAAACTCCTCCAGCTTCCACTCCTCGACGTACTAGCATTAAAGATTTATGGGTAATTCATCAATCGAAAAGAGGTACTATAGAACAGTTTGTCATTAAAAATATCTATCCAAATCAAGATGTTTTAATGTGGATGGAGGATGGAACTTTGCCTCACGTAATTACTCCAAAGAAGGCTGGTGGATTTTTACATTTTTTTATGGAAGGGAATGAGATTTTTACAAAGATGGTTAAGCATCCAGGAACCAAGGCATATAAAATGGTAGAAAAAACAGAGTTTAAACTTGAAAAAAAAGTTGACTGGCTTACAAAAAGATTTTTTAGCCACGTAGATCGATTGGAGAAAATGGGAATAACATAATGGCAACTTATAAAAGGGGAATTAAAGAAGTAATAATGAATAATCTAGGGGCTGCTATGCTTGCTATTCCAGGAATTAAGTTTGTCGAATATCAGAAAGTTTACGATTCAGATATGAAGGCAAATAAATGTCCAGGCTGTTATATTAATGATGTACGGATCGATAAAGAAAAAATATTAGAAGACTTAGTAAAGAATACTTTTCAGGTAGGGATAGTTGGATTTGTTTATGCTCTTAGTGGTCAAATTTTGAGCACAATTTTAAATACTTTTATGGAGCAAGTAAAAGATGCATCTATAGTTGATCGTACTAGGGGCGGAAATGCCTATGATACAAAGATCATACTCATTGAAACAGATGCAGGATCAAGATATCCTCAGGGTATGTTTGTTATTATGCTTGAAATAATTTATTTTTCAAGCGAATAAGGGGTTAAAGATGGCTGAAAATCGTAGAACTTTATTGGCAAATTTAAAGACGGCGCTTGAAGCTGTAACAGGAGTTACTACTGTAGTTAGGCACTATGCCGAAGCGCTGGATGTTTCAAAATATAAAGAAGTCGACATGGCTTTAATTGCTATTCACGAACCTTCTGAAACAGCTGAAGAGGAATTGGTTTCTATGAGAGCGATGCAATGGTTGGAAATTACGTTAAAAGTTTATTTTATGGATTGGGAATTGGTTGTTGGTTCGACATATGAAATATTATTAAAAAATATTAGGGATGCAATTGGGGCTGATCCTAGATTAAATAGCTCAACGGTATTTACTTATGTAGGAAATATTTCGGCAGTTGTGGGAGAGATGCCACTGTATTCGTTTACAATAGAATTAAAAAGTAGATACTATTTAGATCAAACAGTAACTTAAATATATGAGGTAATAAAAATATGGCAACATGAAAAAGATAACAAAAAAGACGGCAAAAAAGACACTAAAAAAGAAGTCTAGTAAATTAAAAAAACAAACGGTAACAAAGTGGTTCTTGGTTTATAGTGGACCACATAAGCACATCAGTCTTCCTGGAATTGGAAGAATAATTCCAGGTAAGGAGTATCCGATTAGTGAACAAAGAGCCTATCAATTTAAGGACGTCGATCCTAAATTGGGCTGGAAAGTCATGGGTCGGATTTCATATCAATAAGAGAGGATAGAAAATGAGTAATTGTGCATTGAATTTTGCTTTTGCAAATGAGGAAGAATCCTTAATCAAGCTAGAGACGGCTTGCGGTACACTGATAAAACCAGCGATTACTAACAGGATTTATACGGTGGCGCCAGTTGGATTTGTTCAGGAACAAGAGTTCACGGATGACGAACAAATTCGCTCAACGGCATCCCGATTTAGTCCTATTAAGGGTCGAAAAATGCCAGGGGATTGGAATTTCAATACCTATGTTAAGCCAAGTGGAACCTTAGCAGTTGCCCCAGAACATGATGTTCTTTTTGAATGTCTAATGGGGGCGGGCGCTACAGGTGGCGGAGGGTATCAGTATACCCTAGCAAATCAGCTTGATTCATTCTCACTCTTCACAAAGAAAGGGCATACTGTTTTTGCGTTTAGAGGGGTAACTGTTGAACAGGCTGAATTCGGAATTTCGGGAGAAGCTATTGCTGGAGTAAGTTGGACAGGAAAATATATGGAGCAGTTATGGGCAGGTACGTGTAAGGCATCTGGAAGTTATAGTACAGGTAATAGTGTTATTACTTTTGCTGGTTCAGAAACTCAACTATATACTGTGGGTATGTATATTTTTGTTGGAGAAGATACTAATAACGCAGCTGGTTATCAAATAACCGCTGTCCATCACGCGCAGAAAAAGATAACTATTTCCCCAACAACTCAGGGAAATCCAAGTGAGGGTGGAGCAGCTCCAACTATTTCACCGTGGTGGCCAACTGGCGGAACCGAAGTAGGATTACCAGTTCATGGTAAAATGGGAATGGTAACGGTTGGAGGTGAAAACTGTGTGGTTCTTAGCGCAAGAGTAACAGTTGTTAATAATATCAAATATTATATCAACGAAAAAAACAATGAATGGACTGCTGAACGGTTTGGACGTCCTAAGATGAGAGAGATTGATGGAGAACTAGAGCTTTTCTTTTTAAAGCCAGGACCATCATATTTCTATCGGGCAGAATATCAGGTAGGTAATGCTTTGGTTATTCCTGTGGGTAACGTTGCGGGATATATCATGGAGATTACTATTCCCTACGCTGAATATAGGACGCCTAGAATTACTGGTGATGAGGAATTTATTCAAAATATTCCTTACATCGGCGTAGCAAGTTCCAGTGAAAATGACGAAATAGCTATTACATTTAAGTAATAATGATAGTTATGTAGGGAGAGGTCTACAATTCGTAGACCTCTCTTTAGTTAGTTACGGGGGCAATATTATTGCTTTATAAAATCTAAGACAATGGAGGTCTAGTAAGATGAAACCTAATGAATTAGCAGAACAAATTAAGAAGGCGGGGAGAACTCAAAGGGTTATTGAATTTCAATGCCCGTATATCCCTGAATGTTTTATCTCTTTGGCGTTTGCCAATCGATTCGTTTTGAATCAGATCAGGGAAGCGGCGAGAGAAGTTTTTACGAATCCAAGAACAAGACTACAGGAAGAAAAATTTAATGATGAGAAGCTAAGACAGGCTTATGCCCAGCAGATTATTCAGGGTTGGAAAGGATTGACTTATGAAAAACTTCAAAAGTTAATTCCTGGATTAGAGATTAAAGATGAGCGCGCAGAAAAAAAGATTGATCTAAAAGCCGAGGTTCCTTATGATACAGCGGTTGCCAGCGCTCTACTTAGTGAATCCCTTGAATTCGAAAATTGGGTAATTGACATTGCTAGTAATGTTGAGAATTATTCTCGCATTGCCGAACAGAAGAAGAAAGAAACAGAAAATTTACAATAGTGGCGGAGTGGGCGGCGAAGAGTTCTAAATCAAGAAAGAATTGCAAACTTTGTGCAAAACTAGCTGACCCCGCTAATTACCCAAAAGGTGCAAAGGTTCGAATAGAAGGAGTCTATAATTGCGATACTTGTCCAGTCATGGCAACGCAGCCAATTTTTGAAAATGAAAATATTATAGAATTGTATAATGCTCTTCCTATAAGATTTGACCCCGTAACCAGAACTCGTATTATCACTACTGAAGATATTAAATTTTTATTTTCTATTTATGAAGTGCCTGTGTGTTTGAGGTTTGATTACTATACTCGATTAATGTATTTCTTTAAAAAGATGGCGAGTAATCAAAGTAAGATCGATGAAAAAACAACAAAGGAACTTGAGGAAAATGCGAAGTGGCGGAAGGATAAACTTTACCGACTACAACCAAAAAAATCTAAGATAACACATTAATAAGATGGCTAAAAAAGATTTGATTCTAATTGTGGGTGTAGATGACAAAGGTACTCCTGTAATTAAAGGTATGGCTCGTCAAGTTGGAGGTGAGTTACAGAAGCTAGATCAAAAAGCTAGAAAAACGGGTAAGGGTTTCAATAAGTTAAAAGACGATGTTGATAAATCTGCAAGTGGAATGTCAAAATTTAAAAGCATATTAAAATCTACCGCAATTCAGATGGCTGCTGGTATGGGAGTTATGATGAGTGTTCAAGCCGTTGTAAGAGGTATAAAGAATGCGGTTACTGATTTTATTAAAACTGGAAGAGAATTTGAAAAAAGCTGGGCGAATGTCACAACGATGTTATCTATTTCAGAGAAGGCAACTTTGAAAATGAAAAACCAATTGATTGGTTTATCTCCTACACTTGGTAGTGTAACTGAAATGGCGAAAGGAATGTACCAGGTTTTGTCTGCTTCGGTTGAACCTGCTAAGGCTATTATATTTTTGGGAACCGCCGCCAAAGCTGCCGTGGCTGGTGTTACAGACGTATTCACAGCTGTGGATGCTTTGACTACTGTTATTAATGCTTATGGAATGGCTGCCGAAGATGCCACTATGGTTTCTGATATCATGTTTCAAACAGTTAAAAGAGGAAAGCTGACTTTTGGGGAATTATCATCTGCTCTTGGAACAGTCGTACCAACGGCTGCCCAGCTTGGAATAAGGTTTGAAGAAATCGCAGCTGGTATGGCAACCCTAACTCGTCAGGGAATTAATGTCAATACTGTTACTATGCAATTAAGACAGGTAATGATGTCAGTATTGAAACCAACCTCAGAGGCTAAGATTTTAGCGAAAGATTTAGGAATTGAATTTACTGCCACAGCTTTGAAGGCTAAAGGTCTATCAAAATTTTTAGAAGAAATCACAGAAAAAACTGGCGGTAATGTTACTATAATGGGAGAGTTCTTTAGTAATATTCGAGCCTTGTCTGCTGTTTTTGGATTAGCAGGAAAATCGGCAGCTGAGTTTGCTTATGATATATCATTGATGGAAAATTCTATGGGATCGACAGAAATTGCTTTTCAGAAACAAATGAAGACACTTGATTTTTGGATCAAAACGGCATCACATGCCTTGGAGGATATGAAGGTCGCTTTCTACGAAGGGATGGTTGATCCTATAAGAGAGGCAATAAGTAGCCAGGAAGATTTGGATAAAGTTTTTGAAAGTATGACTAAAACAGCTGGTATGGCTGGAAAAACTGTTGGTATTCTTAGTAAGATTATGGGGATTTTTCAACCAGTGTTGGATGAACAATTGGATAAAATAGCAAATATTGAGATAGAGTTCGCAAAATTTGTAAACTTTATATCGCTGGGTTATATACCTGCGCTTGATAATTTGGCAAAGAAAACAGTAAATACGTGGATAGAAACTGATCGGCTGTCAAAAAGTGAGAAGGAATTAACATCAAACATGAAGGGTATTTGGGGTACATTATCACGCGGTGCCATATTGTGGAAACAACAAGTTGAGTATTATATAAATTCTGGTATGGCAGCTGATGAATATTTAGAAAAGCTACATAAATTATGGAAAGGTAAAACACAGTTTCAGAAACAAAGTCAGGAATTGGCGGCTATGGATGCTTTAGACTTGCAGATGAAAAAAGAATTGACTAATGAATTGGCAGTCCTACAAGGGAATATTGAAGTAGTAATTAAGTCTGAGTTGGCTTATACAAAAACGTTAGAGAATCATGTTAAAAAAGCTATGTTATTGGCGGAAATTACGGGAGAAGTACTTAGTCCAGCTGTGAGAAAATTGGCGGAAGAGTTAGATTTATATAAGAAAAAATCGGAAGGAATACAGACTGTTGAAGATTTAAATTTGAGAACAAAAGCTCAATTAGGAAAAGAGTTAAAAACATTAACAGGGGTTATTCAGGAAGCTGCAACGTCTGGTGATTATTATGATTCTCAATTAAGAAAGCATGTTCAAAGTACTATTAAACTATCAGAGGTTACAGGAGAAACTCTTAGTCCAGAGATTGTGGCATTGGCAAAATCATTTGGTATAGCTACAAACAAAATGTTACAGGCGGGAATTCAGGCACGAATGCTTGCTACTGGTTTTACTCATATGACTAGTATGGCACGTGAGGCAAAAGAAGCACTTAAGTTTTTGGAAAAATATGCAATCACAATGCCGCCTCCAGATACAAGTACATGGATGCCATATTGGGATTGGATGAATATGAAAGTCCAAGAATATGGACAGCTCGTCGGTATGGTAACATCAGCAGCCGATGGTATGTTTAATCAGATGTATCAAAATCAGATGCAGAGAATTGATAATGAATATCAAGCTAGGAAAGCGGCGATCGATGCCAGTATGGATTCTGACCAAGCAAAATATTTTGCAATAGAAAAGCTAGATCGGGAGATGGAAAAGCAACGTTTAGCTGCTCAGCGGAAACATGCTAAGGCGGCGAAGGCAACTTCTTTATTAGGTGCTATTGTTAATACAGCTGAAGCAATTACGGCATCTTTAAAAGTTGGTGGGATTCTTGGAATAGCTTTGGCAGCTATAGTTGGGGCAATGGGAGCGGCTCAAGTTGCGTTAATTGCTGCCCAGCCACTTCCATCATTTGCTAAGGGTGGAATAGCTGGACTTCATGGACCGGAAGTAATTATGGTGGGGGAAGAAGGACCAGAACGAATAACGCCGATACGGGATGAGAGACCACCAGTAATGGTATCAGCGGGGGCTGGTGGTGGAAGTAGAACTGTATTGTTTGAGGCAAATTATAATATAACGGCTATTGATTCTCTTGGAGTTAGGGATTTTGTAAGAGAAAAAAGTGGTCCTGAATTTATTGCATGGGTTAGGTTAAATAAAACTGAGCTATTAGAAGCTTTAGATATGGCATAATAAGATGGCTATGAAATATACTTTGGATAATTACATAAATTCAAGTACTTTAAGTAAAGTGAGTACTGAAAAATTGTTTTTGCCGAAAGCGAATATGTACAATAAAGAGCAGGCTATGCCATGGCGGTTAAATGCAAAATCCGGATATGCGATTTTTGATTTTGGTTCTGATAGACCAACGTTTTTTTCTCTCATGAATCATAATTTAGTGGGCACTGGTGCTTATTCATTGACATTAAAAACAGCCGCTACTGAAGGGGCATTAGTTGGTGAAACTCCAGAAACCGTAGCTTGGTATAAACAGAATATCTGGCATAATATTACTACTACTCCGAACCGTTGGTGGAGGATAGACGTAAGCGATCCTGATAATGGTTCTAATATTCAGTTTGGTGAAATCATATTTAATATTGCCGAGGCATTTACTATGAATTTTTGGTGGCCATATAGAGAAGGATTGGATTTTGTTATTAATGAAAATGTAACACAGTATGGGCATCGAAAAAGGACGAGAAGAGCTACACGAAAAACATTTAATCTTAGTTTTGAAGGTGTAACAGATACAAATTTAACGGCAGAAGTTGAGGCATTTTTTGAGGGGTTTGAAGGTGCGAATCCTTTTGTATTTATTCCAAATGATTCAGATACGGTTTGCTGGTATGTGTTTTGTTTGAATAGCCTGAATGCTCAAAGAAATTTTTTGGATGATAATAAATTTACATTACAACTTGAGGAACAATCAAGGGGCATAACTTTACTATAAGGAAGAAAAATGGCAGTACCATATAGGCTTTGGGCGAATTTCCATGAATCAACCCTTGAGGCATGGAGTTCGGGGCTAATTTCCAGTCAGGTAAATTGGACCACTAAGCATGTAGATTTTTGTCGACTTGGCGTGGATCGTAGATATGAGGTTTCAACTGGAAAATTTTATAGATGGTATGGCATATTTAAACCTAAACCAAATCTTGGTTTTGAGTTAGTCGAAAGTCTGGATCAGATTGTAAACATAAAATTTAATACTACTCTTTTTAAACAATTCAATAATTCCCCTCCAGTTTTTAAGGTTACTTTGAAGAACGGAGTTGTGAATAATTCTAATGCGTGGAACCGTCGATTCGTGAATGGAAAATATTATGATGGAATAAATGATTGGGATTCTTACCCACCGCCACCTAGTTTAAGCTATAATTATCCAATAATTGATATGGCAGTAACTGGTAATATAAATGATTGGGTAAATGAAAATGTTACTTCTTATATGTATTCTTACTTGACGGCATATGGTGTTTGGGCAAACGAGTTTCAGAATAATTTTTTTAAAGGTGGGGGATATTTTTATTTAGATAATTATTGGGTAAGCTCTCCAGATGTAGGAAAACAATTTAGGCTAACACTGGAACCACAATATATGGAGGTTCGGTATTTCAATCCTATTGTAAGTACTTTAAGTCGTGAGTGGGTTCCAACTATTGGAGGGGTTGAAGTTATTTTTACAGGTCTTGGTTTCAATAATTCTGATGCTGATCTAGATGGTATTGATGGTAATTCGAAACCTGGTGGCTGGGGAGATTTAGTAGATAAAATTGAATTTTGGAAAACATCATTTGCACCAAGATACTTTTATAAGGATGATTTTAATGCTGCCGTAATTGGTGATGAATGGACAACACATAATTTAGATACCGACAAAACAGTAGTACAATCCGGAGGAGTTTTAACAGTAGGAGTTGCTGTAAATACAGATGCAAGGTGGATTTCATCATTAAATAAAGCTCCAAAATTATATCAGGATGTGCCAGCTGATAATACGTTTGATGTTATAGCAAAGTTGAATAATTTCACATTGAACGATAAGATAGATGTCGGTCTTTATATAGGATATCATGGAGCTGTTCAAGGTGGGACTGAGGCATGCAGATTTATGCTGAGAAGATATGATGGGACAGGTGAAGGTTGCCTAGTTTTCACTCACAATAATGGTAATAGTGAATTGGATCCCCGTATTGATTCAGGAGATCTTCCTATTTGGTTAAAAATTAAAGTGACCGCAGGAGTCATATCATTTTGGTACAGTAAGGATGGAGCGGCCTGGACTCAAATGCTAAGAGGTGGGAATCCTTGGAATCTAAGCGGCGTATTTGAAACAGGCATGGAAATTGGACTTTTTGTTTCGACAGATAGTGCTGTTATTCATGGTGGGTGTCAGGCTCCGTTTGAATATTTTGAAGTTTCGGCTGGTTCACCTTATGTAACACTTAGTAGGGCGGATGGGGATTTTACGGTTGATTCAAATACTCAGATCACAATACCAGCAAATAAATTTCCAGCATTAGAACTAGGTGATTATATTTTAAGATTAATAAAAGAAGATATGGATTTTAGTCCTTCAAATCCATCAATAGATATTTGGGGTTGGGCAGGGGATTTTAGATGTACAATTGCTGGATTAATTTCAGAAGGCGTAAGGCTTTCAATAGAAGCTCGTGATGTTCCTCCGAAGGAAGCACGAGAACGAGGTGGTTCAATAATTTTAATGGACCTTGAGAAGAGAGAAAAGGGTACGGGAACGGTTACAAAAGAATATTACTCACAAGATGTTGTGCGGTGTTCCGATAAGGTTTATGAAGGAATAATTAATTCAATTTCTTCGTTTAAAAGAGGGATTGATGATAAAACAGGTTTGTTTAAGGTAGCAGATTGTACGGTGAGATTATCAAATGCTACTAAAAAGTTTTCAAAGCTTCTTGCTACGCATATTTTTAAGGACCAAGTGGCAATATTTTACCATTGTTTTATAGATGAAAAGGAAAATTTGAAAAGAGAAATAGTTAAAATGATAGTTGATGATTATACTATAGAGGGTCTTGAATTTGAATTAATATTAAAGGATATAAGTCAAAAATATCTTGATAAGCAATTACCACGTCGTATTTGTTCAGATACAGAACCAGATGAGGATGATCCTGATATATCTAAATTTGCAAAGATACATGATGGCTTTATTGGCGAAGCAATGCCCGATATACTTGGTAAGGCGTCATATATTGGCGAAGAGAATAAAGGGGCGGTTGAGGCGCTATATATAAATACTATTACTCATAAATATTTAGCGGCTGGCGGTTTATTAAAGGGTATCGATGAAGTTTATTCTGATAATGTGCTTCAAACTAAAGGAACTCAATGGGATATAGAATACGATGACGAATATACTTATATTAAATTTGTAGGGGATCAGGGAGATAATCGAGTAACATTTAATTGCAGAGGGTATGCATATGAACCTTGGGATTCAGCGAACGGCTATATTCAGAATCCAGTATATATTGTTGCCTATATTTTGGTTGAGATGTTAGGTGTTCCAGTACCATCAGGAATTAATCTTAGCTCAGTAACCACTCTCGCACAAAAATTTGAAATTATGGGCGAAGGAACATCTGGATGTATAATACTACAGAAACAACAAAAATCAATGGAGGTTCTTCGACAATTGCTTGTTAGTTTTGGTATAAAATGTTGGATTTCAAAAGAAGGTGAATTTAAATTAGGAAGGAAAGATGAAACAAGTCTTGCTACTGATCTTATAATTTTTGAGCAGTTTGATCTTCTTGCAGCTCCAAAATTAAAATTGGGAATGAAAAAAGTGGTAACTGGTGCTTCGGTAAAATTTGATTACGTTCCTGTATGGGATATTTTTCAAGGTGCGGATGAGGTTAGCCGTGAGGATTTAGAAGAAGAGTATGGGGAAGGTCATGAAGATGATATTAAACCACCAAAACCACCGACCACTTCTTAAAGGAGATAATAATGTGGGAATTTCCTAATATAAAAACTGTTTCGTTGGCTAATCAACGGACACAGGAAGAATTGATGAAGCGTGGTATGGGGGATAGGTCTATTGAATTTAAATTACCATTATATTTTTTTGAAGAGTTTGATGTGTTTTCTGATTTTCTTCTTCAGAACTTATACGCAATAGAACCTACTGGAGAGGGGGAAGAATCACATTATTATTTTGTAGAAAGTATAAATTATAATTTTATGAAAGAAACAATTACTATCTCTGCCATAGATTTGCAATGGATATTATCTCAATTTTTTATCGTCGGTGATGAGAATGTAATAGCATTAAACTGGACGGATGCCTCAGCGACAGATAAATTATTTGGGTATCTTTGCAATGAGGTTACTGGAGAGTTTGAGGATGGTGAGCAGGGAAAAATGTTAATGACAGAGGAGAACTAAAATGACTATACCAAAGGGTAGTAATCTTGTATCTGGAGAACGTTTGAGTTTCCAGCAAATAAATCGAATAAAAAATGCTTTTCGTTTGGCTGGCATAAAAGTAGAGGTAGATGATGCCCAGCTTGGAATGGCGCTTTCAGATTCTGATGATAACAGGCGTTATCATGTAGTATCAGTTGGAGGATCGACGATATTCTTTGAAATATTACAAGCCGAGGTTATGGTTTGTATGGATAATGAAATAGTGTGTTTTGATAATGAACCTGTAACTATGCCTGTGATATAAGGAGAGAAAAATGAGAGGACCACCACATCCCCATGATATATGTAAAGCAGGACAGATAACTACTAATGGTTCTGGCGTAGCAAGTGTTGTATTTGTGACGCCTTTATTGAGTCCAGCTTATGTTGTTTGTCTTACTTGTGAAGACCCAGCAGATACGGCGATTGCTATGTGGAGTAATAAAGCTGTAGGTGGGTTTGATATAAAGACCGAGAATGACCAAGGTCAAAGTGAGGGGAGTGTAACTGTCGATTGGATAGTGCTTCCTTATAATAATTCGTAAAGGAGAAATAAAATGGACATGAGAGAAAAAGCAGAAACTTTATTGGCTTCGGTAGCTAGTATTGATTTAAATGCGGTTGCCGAAACTACGTTATTTAATTGCCCAGCAGGAAAAAATTGTATCATAACAAAGGCGATTATACGGCTTGCGACTGGAGCAGGGCTTCCAATGGGCACAATGGAGTGTTCATTTGGTTGGAACACAGTTAATGCAGATGACGTTATTGCAAATGCCGGCAGGGTATTAACAGCTGCGACTAATTATCTTATTATTGGAGCAGATGGCGATGCCGAAATAGGGCTTACAACAGGAACTTTTAAAATAGATGTTCAGGTTGCAGAAGGCGCGGCTCTGACAGGAACAGTTGAGGTTTTCGGTTATCTATTCTAAGTTTAGTACAGAGGGGAAATCCGATGGACAAAAACAAAAATGGTAATGGTAATAATCATTGGAAAGTTTCAGTGGCTGAGTTTCGCGGCTATATGCGAGGCACATTGGAAGGAATTCAAAAAGAAATTGTAACTCAAAAGAAAGATATGAATTTTGTGAAGAAGGATATTGTTAAGATCAAAGAATATATTGCTGGAAGAAAAGCGGTACAGAATATTAGAAGTGCTGTTTGGGGATTTATCGGTAGTATGTTTTTCCTAGTAGTAGGATTTATTCTCTATAAAGTATTTGGATAATCTTAAGGGTAATGAAAAAAAGCTTCTCGATAAGGAACCCGGATACTAGAGGGTTAGGGTTTATCTAAAGTACTCTCTATGGGCTTCTAAGAGCTTTTTTTTCTTGGGGTTATCCAAATAACCATTAAAAAGTATTGATTGGGAGGATTTCAATGATACAAGATATCAATTTGAATGAGGTTGAAAGTATTATCTTAGATAATACTAAGTGGATGGATTTCGTTCTTGAGGAAAGTCGAAAAAAAAATGCGATTCTTCAGGAGAAATTAAAAAATTCATATGGTAAGCTTCTCGGATTGGGAACTCCATATGAAGAACTTATTAATAAGGCTCGTCAGGTTAAGACTGAATTTGATAGATACCTTAAAATTGTAAGGGGTTTATTCACAGAACAGTCAAAAAAGGAACAAATGTTTATTAAAAAATCCCAGAAAGGAAGAACAATCAAACCAAGACCTACCATATAAGCTGAATTCTCAGCGCTCTATTTTCATTTTTATCCATATCAATTCGTCTAGCCTTTAAGGGTTATGCTGGAGTATATTCAAAATAACCTCTAAAGGTAGTGGACAAATGGCATTACTTGACGTATATTATATATGGAAACAAAATGATGAAAGAAAAAAGACAAGAAAGAAAAGAGGCTCGGCGCTTTGAAAAATATGTTCAGTTAAGACGTCAAGCCAGTTTGGCTCGGATGATTTCCCAGGCATATGATAATCTTGAAGAGATGCTCATTGCTTTGGATATGAGATTTCCGAGATACTCAGAAGCTTACGCAAGGATATAAGGAGAAATAAAATGAGAAAAGAACAACTAACAAAGGGAACTCGGATTTTTTACGGTGGGGATATGGCAAATGATGAGGGCTTTGGAACTATCACAGATCAATTAACAGACAAGTTCGGAGATTTCCTTACTATCAAAATGGATGACGGAAGAGAATTTAGAAGCCTTACTCCCGCATTGTTTTCAGAAGAGTATCTAGGTCACGGTGGAACGAGATGGGTTACTGAAGAAGCTTATAAGAAGTTTATCCAAGCAGCGGTAGAAATATTAAATAGATCGTTAAATAGATAAGGAGAACAAAATGGAAAGATTTATTAAAAATCAGAAAAAATTGAATTGCCGAAAATGCAATTCCGGAATTTTGGTTAATGCGAAAACTGGTTTATGCTGGTTTTGTAAAATACGAGAAGAGAAGTTTTTTGAAGTCAGGTATATTAGAATTGTGAGAGAGGTTATATGAGAATAATCTACTCTCAGAAATGGGCGAAAGAAAAAGTAAATCAGAAAATCCGGAAGCTCTTACCTTTTGTTCCTGGAATTAAATCGGCTGATCTTCTCGTTAAGGTTTTCTGTTATACAAAGATCAGAGAATATACAGATGAGAATGGGAAGGTTTGGTATTTTGGTAGAGATAAATATGATGGTTACTATCGAAATTATTATGTTCACGGATTCTATGATGCTGAATGGGATTACCTTCAAACACTAAAGAGGATACCGACTCATCATATCCTTCTGAAGTTTCATCCAGATATCGATAACGAAAAATTGCTTCACTTTATTGCTCATGAGTTTGGGCACTTAAGAGATTGGAGAAAATGGAAAGGAACTAAATATAAATGTGCTCAGAAAAGATGCGATAAGTTTGCTGATAAATGTGTGGCTAAATATAAAGAAAAATAAAGCTGGACAAACGACATTACTTGACGTATTATATATATGGAGGTACGAAGATATGTTCTTAGACTGTAGCAAGGATAATGGAACCAGCGGAGATATCCGCTTATCCCGTTTTCCAAGGGCTGACGCAATCGGCTTCTTGGCGCTGTCCTTGCTCAGTTTCTAAGGAGATAAAATGAATAAGAATTATGAGGCTTGGATAGTTCATGATGATTCTGGCGAGACTTATGGAAGCTATGATTACCGAAATGGTGGATTTGAAAACGCTGTTTATGTGGCTGCTTATCTCAATGAGAATTGTTCCGGAATTTATTCTATTGTTCAAGTCAAAGGTTTAAAAGGGTAAGACTAGCCTTTAAGGGTTAGAAAAATTAACCCCCAATTTAGTCTCCAGAGGTAGTGTACGAATTGCATTACTTGACGTATATTATATATGGAGACAAAATGATGAGAGAAAAAAGACAAACGATGACTGCGGGGCTGAGAGAGTATCGAAGAAGACATTCAAAATTTAGTTCGCTTCAACTTGCTTTTTTAAGAATGATTATGACTGAAGAAAGATACTTCCAGAAAGTGGTGATGGTATGAAAAAGAAATCCGAGCTTATTGAGTATCTTGAAGCTGTTAAAAAACTTCATAGAGGAAACAAGATTGGAAAAGCTTATTATAAATGGATTCTTGAAAATGGAAAATTGTTTACTGAAAAAGATCAGGATAGAAAGGTTGCTAAATGGTTTAAGAAAAGAGCAAATGGTTGTTATTATAATGCTCAGATGTTATCACTAGATAATAGGAACTTAAAATATTTTGAAGGTTGGGGAATAACAGAAGGTATAGGAATTCCATTAGAGCATGGATTTAATACAGCTGCTGGAAAGGTTTTTGATATCTCCTGGCCAGATGGAATTGAATATTTCGGGGTTGAAATTCCTAAGGATTTTATAAGGAAGGAAATGCTAAGAACAAAGATTGCTGGAACGATTTTATTTCAGTGGTTTAAAAAATGTACAGGGATAAAAATATAATGAATATCAACTTTCAGCCTAGTGGAAAATGTGGGAACTGTTATTGGTTTAGAAGATCAGAGAAGAAAGATAATATTGTTATTAAGCCTAGTGGCTGCCGAAAAGATAATGACCCTAAGGAGTGCCCTTCTGAGGATTTCATGTCACGCAATAAGAAGAAAGCAAAGAGACCCCAGAAATCCTGGAAGCTTGAAACCAAGAGAAGCCGTAGATCAGAAAAAAGATTTGAAAGAAAATGAAAATAAAGCTGGACAAATCACATTACTTGATATATATTATATATGGATGGAAAAAATGAGACCAACGATACCGAGAGCGAGAAAAGCAAATGATTCCAGTTGTAGAGGATGCTCCCAGAATTACCAAGATGAGTGTCGAATTTTTCAGATACCCCGAACTTGTAAAGAGGCAGAATATCGAGGAAAATCTGATGCTAAATGTATGGGAGGAAATTAAGATGGCTTGGAAAGATAAACTTCCAGATAGATCAACCTGTGAGAAGAGGGGAAACCGAAGAGGAAAAGTTCATAACTGGAAATTTTATTTAAAACTTGACTATGGGAATTATGATCTTTATTCTTGTCAGGATTGCCCAGCAATTAAAAAGTTTTTAAAAGAAGGATTAAAATAAAAGGAGAATAGATGATTATAGTAAAACTAAGGATTGAAAAAACAGGAAAAGAAATCGAGACTACTCAGCGTAGAATAAATAATTGGCTTGGTAGAAATTCGAACATATCCAGAAGTGGCGATCAGTATGTTTCAACAAATGGTAAAACTCTCTATACTATTATAAGTAGGGAAAGCAAACCTAGACAGCAACACAATTGGTTATATGAACTTCGGTTTTGGATTCATGGAACTTTCGAAGGTGATGATATAGAAACTAGAGTAAAATTTAAATATCTCCCAAAGAAAGAAGAGATCAAAGAGATCATTAAAAAAGCTTATCGAAAATATTGCATGGAACCAGAAGAGATTTTCAAAACAATGGGAGATGATTGGAAGCTTTGGGATTTAAGTAATAGTACTTCTGTGGAACCTAAATGAAAATAATCCTGGACAAATGCCATTACTTGACATATTATATATATGGATGGAAAAAATAAACATGGATAAAAAAACAAAAGTGATCTTAGTTAAAAAATTCAGTTATGGTAAAAGAATTATTTATTCAGGTACTCTTCGGAAAGCGAGAAAGCTAATTCCGCCAAGTAAGAAAGATCAATATATAATAACAAACCTTGAAACAGGAAAGGCGATAAAATGAAACCAACTCAAATAAAAAAATCTCTTGAAACTGCGATCAGAGCTAAACGACCTGCTTTTATTTGGGGTGCTCCTGGGGTTGGAAAATCTCAGGTTGTAGCTCAGATTGCAGCTGAGAATGATCTTGAATTAATTGATGTCAGGGCTGTTCTTTTAGACCCTGTTGATCTTAGGGGATTACCTCACATCAACGGTGAGGGAAAAGCTCATTGGGCAACTCCTTCCTTTCTACCACAGAAGGGCAAAGGAATTTTATTTCTTGATGAATTAAACGCTGCTCCACTTCTCGTTCAAGCTGCCTGCTATCAATTAATATTAGATAGGAAACTTGGAGAATATGAACTTCCAGAAGGATGGACAGTTGTAGCAGCTGGAAATCGGGAAACAGATAAGGCTATTACTTTCAGAATGTCATCAGCACTTGCCAATCGATTCATTCATCTTAACTTTGATGTTGATCTAAATGATTGGGTTGAATGGGCACTCACAGCTGATATTGAAATTGAGGTTATAGCATTTATAAGATTTCGTCCAGCTCTACTTCATCAGTTTGACCCTACTAAAAATGAAAAAACATTTCCATCTCCACGAACATGGGAATATGTTTCAGATATTTTAAAAGCAAAACCTTTAGATAGTATTGAATTTGAACTGATTGCTGGAATAATCGGGGAAGCAGCCGCCGCCGAATTTATGGGATTTATGAAAATTTATCGAGACCTTCCTGACCCAGATGCTATTTTATTAAATCCAAGTACTTCAATAGTTCCTGAAGACCCTGCAACTCAGTACGCGATCTGTGGAGCGCTTTCCAGAAAGGCAACTTCAAATAATTTCGGAAGAGTTCTCGAATATGGGGCACGGTTGCCTATTGAATTTGGAGTACTCCTTGTTAGGGATTCGGTAAGGCGTTCTCCAGAATTAACCAAGACCAGAGCATTCATTAAATGGTCTACGGATAATAGTGAGATTCTAATTTAAACGGGAGGTTTAAATGAATATAAATGAAAAAGCAATGTTGGTAAGATTGAATATCTCTCAGTGGACAGCTAGACGTTTTGATTTCAAGGCGACAAAAAAACTCATTGAAGATTGTGGAGCTAAGGCTGATTCTGGGCGCTTCAATAAACTCCTTGTGGATAATATTGAGGTAAAGAAATATCAGCACGCTGCTAGCGAAGCACGAATATTTCATTATGAAAACACTCTTCCGTGGGGTGATGATAATTCCAGAATTCTTCCAGCCGATAATTATCTTAAGTACACTCAGAAAATGAGAGAACTCAAATCAAAATTTGAAAAAGCTGCCAACGATTTCATAGAAGAGTATCCTTTATTAATACAGAAAGCTGAAAATGATTTAAGCGCTCTTTTTAAGTCAAATGATTATCCTACTCCTTACGAGTTAAGAGGGAAGTTTGCATTTGATGTTTCCGTTGTTCCAGTTCCAACTGCTAATGATTTTAGAGTTTCCCTTTCTAATGATGATCTGACTAAAATAAAAGCTGATATCGAAGGACGGGTTAAGGATTCAATAGCCTCTGCAATGAGCGAAGCTTGGAAAAGGTTATTTACTGCTGTGAAAAATATGGCTGTTAAATTGAGTGATGATGACGCTGTTTTCCGGAATTCTTTGATAGGAAATATTGCAGAATTATGTGATCTTCTGCCAAGATTAAATCTGACGGATGATACTAAGTTGGCAGAGATAATTGAGGATGCAAGAAAAGCTCTTGTTCCATTAGACCCGAAAGACCTTAGAGATAAACAGATTGATCGAAAAAAAGCAACCATCAAAGCACAGACTGTGCTCAAAAAAATGACAGCTTACATGGGTGAATAAAGGATAAATAATGATAGGAAAAGATAAGGTAATTAAGGCACGGGCTGCCCTGGTTCTTGACGAGCCGTTTTTTGGTTCTCTAGTACTTCGATTGAAGCTTAAAGAAGATTCGTCCTGCAAAACTTTGTGGGTTGATGGTTCAACTCTTGGTTTCAATTCAGCATTTGTTGATTCTCTTTCTATAGATGAATTGAAAGGTTGTCTGTGCCATGAGGTTATGCATCTTGCTTTATCTCATCATACTCGCCGAGGAACTAGGACAGCAAAAAAATGGAATGTTGCTGGAGATTTTGCTATTAATTCTATGATTAAAGATAAGTTTTCTCTTCCTAGTAAATGCCTGTTTGACCCAAAATATTCGGCACTATCAACCGAAGATATTTATTCACAACTACCCGCTGATGAAGAGAAGAAAAAAGGTCAAAGTGAAAAAGGTAATAGTCAATTATCTCAGGGTGGTAGCGGGGATTCTGAAAGTTCTGATACTGATAATCAATCTAAGGATAATGAATCAGAAGAGAGTAATTCAGACCCAGGTGGTTGTGGAGAAGTTCGGGATGCTAGTTCTGATGAAGGTAAAACTCCCCCAACTGAAGCTGATCTTACTCGCTCTGAGGCAGATTGGAAAATAGCTGTTAGCCAAGCTGCTCAACAAGCAAAAACGTTTGGGAAACTTCCAGCGGGATTTGATAGGGTCGTTGATGATATTATAAATCCAAAGATAGATTGGCGAGCACTTTTAAGAAGGTTTATGGATACTCTTGTTAAGAC
>SDBT01005942.1_pt1 | contig 20415 bp, 18 predicted proteins | sample 2277101 | NCBI WGS metagenome assembly SDBT01 (sample SAMN10404973, study PRJNA504765) | marine sediment metagenome | isolation source: marine sediment core GS10_PC15, 103 cmbsf | place: Arctic Ocean: Southern Knipovich Ridge | collected 2010 | reverse complement strand
AACTTGAAGAATTTACAAGAGATGAGGCACTAAAAGATGTTAAAAAGAAGAAAAAGAAATGAAAAAGCTCCCAAAGATTTCCATTGTTATTCCTTCATATAACAAAGTTGATTATATAGAAGAAACCTTAGGGTCAATATTTATACAAAATTACCCAAACCTTGAAGTCATTATCCAGGATGGTGGTTCTACGGATGGAACTGTTGATATTGTTAAAAAATACGCAAAAAAATACCCCAAAGTAATTTCTTGGAAATCAAAGAAAGATAAAGGCCAGGTTGACGCAATAAATAAAGGTTTAAAAAAAGCAACTGGGGATATTGTTGCTTACATTAATGCGGATGATGTCTATAAAAAGGGGGCTTTGGTTAATGTTGGGAAATATTTTTCAAAAAACCCTGATACGCTTTGGTTGGCTGGGAAGGGAAATATAATTGATGAGAGGGGGGAAGAAATTTCGTCTTGGGTAACAAAATACAAAAATTTATTGCTGAAAATAAATTGCTATTCTCTTCTGCTAAGCGTAAATTATTTAATGCAGCCGTCTGTTTTTTTGAGCAAAAAAGTATATAGGAAATACGGACCATTCAGTGGAACAAAAAGATTCATCATGGAGTATGAGCTTTGGTTGAAGTTGGGCAGGTTTCAAATGCCTGCTATCTTGGGTGTTTATCTGGCAAGCTTTAGGTTAACAATGGGGACGATCTCAACTACCCAATTTAGAAAAATTTTATATAGAGATTTACAGATAGCAAGAAAGTACACAAAAAATCCTTTGATTTTGTTCCTTCATCATCTTAACAACTTGGGAAGAATGGGCACAGTTGGTCTATGAAGAGCAATAAAATGCCAGCCAGATTTAGAAAGATTCTTGAGCTTAATTATTTAATCTTTCCTTTTTTGTGGGCAACTACTTTGGCTGTGTTTTTCCTGGAGACTTATAAATATAGAGGGTTTCTTAGTAAACACTTTTCTATAGACTCCACATTGCTGTTTATAATTACTTATTCTTTAGGTTTTTCGGTTTTGCTTTATAATGAAAGTAATAGATTCAATAGAATTTATGCGTTTTTATTTAGAGGCAACAAGTTCTTGTTTCCTTTTGTCACTCTTTTATTTTTTGTTACTACGACTGTTGACCTAATTAAATATCCAAATTATATTTTTTCAACATTACATCTCCAGCCACAAAACTTAATTTATCCTGTATTTTTGAGTCTTTACTTATTTCTTTTAAATCATTTTAAGACGGAGGGGTTTGACAGCCCCCTTTTCTTTAAGGACACTTTTTCAAAAGTCCGAGGTTCCTTTGTCGGTTCATTTATTGTCCTACTTTCTCTTGGACACTATACAATTTACAATACTAGCGAGGTTTTAAAGATTGTTTTACCTAACACCCTCTATATAGCGAAAAACTTAAACGCAGATTATGAGAAAAAAATGAGAAAAAAATGGGGATTTTTTTATGACTATATGCTTTTTATTGAGAGACATACAGATGAGGATTCCACTATTGTTTTGCCCCCACAAGAACTACCTTGGTTATCCATAGGTAACGGTGGTTTAGTGCGCTACTTTCTTTATCCTAGAAAGCTTATCTCGGGTGATTATGAAAGTTTACCTAATGATTCATTCGACCACATCTTGGTTGCAAGAGGGTCCTGGCCAATAGAGGACGAGGAAAGATATGGTTGGCCAAAAATACCAGTGGATGCGGATAAGATTATCTATCTTGATCACTCCACAAATGAGGTAGAAGAATTTTATAATGATTACGACCCCATAGATGCGAAAAATAAAGGAGCATGGGGGATTATAAAAGTTAGAAAAAGTAAATAGATTTATGATACAAGTACTAATTGGTATTTTTGCTGTAGTCATTTTTGGTTTTTTAGTTGCTGATTTTTTATTGCCAAAGGGGAGCGTCATTGAAAGGATTTCGCTAGGGTATATTTTGGGTCTTGGCCTATTCACATTCACTCTTTTTCTATTGGGGATAATCGGTATTGAGTTTTCGTTAGAGAATAGTTTTAAAATATTGATACTGCTAATTGTTATTTCCTTTATTGTCCACTACCTTAGGAAAAAAGTCTTAGGTAGGAAAATTTTTGAGCTTAATTTTGGATTGAGAAATGAATTTTCAAATTTGAAAACAGTAGAAAGGATAGTGCTTTATAGTACAATCCTTCTTCTCCTTGCTTCCTTTGTTAGTAATTTGTACTGGCCTGTAAAAGAGTGGGATGCTCTTACGTTATACGACTTTCGTGCTAAAGGATTTGTATTGACAAAAACTTTCGAAAACACAATGGGGACCCCTTATTTTTACGCGTATCCTTTCCTAACATCTTTGGCACATATGTTTGTATACTTACTGGGTGGAACTAATCCAGCTTTTATTTACAGTCTGTTTTATGTGGCGCTTGTTGTAGTGTTTTATTTTCTCATAAGACGTTTTGCTCTAAGGGGCTACTCGCTGATTTTTACCTTTTTGCTAGCTCTTTCTGCAAAGATTTTTGAACAGTCACATTGGGCATACACGAACCTGCCATATATAGCCTACTTGGCATTGGGTTATATATATCTTTATCTCTGGGTCAGGACAAAGAAGTTTGGTACCCTAGCTTTGTCGGCATTATTAATTGGATTAAGTACGTGGACCAGAAGCGCGGAGCCATTCTGGTTAACTGCAGTTTTGGCTGTAGTTTTGTTTTCTCCAAAGAAGAGAAGGGCTTTAAATACATTTTTTTATACAATAGGCGTCGGTATTATTAGGTATTCTTGGATTTTTTATGCAGGGCATCACCTAGGAAGGAGTAGGTCGATATTTACCCCTTTTAAACAAGCTCTCTTAAGTACAACAGTACCCCCATCCTTTAAGGATTTTGCTTCTTACGTTTCAACCAACATAATTTCTCCATATTTGTTTTTGTTTATTGCATTTTTAATCTCGTCCATAATCGTGCTTAGAAATCTCAATTTGAGTAGGCTCTTTTTATTGTTTATAAATTACGGCAATATTCTAGTAGTTTTTATAGGAACATATGTGTTTAGTATTACGCTTCCAACGTGGCAAGATGTAGGCGGTTCTGTTATAAGAATGTTGTTATTTTTTATCCCGCTTTTTTTGTTTACGGTGGCTATATTCATAAATCCACAACAAGGGCATAAAAAAGGAAGTTTTTTATGAAGATATTAGAGGTAGTTCCCTATTTTTATCCGGCACTTTCTTATGGAGGTCCGGCGAAGGTTGTATATCAGCTTTCTCTTGCTTTGACTAAAGACAACGAGGTCGAGGTTTTTACCACAGATACGTACGATTCAAGTAGAAGAATTACTTTTTCAGACAGAAGAAAAATTGATGGAAGAGTAAAAGTTAGTTATTTTCGAAATATCTCAAATAGCCTCGCATTTAAATACAAGCTCTTTTGCGCACCATTTATGATTCTTAAGTATATTCACAGAAAAAATGAATTTGATATCGTGCATTACCATGATTTTTTCGCAATACACCAAATGATCATGATTACCTGCTCGATTATTTTACAAAAACCCTATGTGATTTCTCCTCATGGAACGTTAGATCCGGTGCGCCTTAGACAACGATCCTTGGCAAAATCACTTTTACTAAGGGTCGTTGGGAGATATATTTTAGGTAAATCTAAAGCCATAATAGCCACTTCAGATTCAGAAAAAAATGATTTAAAAAAGTTCACCTCTAAAAAAGCAGTAATCGTAGAGAATGGCTATAAGAAACCTGATGTTTTTCCAAAGACAACGGCTAAACTTAAGAAATATCACGACCCAGATCTCTTTACACTACTCTACATAGGCAGGATCCATAAACTAAAGGGTTTGGACACCCTTTTGGAAGCATTAGCAAGACTTAATAGGGAAAAGTTCCAGCTTCTTATAGTGGGGCCCGATGATGGACACAAATCACATCTTGAGAAGATTAAAGATAAAGATGAAATAAAAAACATTCACTTCCTAGGACCCGTAACAGATGAAGCAGAAAAAGCGTATCTTTACAGCATAAGTGATACATTCATTTACCCTTCAAAGTCAGAGGGCTTCTCAATTAGCATTCTCGAGGCTTTAGCTGCTGGACTCCCAGTGATTATTAGTACTGCCTGCCACTTTAGCAAGGTTGACGATTATGGTGCGGGTTCGATTTTCAAGGTAGGGGATTCAAAAGAACTCTTAGAGATCTTAAGATATTATATTAAGAGACCAAAAATGATACAGAAAAAAACAGGGAGGGCGAGAAAGTTAGTAGATGAAAAATACTCGATAGGCAGGATGAAAAATGAGGTGATTTCTGTATATAGGTCGGTTTTGGAATCAGAAAGAAAAAACAATGGTTGATAATAAAAAGGCTGAAGACTTTTATGATAAAATAGCTGCAAGCAAAATAGCCAAAAAGAAGACATATAAAGTAAATAAACTGATTCAAACAACAAGCTTTATTTCATCAGATCGCAATGCGGTTGTAAATTCATTAATCGAGAAGGGGGCAAGATTTTTAGATGTTGGAGTGGGAGAGGGAGCACAGCTTTTGTCAAATAAGGAGAAGTTTAAAGAGCTTTATGGAATTGATATTTCTAAGAAACGCATAGAACATCTAAGAAAGAACCCAAGTTTTAATGGCATAAAGCTGTCTACCCAAAATATAGAAGAAGGAACGAGCTATAAAAAGAATTTTTTCGATACGATTACGATGGTTGCTGTTTTAGAGCATGTATTTGACCCCTATGCTGCCTTAGAAGAGATAAGGAGAATTTTAAAACCAGGCGGTGTGTTAATTTTGGAGGTACCAAACATTACTTGGCTTCTTAGGAGAATTTCAATTCTTTTCGGGAAGTTCCCATTAACTTCAGGAGATCCAGGATTTGATGGTGGACATCTTCACTACTTTGAGAAAAGCAATTTAACTAAACTTCTAGGAGAACATGGCTTTTCAGTGCAATTGATAACTTGCTCAGGAATCTTTTCCAAGATAAGAAGGATATGGCCAAATCTTTTGGGAGCAGACATCATTATCAAGGCAAAAAAGGAAAGCAGAGTAAGTTAGCTAAAGATAAAAATGGATTATATATTTGGAATAATTTATATGTTGGTTTTAGCCTCTTCGTCCTTTTGGGTTTTAGGCAAGTCAGAGACCTTTAGAAAACTCCCACCTCTCGAGAGGCTGATTTTGGGAGCAGGGACAAGTGTAAGTGTTTTCGTGATTTTTAATTCTTGGTATGGTACATTGGCAAAGTCAGGCTTTTCTTCTTTCACGAATATTCTTTTTTATTTGGGCCTGGCTTTCACGATTTTTTGGTTTATCTCTCTATTTAAGAGAAGAAAAAGTTTTAAGTTACCAAAATTTTCATTTTTAGAGAAAACAACTTTAATTCTAATTTTTGTAATTTTTGCGAAAGTCCTTTACTTATATACAATCAACCCAGTTATAGATCCTGATGTTGTGGTGTCCTACCTCCCATTTGCGCGAAGTATAATCTTACTTGACCGTGTCCCAGCAAAGGACATATTTACGTTGAACCCCATGACAGTTCCTCCAATAGGAGGGCCAATTCTTTTTGCTTCTTATTACTCCCTCGCTGGCTCCGTATTTTCCGAAGGGTTTCGCTTCCTAACATTACCTTTCTTTATAGGAATGGCGGTAATAACATACGCTATTGCAAGGAAAATTTTTAGTAGAAGAAGACTTTATGCTCTCATTTCAGTCTTGGTTTTTCTTTCATTACCAATTATTGATGCCATGCTTCTGGAGTGGAAACTTTACCCAGACATCGTCTTCTCGTTTCTTGCCCTTACGGCTTTTTACTTTTTGTCGTTCAGATTTTTTTATGTCACTAAAAAAGTGAAATTTCTGTTAAGTTTTTTAATTGGACTGATACTTGCTGCGTCGCTACTTCTAAAGGGACAAGGACTTTTTCTTGTCTACTTAATTTTTATTTATAGCATTCTCGGGGCTGTTGGAAAAAAATCAAGGCTTTTTGTTTTTCCTTTAATACTTTTAGCACTACCTTTTTTGACTACAGTTGTCAAAATTCCTGGGCTTACCAACTTCGGATTCAAGAAGCCCGAGATTTTAACTGTTATATTTTATGGCATGCCAATGATGCTACTTGGATATTTGGTAGTCCAAAGCATGGGAGGATACAAGCTAAGAAAGATTTCTTATTTACCACTGGCATATATAATTTCGGCACTTGGTCTTCTATGGTTTGTAAGAAACATTGTTCTTTATGAGAACTATCTCAGCCCGTTAAATGAGGATTTTATCGAACTTGCTAGGCTTCGTACCTTGCTGGGAGTTGTAGTTCAAAAGAATGGACGAGTTCTACCACTGCTATCTCTGTTTGCACTCTCTTCTTCTGGCTCTTTATATTTTCTTCCTAAAGTTATTGGGATTGTGAAGAGCTTCTTCGATAAAAGATTTTATTTTGTTCTATTGTGGGTTTTTTCATGGTATGCAATTTCAATCCTTTTATTGGGCCATGCAAGTAGCAGATACACATTTCTTGTGTTTCCAGTACTAAGCATAATTATTGTTTATGGTATTCAGAAGGCATCAGAAATATTTATTAAAAAAGAAATTATTAAGGAGAAATTTGTATTTATAGTAGCCGCTCTTAGTGCCGTCATATCTTTGTCACAATCAATTTTCCTTAGTTGGAACTTTGGGGCGATTATTTTCCCGCAGGAGATTTTGCGCAAGATCATGGTCGGTGATGAATTTGCTGTAGGTGAAGTTGTGACTATTATTCCGAGAAAAATAACCTCCAGTATTTTATCGTTCGTCCGCCTGTTAAATCTGCGCGCAGATCTTTATGGGGAAAGTGAAATCTGGAGCCTTCTGCTAATTGGGTTTGTTATCTCATTAATTGTCTTGATTATTTCATTTTTTATAATTAGGCTAATCACAAGAACGAATCTTAAAGCTCTAGTGATAATTTTCTCGCTTCTTCTTATAACCCCATATATTTATACGACCTCCAAGATATCAAACGGCAATCTGAAGAGCTTTACGAGAAGTGAGGAAGAGAAGATTTACAATTACAGTGGAGCCTCAACACATATTGTTCCTTATCTTAAGGAAAATGCAAACTCGACATCAATAGTTCTTGTTGTTGGACCCAGGACAGGCCTTTCTTATAAAACAGGCCTTGGATCCAGAAATCTTGAAGTGGGTCCTGGGTTGTTAGAAATCGCACCCATTATTTTCGAGAGAGACAACGAAAAAATTTTGTCTTTTTTTAAGGAACACAATATTTTTTATGTTGCAATATTTCGAGGAGACAATTCTAAGAAAACAGTTGATGCTCTCAAAGAGAAAACCGCAATTTTAGATATGACTGAAGACCCTGAATATTTTATAAAAGTGGTTGGAGCGGATCAACAGAATTTATGGGAGTTGTATGAGATAAAACTCAACCAGATATGAAAATAGTTCACGTTTCCGATTTTTTCCAAACTGATCTAGGTTACCAGGAGTACTATTTTGCCAAATATCACAAGAAGCTTGGAAATAAAGTATGGGTTGTTTCATCAGATAGACACTTTCCTTATAAGGATTATTCTCAATTGTTTGAAAAGATACTTGGTCCAAGAAAAATTGGGAAAGGCAAGTTTAATGAAAAAGGGATAACAATTTATAGATTGCCTACCTTGCTGGAAGTCAAAACTGTTATTTATCTTAAAGGTTTATTTAAGATAATGAGATCTTTAAAGCCAGACATTGTATTTATGCATAACATGTTTGGTATAACCCCTCTTCTTATTGCCTTCTACAAAAGAAGACTTAAGTACAAGTTAATTTATGATACTCACGTTGCTGAGTTTAACTCTGATTTCAAATCTACACTACCAAGGAGGCTTTATTATCGCCTTTTTATAAAGAAGATAGCGGCCCCAATTATTAGAAAAAATGCAGATAAAGTTATTGCAGTTGGAGAAGCAGAGAAAAATTTTATTTGTAAAAGTTTTGGTTTAGCTGAAAAGAGTGTTTCTATTGGTGCGATTGGGGTTGATACAGAAATGTTTTGTCAAAACCCAAAGGCTAGGAAGAATTTCAGAAAAAAGATGGGCTTTAGCCAGAATGACAAAATTATAATTTATACTGGCAAGATACAGCCAGAAAAAGAGATAGACATGCTCATAAAATTGGTTGCACGGTTAAGAAAAAGCAAGCTAAAGGCAAAGCTTCTTTTAGTAGGAGATGCGGGAAGTGGCTTAAAAGTTTACCTCGAAAAGTTAATAGAGCAGTTGAGTGTGGGAAATAGAGTCACTTGGATTAGTACTATTCCGCACCATGATTTGTCTAAATATTACCAAATAGCAGATATTGCTATTTGGCCAGGAAATGCATCTATGGCCCGCTTTGAGGCTATGAGTGTGGGTTTGCCATTGGTGCTTGCAGACTGGGAGGGCACAAATAGTTTAGTTGAGGCAAGTGTCGCTCTATCATTTACAAGAGGCAATTTGGAAGAACTGACAAATAAAGTACAAGTTTTACTAAAAAATAAAGGAAAATATAAAGAAATGTCGAAAAATGCCGTTAAACTTGTAAAAAATAATTACTCTTGGGAAAAAATTGCCAAAAATGCAATTAATTTGAAATAATCTCCATTATTGACAAAAAAATCCCAAAATTATGATATAATTTTGAATGATGTTGAAAATTGGAGTTGTTGGAGCAGGGAATTGGGGCAAGAATCATATAAGAGCTCTCAAAGACTTGTCTCTTATTGGACAATGTAATTTCGTTGGAATTTCAGACTACGATCCCTCAAAAAAAAGTCTCGCTTTTCAGTATGGACTGAAATTTTTTCGAGATTATAAAAAGCTAGCAAAACAGGTTGACGCTGTAATTATCGCAGTTCCCGCAGAGAACTTATATAGAGTTGCTAAATATTTTTTAAGAAACGGCAAGCATGTTTTAATTGAGAAGCCGTTTACTTTGAAGATCAAGAACGGAAAGGAGCTTGCTAATCTAGCAAGTCAAAAGAAAGTCACCTTAATGGTGGGGCATATTTTTTTATATACTCCCCAGATTGAGAAAATTAAAGAAGTTGTTAAAGAGAAAACATTGGGTGATATATTTTATGGCTACTTACACTTCTTGAACCTTGGTGTCATAAGGTCGGATGTAAATGCACTATGGAACTTCGGTCCCCATGCAGTTTCGATTTTTATGCACATCCTGGAGTCCAGGCCAACCAAGGTTTGGGCTTCAGGTAAGGCATATTTACAGGATAAAGTCGAAGATGTAGTTTTCTTGGGGATGGAGTTTCAAAACAATGCCCTTGTTGAGTCCCATCTAAGCTGGATAGATCCCATAAAGACAAGAAAAATCACACTGGTTGGCAAGAAAGCGATGCTTGTTTGGGATGATACTTCTGTAAGTGAGTCTGTAAAGATTTATGATAAAGGCGTTGTTTTCCCAGAAAACTGGGAGAATTTGAAAACCAGCAATAGTTTTGGCGAATTTAAACTGAAAGTGAGATTTGGTGATATCGTTGTTCCACATATTGATACAAAAGAGCCTCTTAAAAATGAACAGCTTCACTTTATTAAAAGTATAAAAGACAAAACAGTTCCCCTTACAGACGCAAAGCACGCCTTAGAAGTACTAAGGGTTTTACTTACTGCTCAAAAGTCTCTTGATAAAGACGGAAGAAAGATTAATGTCAAGTACGATTAATTTACTACTTACAGCAGCTGGTACCCAAACATTTTCGAATTTTGTTACTGGAGTAAAAAAGGGAAGTAATAGGCGTTTAAGAATAGTTGCATGTGATATAGATCGTCTAGCTTATGGACTTTATTTAGCCGACAAAGCATATTTAATACCTAAGGCATCGAGCCCCGAATTTATCCCCACCCTATTAGAAATATGCAAAAAAGAAAAGATAGACGTGTTAGTTCCGTTACTTTCTTTAGAATACCCAAAGGTGTCTAGAGCCAAAAAGAAGTTTAATAAGATTGGCGTCTCTGTTCCAATTTCCGACTTTAGTACGGTGCGAAAAGCAATAGATAAGAAACTGACATATGATTTTTTTATTAAAAACGAAATTCCGACACCGGCAAGTTATCTACCCAAAGAAATTCCGAAAAAACTATCTTATCCGTTGATAATTAAACCGAGGAAATTAAGTGGTTCAAAAAGTATTTACAAAGTGAATAGTCGTCACGAAATTTCTCATTATCTTAAGCTCGTTCCAAACCCAATAATCCAGGAATTTATTGAAGGACAGGAATACACAGTTGACACCCTGTCTTACTGGGACAGTACCCCTATAGCGATAGTGCCAAGGGTGCGCATTCAAACTATGGATGGTAAATCAGTAAAGGGCAAAACCGTCGACGAGCCTGGCTTGGTTTCTTTAGTACAAACAATAATTAGGAAATTGAAGCTTATAGGCCCAAGTAATATTCAATGTTTTAAAGTAGGAGATGAATACTTTTTTACAGAAATAAATCCAAGATTTTCAGCAGGAGGATTGCCATTAGCTATTGAAGCAGGGGTAAATACACCGTTATTGCTTGTCCAAATGGCCTTGGGCAAAAAAGTATTTGGACCCCTGTCTTATAAGAAAGATCTTTATATGCTTCGATATTTCACAGAGTTGTTTGTAAAGGAGGATCAGCTTATAAAAGATGGGACTTAAAGGAGCGAATATCTTAGTTACAGGAGGAGCGGGTTTTATTGGGTCTCATATAGTAGAATCCCTGGTTGATGTCGGAGCAAACGTTGTAGTCTACGACAACTTGTCGTTTGGCAACCTTGAGAATTTGAAGACGGTAGAAGATAAAATAAAGTTTGTCAAGGGTGGCATACTAGATTATTCGAAATTAAAGAGAGCCATGAAGGGGGCAGATTTTGTTTCTCACCAAGCTGCCCAACTTGAAATTTTTAAGGCAGCGTTAGAGCCAGCTCGCGACCTCGAAATAAATACGATTGGCACACTCAACGTATTAAAGGCGGCAAGAGAAAATAGGGTTAAAAAAATTGTGAATGCATCTTCTGCCTGTGTGTATGGACAGCCCACTTCTTTGATACAGGACGAAGCTCATCCAGAAAATCCAAATTGGGCTTATGGTGTATCGAAGCTTGCCGCAGAAAAGTACTGCCGGATTTTTATGAACGAGACTGGCATACCAGTTGTTTCTTTGCGTTATGCAATAGTCTACGGACCAAAGGAATGGTATAGGAGGGTCTTAACAATTTTCATAAAGAGAGTTGCAGAAGGTAAACATCCAATTATTTTTGGGGCAGGTACTATCGAGATTTTGTTTACGTAAGAGATATTGTTTCACTTCATAACAAAGCACTTATATTAAGTCGAGCTAATGGGCAAGTCTATAATGGGGGAACTGGGAAAAGAACCTCAATAAAAAGACTGGCGAAAATAGTGATTAAGGTTTCAGGTCAAAAAGAATTAGAACCTCTTTATGAAAATGTAAAAGAGGGGGAAAGAAGTCGTCTTGTGAAGGGAAAAAGAAGAAATGTTTCTGACCTTAAAGGTATGTGTCTTTCATTTAAAAAGGCGGAAAGGGAATTAGGCTGGTCGCCTAAAGTAGAATTAGAAGAGGGAATTAAGGCAGAGCTTGCTTGGTACCAGACCAACAAAGAAAGGTGGAGTAAAATTATATACACTGATTGATATTTACAATGAAGCAAAGCAGACAAAAGTTTAGAAACCAAAATTTAAACACTGTAGTATTTGATTTCGATAACACCCTCTTTTTCCTTCCAGTAGATTGGAAGCGCCTGAAAGCTGAAATTGTAAAATTGCTTAACCTGAATGTTAAGCCAGCAGATATTATGATTGCAGGGTTACTCGAGGGACTAGAAGCAAGGGGTTTGAAGAACGAATACAGATCAATTAGGAACTTAATTGAAAAAAGAGAGGTAGAGAGCTCTGTAAAAGCTACGCCCAACAAACCAATCCTTGATTTTTATAGAAGATGTTTAGATAAAGATTTTAATGTAGCTATACTTACCACTAACTACAAAAAAACAGTTCTTGCGACAATTAAAAGGTTTAACGCCCCAAAGCCTCACTTTATTATTGATAGAGAGGGGGTTAAAAAAATAAAACCAGACAGCGAAGGAATTATGAAGATACTGGAACATTTCAAAGCTAAGCCAGGACAGACACTTATGGTGGGTGATAGTTGGAAGGATAGAGAGGTAGCTAGAAGGGTAGGGACTCGATTTTTCTCAATAGAAAATATTGATTCGGCCGAAGAATTTCTTTTTTCATGAACACTAAACACAACAAACTGGATAAAATTTTTGAGAAATTTTCAGAAGAGAAGGGTTTCGAGAATAAGCTCCTGAGGTACAAAATGCTAGAAGTTCTCAGTTATTGCAGGGGGCCAGTAGTTTTAGATGTCGGATGCGGGGTAGGTTTTTTAACCAAAGCCTTAGGTCAGAAGTTTGACAAAGTTGTCGGAATTGATGGGTCTTCAAGGAAAATAAAAATAGCCAAAAGGAAAAATAAACTACCCAATGTTGACTATAAATGTATTTTATTTGAAAATTATAAACCTACACAAAAGTTTGACACGGTTATTATGACCAATGTTTTGGAACATTTTGAAAAGCCCATTGCATTCTTAAAGACAGTCAGTCAATGGATTAAGCCAAGGGGGAGGATAATTATAACAGTTCCAAACGCCCTAGCCTTACATAAGAGGTTGGGTAAAGAGATGGGCTTGATAGAAGATTATTACAAATTGACATCAACTGACAAACAAAAGGGTCATTTTAAAAACTACGACAAGAAACTTTTGAAAAAGGACTTGTCTAAAGCAGGATTTTCTAGTATAAAGGTTAGTGGTTTTTTTCTTAAGCCCTTTTCTTCTACTCAAATGGAAATTTTCAGTGATGAAGTCTTGGATGGTTTATATAAGCTAGGAAAGAGCTATCCGAATCTTTGTTCTAGCTTAATAACCGTTGGAGAGAAATAACAATGAAGATACCCCTGGTTAATTTAAAAGCGCAGTATAAGAGTATTAAAAAAGAAACTGACTCAGCTATAAATCGAGTAATTGAAAATACCCAATTTATTAACGGGGAGGACAATGAGCTGTTTGAGAAGGAGTTCGCGGATTATTGTGACGCAAAGTATACCATTGGTGTAGGCTCTGGAAGTATGGCTTTGGACTTTACCTTAGAAGCTTTAGGGATTAATAAAGGAGATGAGGTTATCTGTCCCTCCCACACTTTCGCAGCAACAGCAGAGGCTATAGCTAAACAAGGAGCAACTCCAGTTTTCGTTGATATAAGTGAAGGAACTTTTAACATCGATCCCGATCTAATAGTGGAGAAGATAACTCCCAAAACGAAAGCTATTATTGCCGTTCATCTTTATGGTCAACCAGCAGATATGAAAAGAATAAAAGCAATCGCAAAAAAACACAAACTTTGGATTATTGAAGATGCAGCTCAGGCTCATGGAGCTCTTTATAATGGTAGGAAAGTTGGTTCTTTAGGTCACGCGGCGTGTTTTAGCTTCTTTCCGGCTAAAAACCTAGGCTGTTATGGGGATGGCGGGGCGGTGGTAACTAATAACAAAGGGTTTGCCAGGAAGGTGGGCCTTTTAAAAGATCATGGAAGGACTGGTAAATATGAACACCTTAAAATTGGATATGGGGGAAGACTTGATAACTTACAAGCCGCAATTTTAAGAGTTAAACTTAAGTATCTGGATAAATGGAATAGTAAAAAAAGGACAATTGCAAAAATTTATAGCAGTAGATTATTTGAAAAATATATCACTCCGCTAGTTCCGGAATATGCAGTGCCGGCGTATTATGTATACACATTAAGACATCCCAAAAGAAATATTGTTGTAAGCAAACTTAAAGAAAGCGGAATAGGGGTTGGGATTTATTACCCGATACCCCTTCATTTACAGAGAGCCTTTAGGTTTTTAGGATATAAACGGGGCGATCTGCCGATAACAGAGAAAGTTTGTAGGGAAATATTTTCTATACCGATCTATCCGGAATTATCAGAAAAACAGATTAATTTTATTATCAATAAACTGCTTAACCTAGCCAATTGATGGGCTTTTATTTGATTTCTTCAGGGGAAATTCCATAAACATATTCTCTTCCCCAAATTTCTAATACTAGAATTTGGTAAACCTGGTACCAATAGAAAGGGATACCAACCCACGCATGTTTTAAGGCTCCTAGTCTTTTTGCATCGAGAATACCTTCGTTCTCCAAAAACCCTCCCTGAAGTAAATGTGAGTATTTTTTTAGAATTCCCCATAGCCAACGTTTCACTGGCGGTGTAAAACCCCGCTTGGGCCGGCCCATAACCTCATTAGGCAAAATATCCATCATTGCCCTTTTGAGCCAATATTTATGGGGCATTTTATAGCCCAAAAGAGCCTTTTTTGATGAAAGCACTGTTTCTACTAATTTGTAGTCTAGAAAGGGAGATCTTAGCTCAACAGATGTAGCCATACTCATTCTGTCGTTTAGATGTATGACGTTTGAGAGCAAAAACATGTTTCTTATTAGATCTAGATTTCTTTTTGCTATGGCTAGTTCGTTATGTTTTCCGCTCCATTGAAGGAATTTATAAGAGTTATACGGCGTTAATTTTTCAGAGAATTTTTTCTGATAGAGTTTTGAAATGAAGTATTCAGCTCCTCTAAATCCAGGCCTTTGGTCGTTAAAAATTAGTTGATTTTTAGGGCAGGCCAGGAGACTTAGTGGCCTTATGTTTTTGTGAAAAACTTTAGGTTTCTGCAGGGAAGTTGTGCGTTTTCTTAATAACTTAACAAGATTAGAATTTAAGGAAGAATATTTGTCAAAGGTTAGCCTGGTTGCATGTGCCGTCCATGGATAACCCCAAAACAGCTCATCTCCCCCCCCTCCCCCTAAGAGGACCTTTATATTGTTTTTGCGCGCGAATCTACAGATTGAGTAAAGAGCATGACTTGAAATATCGGCGACAGGATCATCTGCATCATAAACCAGTTTTGGAAAATGGTCGACCACCTCTTTGTCTTTTAGCTCTGTCTCCAAGAACTCAACATTGAACTTTCTACTTAATTTCTTAGCCATTTCTCTTTCGTCGGAAGCAGGAATCCCCTCATAGCCAATACTGAACGCTTTCATAGTATCCTTGTATTTTGGCGCAGATATTGAGAGGATAGAACTAGAATCAAGTCCCCCAGACAACAATATTCCCACAGGCACGTCTGAGCGGAGCGTCAATTCGCAAGATTCGGAAAATTTTTTCCTTATTTTCTCTGCTGGATCATCGTTATTGTTGGCGTTAATTTTGGCAGCGTTCCAATATTTCGTTTTTTTGAGCTGCATTGTTTTAAGATCGATGATGAGGCTAGAGGCTGGGGGAAGTTTTCGAACACTCTTGAACCCAGTAGAGGGTTCTGGTATGTAATAAAAGTGGAAAAATTGATCTATTGCATCGTAATCCAAAGTTTTATCTACACCTTTAATTTTAAGAAGAGCCTTCATTTCTGAGGCAAACGCTATACCGTTTTTTATCTTTGTATAGTAAAGAGGTTTTTCTCCCAATCGGTCTCTAGAAAGCATGACCAGATTTCGAATTTTGTCATAAAGCGCAAAGACAAACATTCCTCGTAGTTTTTTGACGCAATCTTTCCCGAAATCTTCATATAGATGGACGATTGTTTCAATATCGCTTTTGGTAGATAGTTTGTGGCCCTTATTTTTAAGCTCTTTCTGTAACTCCAAATAATTGTATATTTCACCGTTGCCAATTATTGTTATGCTTTTGTCCTCGTTGTACAAAGGTTGGTTTCCGCCTTCAACGTCAATGATAGATAGTCTTCTCATTGCCAAGCTCACTTGCTTTGAGAAAAACTCTCCATGTCCATCAGGGCCGCGATGTTTTAGGGCTTTTTGCATCCTCTTGGTTTGGGGAGGACCAGATTTTACAGTAGGGGAAGAGATGAAACCTGCGATTCCGCACATAAACTATTTTCCTTCTACAACTGCTTAAGTCTATTTGATGTTAATGCGAATTACAATGTGCAGAGTTAGAAATAAAAGTGTAAAGTTTATGAGTTTTGCGTTAGACGACAGTATCTGCCACATAACAAGCTAAAAATGTCGTAAAATAAAGAGTTAGATGGTAAAACATGTATTAAGGCAGGCTAGGAAGAATTATTTACTTCCTCTCCTGCTTATAATAGGAGCATTTTTCTGGTTTACGTATTTCAGGTACGTAACGCCGGGCTATTTGTTCTTTTCTGATGGTGCGAAATTTGCTGATATCGCGAGAAATATTGTTTCTGGAGCAGGATACGGTGGAAGTTTTAAGTTTTTTGGGCCAAATACGTTAGAACAACTTAACATTTTTCCTTTTCCTGCCCCATGGGTGTCTCCAATGATGCCTTATTCAATTGTTTTGTCTTTCTTTGTTTTCGGAGTTTCCGATTTTTCAGTAATTGCAACTTCGGGGTTTTTCTATATTCTACTTGTTGTTTTTGTTTTTTTATTAGGAAAAAGACTTATTGGAAATTTGGTAGGCTTTCTTTCAGCAATTGCTGTTCTTGTAAATCCCAACTTGCTTGACTATGCGACAAGCGGGGCTAGTGAGATCCTTTTCGCGCTGGAGATTGTTGCCGCAGCTTACTTGTTAATTCTAAGGAAGAGACTTGCTACAATAGCCGCGTTCGCGGTTCTAGCCTTCATGTTTTTTACAAGACCTCAGGCGATTTTGGTAATAGTAGGATACTTTTTGTTGTGGTTGCTTCTAAGATTTCGAACAAAAAAAGCATTGTGGGTATTTCTTACCTTTATTGTTGGGATAATATTGGTTGATCGCATAATACTTAAGTCATTAGGAGGACAATTCTTTCTTTACTCGCCGATAGAGAGAGGAATTTGGATCCTTATTCGACATGCTTCGGAAAGTAGTACGTCTACTATTTTGAGAGGTGCGAACCCAACGGATATATCATACTTAGTCGTTATTAAGAGGGTTTTTTACAATCTCTATAACTTTTACCGGCTTCTCCCGCAAATTGTCTCTCCCTATATCTGGGGATTGTTTTTAATTGGGTTATTTAAGTGGGGGAAGGACAAAGTAGAAGATTCATTAAAAATAGTTGCTATTTTTATGGTTGTTGCGACTTTTTTAGTGACAGCTTTGACAATACCTTTCTTCCGCTATATCCATCCTATTCTTCCACTTGTTTGTCTTTTTGCAATTACAACCCTTGTATGGATTGTTAAATTAATAGTGGGTGAGCAATGGCGAATCGTTAAGAAGAATGAATTCATCAGAAAATTGGGGAAAGATAAGTTGGTTACAGGTATATCTACCTTGCTCATTTTATTTTTTGTGGTTGGGCAAACTTTAGGGGTTATATTTCTAGATTCAAGATTTAAGGCAGCTAGGACGAATAGAGGAAAACCACCTGTCTATGCCAAACTTTCTTATATCTTAAGAGATAACACAGAATCTGAAGACATAATAATAACCAATCTTGATACATGGGGTTCTTGGTATGGGGAAAGAAAAACTGTTTGGTTTCCGTTAAAGCTCGAGCAGTTAATTTCTCCAAATAGGAAAGAAATTCCATTTGATGCAATATATTTAACAAGTTATCTAATGGACGATGAAAACTATTATATGGGAGAGGAATGGAGGAAAATTTTTTACAATCCTGAAAGCCTTGACGATCAATTCATTTCTGATAATTTTATACTAAAAGGGGTATATCAAATATCTGCAGATGATACCTATGAGAATCAAGAGGCAAAGGCAATACTGCTAATGAAAAAATAAAAGAAATTCTATGATGAGTACCCTTTTAAAAAAACTAAATCTTTTAAGACCAGATAATCTTATAAGGTATCATCAGAGAAATGTCAGGGCACAAAGGTTGTCTGCGAGGTATAGGATTGGTAAAAACTCGGGCCGCATTTACCATTACCACATTCGTAAAACAGGGGGCACAAGCCTGAATCACATTTTTTTATCTCTTGGGGATGCCAAAACAGAGCCTTTGTATCGTTCTTTAGTGCAATCCTTTGATAATAGGCTATTTAAGAACAAAAAAGTTTTTGTTGGTTGGAACAGAAAACTTATTGAGAAAGGCCATTATTTTTATGCATTCTCTCACACCCCAATGCATAAATTGAGGCTCCCAAAGGACACTTTCACTATTACTATTTTAAGAAATCCAGTTGATAGGGTAATTTCCCATTACAACATGTTATTAGAATATATCGGAGGAACTGAGAAGCACTCCACACTGCAGAAGGAGAAGGAGTGGTTTAGAAATGATTTTACTGAGTTTTTGAGGCGCATACCTAAAAAGCATTTATTTAGGCAACTTTACATGTTTTCTAGATCCTTTGATGTAGATGAAGCCTTTGAAAATATTATCGGTTTATCCCATTTTTTCTTTACAGAAAATTTCCCCAAAGGCATTAGTGTATTATCGAAGAAATTAAACATAGAGCTAAAAGCGGTTCATATTAGAAAAACTAGAAAGAGGGCTAGATTAAGTAGGAAGGAACTGGGTGTGTTAAGAGATATACTAGAACCTGAAATTAGTCTTTACAAAAGACTGAAAAATTATCAGTCAAGGCACTTCTCATAAAAACAGATCTCTTTAGAAGGGTTTGTTAACCTTTAAAAGATTTCTTCAATATTAGGCGATTTGACCGAAACAGTCTTTTACCAATACAATTTCCCTAGTGAGAAGATATCTAAAGCAGGCGAAACATCTTGCCACGTCAGCAACGGCAAAAGATACATACATTCTTTTTGTTGGGAATCTCGCTTCAGCTTTCCTGGGTTTTTTGCTTACCCTCCTCGTTGCTGGGGCCTCGGGTGTTGCTGAGTAGCGATAGTTCCTTTAATGTAGTTGGTAAAGTGCTTTAAAAATATGCAGTATTTAAAGAGATTAAAAAGAAATACTTTAAAAGATGCTTAGAAATTGGTGGTATAAGATTGACAATCAGAGACAATATTTATTTATTTTACCCCTACTTCCTTTTCTCGCGATAGCTGCGTATTTTATTGTTACGACAAGCTTCAATGTCCGTTATTGGGCTGATGACTTCTGTTCTGCGGCAGTACAGAATAAATATGGTTTTTGGGGAGCACAGAAATTTTGGTGGAATACATGGTCCGGGCGTTATTCTTACAATTTCATGATTCATGTCTTTGAGTCGCTTGGAGAGTGGGTAGTTAAAATAATTCCATTGGTAATTTATTTAGGACTTTTTTTGAGTGTATTACCAATCTTTCTAATTGTTTTTAATGATAACAAATATAAATTTCAAAAAAGTGTATTACTAGCAAACTTTTTAATTGTAATAATTCTTATCAATGCGCCGAATATTGTTCAATCCTTTTATTGGCAAACTGGAGCATTGACCTATTCGATGCCATTTATTTTCTTTAACCTTTTTTTAACATTCATTTACCTGGAGGGTAAGAATTTCTTCAAAAATAGAGGAAGATTTAACCCTATTTTATTTCCATTTCTATTGACATTTATAGGGGGCGGTTTTGTTGAAACCTTCGCTGCTGCCCAAGTGGGAATAATTGTTTTAATGATCGTTGGCAGTTTTATAATTGAATTCCCAGGAAGAGCTCGAATTAGAAAAGTATTATTTGCAGGACTACTGGGTTCGGTTACAAGTTTGGTGATAATGGCCATGTCTCCAGGGGTTCAAGCACGACAAACAACTGTTGCCCAAGCAGAAAATCTAACGTTTCTGTTAAAATCCACCTTTTTAGGAACCAAATGGTATTTACAAAGGCTTTTAAGTATAAAGACAGTGGTATATTCGTTCATTGTCTTATTTTCTTTAATTTTTTATAACGTATCCGAATATTTTAGTAGGACAGGAAGAAAGATAAAACTAAGATTAAAAGATTTGTTTGCTACAGCAGGACTTTCATTTCTTGCCGTGATTTTTACAACAACTTCAGTCTTTGCCGTTAGTTATTATGTAATGTCGTATTTGCCCCCGGAAAGAGCCTTGTTCGTTGTAATTTATTTCATTTTTATTGCCTTTGTGGTGTTTTCTGTCAGTGTTTCTGTAGCAATAAATATTTTGTGGAAGAATAGGCAGAAGGTGCTAAATAAAATAAATATGTTTTTATATTTGGTTTTTATAGTTTTGCTGTTTCATTCTTTCTATTCTCATTGGCAAATTATTAAATATCGCATGGAGGATTATGCTTGCTATTGGGATATTCAAGAACAAGAAATCTACAGGCAAAGAAAAGATAGTGGAAGCATTGTTATCAAATATGTAAAACCGGTAGGCGACATAGATGGGTTTATTGAAAATAAGGGGTGGGTAAGCGGGTGTGCTGCCGCATATTATCAAGTGGATGAAATTAAAGCGGTTGAGTAA
>SDBT01005941.1_pt1 | contig 20417 bp, 56 predicted proteins | sample 2277101 | NCBI WGS metagenome assembly SDBT01 (sample SAMN10404973, study PRJNA504765) | marine sediment metagenome | isolation source: marine sediment core GS10_PC15, 103 cmbsf | place: Arctic Ocean: Southern Knipovich Ridge | collected 2010 | reverse complement strand
GCATTATTCTTAGGTGCATTGATAATCTCAGCAATTAAAAAGCCAGGGGGGGCATAGAAAATTATATAAATAATAAAATACTATAAGAAACAATGGTAAATAATAATAATGGAGAATTTACTGCAAATGAAGCAAAAGAAGAATTCTCAGAAGCTCAGAAGAGATTAGGAAAAAGATTATCTAAACCAGTATTTAAGAAAGGCGGAGTTAGAAGTGGATTAGGAAAACCAATAAAAAAGAAACCAAATCTTAAACAAGCTAATAATGCACTAAGGAGGTTAATCTAATGGGAAAAATAATTTCAACTGAAGGCGATAAGCTAATGAGAGAAAATTCTAAATTCATAGAAAGAGAATCTAAAAGAATAGATAGAATTGGAGAAGGAAAGGAGAAAAAGAAATAAAATGCCAGATAATCTAAAAGAATTCTTTGAAGAAGGAGAGAAGGAATTTCTAAGTCAAGAGAAGATAAACCTTACGAGAGAACCAATTTCTAAGGAACAGATTAATAAAGAAATTTCTAATTTAAGTTTAGAAGAATTACAAAAATCACAAGAAGAGAATATGAAAAAAACTGCAAAGGTATTAGGATTTGTTCCAGGAGGAAGAAAATAAAAATGCCAAAAGATATTATAAAAAAAGGAGATGAATTAATTAAAGATAATTTTAAAAAGACACAAGAAGTAATAAAAATAACCCGTAATATGGAATTAAAAAATAACAAAAAGGGAGGGAAAAATGCCTAAACTAAAGTTTTTTGATGTTAAAGCAAAGAAGTCTTTTACTACTGATGAATTTAGAGTAGAAAATAGAACATCTAAATCTGGTAGAAAAACTAGATTTGCTATTGCTGTAAGTCCATTTACAGGGAATGAATCTTTTAGAATCGTATCTAAAGATTTCAAGAAGTAAAATGAGAACTTCTATTAATGAAGGACACAGCCATACTTGGAAAAGAAAAGAGAAGTTTACAAGTTTTAACTCAGGACATAAACACAAAATAGATTTGAGAAGAAAATTGGCATTAGCGAATAGAACTGGAGGCCACACTCATAGGCTATTAAATAATTAAATGAATAAAAAATTATACCTCTCAGGATTTATATTAATATTCTTGATAAGCTTTATATCTGCAGGAATGGTTGTTGGAGATACTTCTGGTGAAAATTCTAATGAAAAAGTAGTAGAGTTGGTTACAATAATTCCATTAAATGTAAGCACAGCCTTACAAGTTTTTAATATGTCTGAAATATGGATAACAGATGAAGGCAACATGGATAATGTTCCTGACTTATATCCTACTTTAGATCTTAGATATTTAGAATTATCTGGGGGAACTATGACGGGAGATATTAATATGAACTCTAATGAGATTCATAATTTAGCAGGATTAAATTTAACACAAGACATAAACCTTGATACTTTTAACTGGTTAGTTCCAACACCAATATTACCAAATCATACAGCAAATAAAGATTATGTTGATGATGCAACCTCTTCAACTGCTTTTGATTTCTTTTTTAATAATGATGCTTCTAATATTGTAGGGCATTTTAATATGACAGAATCAGATTTAGAAAGGCCAGAAAACACTTTAGATTCTGCAAGTTTAGGTGCAGGAACCTTTAGTATTTTTAATTGGACAACACTTGTTGGACAACCAGAGTTTAATGAATTAAGACAGGGTGTTTATGATGTTCATGTTCATTTACAAGTTGATGGTGCAGGAAGAAAACCAGTAACAATAACTCCTAAACTTTATAATATTTCTGCTGATGGCTTAACAAGAAGTTTATTAGTAATATTTGAAATATCAGATACATTAACATCTTCTGGAATTGAATATGATTTACATGGAGTATTAACCTCTCCAGTAATGTTAAATAATGGAGAGAGATTAAACTTAGAATTAGAAGCAACTGTTGGTGCTACAGGGGCTAATCCTATTGTAACAATTACCCTGGAAGGGACAACAGATTCACATTTATCTGTTCAAACTTCTAGTAATGCTTTTGAGAAGATATTTATTAGGAGGGATGGAACAAATACTTTAGTAGGAGATTGGCAAGTTGATAGTGTTGCAAATCCTTTTAATATTAATATGTTTGGAAACATATCATTAGATACATTTTTTGGAGATGGTTCACAATTAACAAATGTTCTCCATAATAATTCAAGTCCAACTTTAGAAAATCTTAATGTTTCAAATAAATTAGAAGTGAGAGGAAATAGAGTTTCTTTTATGAGTACAGGACAATGGAGAGCAAACTGGGGAAGGATTGGTGGTGCAGGTTATTTAGAAAATTGTGGTAATTTATTATGTAATAAATATTTTGATGGTGGAACAGGATATTCTTATTCAATTATTCCAGATGGGCAATATGAGGATTTTAATATTACTGGTGCTGATTCAATATTGAGTATTTCTACTACTGGAAATTATAATTTTAAAAAAGATGTTTTAGTTACTGGTTTGTTTAGTGCACAAAACACAGATATAGATACTGATGGAATTGATTTTACAAATGTTCCTTCAATCTTAATTCAAAATATAGCTGGAGGAATTGATATTAAAGCAAATGGTGACATTAATATTGCAGGAGTATTTACAGGCTTAGCAAAGGATACTTATATTGGGGCAACGGGAGGAGTTGGTGGAACGGCAGGAAATGTAATTCTTGGTGCGGATTTTACAGATTGGGTTATTGTTGATTCTAATTTAGGTTTAAATGTTAGCACAAAATTATATGTTCAAGGTAGTATTGAAAATAATGGAACTTTTATAACTCACTCTCCATCCATATTTTGTGGTGCAGAAGAAGATGTTTGTTATGGAATAGATTTTACAACCAAAGAAGCTGATTGGTGTCAAAAAGATGAAAAGGGAGATTGGTATTGTGATAATAATAATGTAGAAATATTAAAGAAATTAAGTTCAGTAAAAGCAAGAGAAGATAAAAAAGAAACTTGTTTATCAAATAATTATGCTTGGAGAAAAGGAGAATGTTTTGAAAATGTATTAACCCAAACAGATTATAATGGGGCAGTTGAAAGTTATAATAATCCAATTATGGAAGAATATAATTGTATGCAATTAAATAGAGATTCATTACAAGAAGTAAGTTCAACTTGTTTAAGAGAAACTGCACAGACAAAATTAGATTATAGATTTAAAGAAAATTGTGGTTGGAATAAGGATGATGGTTATTATTGTTTAGTGAGGGAAGTAAGATAATTTCTAATAAGTAAAGCTTATAAAACAAAATAGACTTCTTAAATTGTGCATAAAGACGCAACCAATCTAAAACTTGGCACAGCCCTTTTGTATACTTTTTCTTTATTTTCCATAGGAAACATTAGTAACTACAAATACGAAAGATTTAAATACTTTAGGCACTACATTATATCCTAAAAGGAAAGGACATTCTCAAAAAAAGAGAAGAATCTTTCCAAGTGCCAGGAGTCCGATAAAGTAGGACAAGAAGATGGTTGGCGAGAGATCGCCACTTTTTTCTGAAAATTCTTAATTAAAATCGCCTCACCGAAATTAAAATAGGAAAGTATATAAACAAAAACAACCTTTGAAGTGTATGGAAATAAAAAAGAGTGTGGATAATGGCAAAGCATAAGATTCAACCAACATCTATTTTAGCCTATGCAGAAGTTCTTGAAAATCTCGGAGAAAGACAATCTCAAGTGTATGCAGTAATAAGGAAATTAAAGTCTTGTAGTAATCTTAGGATCAGTAAAGAATTAGATCTGCCAATAAATTCTATAACTCCGAGAGTTAAGGAGCTTAGAGATTTTGGAGTTGTTATGCAACATAAAAAAGATATGGGTGAAACAGGAAGATTAGTTATTTTTTGGAAACCAAGAAGGTGGGATTTCTGATGGAATGTCCTGCTTGTGGATTCTGGAAAGTAAATGAATTCTATGGAAGAAAAAAGTGTAAGAGATGCGGATTTGTAAATAAATCAATGGAGGAATTACAAGATGAAAAGAGCAAAGAAACCAACCCTCTCCCCCCCATTTCATATGGAAAATAAAAAAAGAGAAACAATAGAAGAGCAAGTTCATAGGTTAGTAACACCTATTTTTGATGAAATTTTAAAAAATAATAAAAGTTCCATGCGAAATGAGAAGAACACTATGGGTGTGTGTAAAGGTAGTGTCCAGGAGAAAAACAAACCAATAACTTTCTTCTGGAGACCAAACAATTACCGAATACAAATACCATTTAATAGAGAAAATATTAATCTTGGAGTGGAAGAAAAAGAATGGACACTACTAAGAAAAAAAAGAACGAGTAGTGTTATAAATTCAGAGCATGGGAAAATAAAAATCTCTAATTTTGGAAGTAAGATAAATTGTAACATTGATGGGATATTTATAATGTTAGATAAAAAATCTATAACCACCACCTATTCTTTAAGAACTGCAGTAAGCAAAAAACAAATGAAAAAAGCAGTATATAAAATTGAAGCAAATAATATTAATGAAATATGGGAAAGGATGCAAGAAAGAATAGATGAGATAAAAAAAGTAAGTTTTGATGCAGTAAAGAAATTTATAAAATGTTATGGAGGAAAAGCAGAATTTGATAACTTTAAATTTTTTAGACATGAAGATGCAATCCATAAAGAAGATTGGATTCCTGATGAGACCATAATTTATGACACTCATTTTAAAAAAGTATATCCGAGTGAGGTTGAAATGAAAAATCCCTTATATGTTAAAAATTTCTATTCAAATAGGGTAGTAGAGGAAATAGCCCCTCAAATAGCCAAAGAAATTAAAGAGAGTAATAATTCCATAGAAGACATAAAAAAGACGATTACAGAGCATTTAAACCCAGTTCTAGTTGATTTTACAAATCAAATGAGATTACACCTTAAAGTTCAGAAGGAAACAGAAAAAACAATGAGAGAATTAAGAAAACCATTTTTTATAAGGTGGTATAATTATTTTAGATGAAAATGGAAAAACACATAGAATTCATAATAGAACTAAAACAATACCTAAGAAACTTAGGAAGGACTGAATTTGTTTCAAAAACTTATTTAGAAATGCTATATATAAAATATGATATAAATGTAAAGGAATTAGAAAAAGAAAATGATATTCACTAAAAGTCGAAACTGGAGGTGCAGGTTTGAACCCACTTTTATCCTGCAGTCATCAGGGGTAATTGGATAATACCTTCAATATTCCAATAATTTTAATTCCTGGACTTTTAGTGATTTATAATCAAAGATGGTACTGAGAAAAGGCAAAGAAAGACTACAAAAACCATGCGAAAAGTGTGGTGAATTATTTATACATAGAAGTTCTAATCATAAATTATGTAATAAATGTAATCCTCATGGAACTGCAGATTGGATTGTAGAATCTACAAAACTATCAAAAAAGATTGCAAGGAGAGAAAAAATGAAAAAGAGGCTTTCTGAAGTAGCTAAATCTAAGGAGTTAAAGGGCTTAGAAGGTAAGAGGAAAAAATAAGGAAAGGGTTTATATACTACTACTACTACTACTAATTATGGAAAACAAAAAAATAGAATGTTCAAACTGCGGATATGAATGGGAAACAGATTCAAAAATGTTTTTTGTGACTTGCCCAAGCTGCAGATTAAAAACAAAAAATAATAATCTAAACTTAAAGGAGGTAGATAAAAAATGACTATTAAAACAGTTATCAATTGGTTCAAGAATCGGTTTGGAAACAGATACGAGAATTGGACAGGAACTATCATAGGATAGTTCCCTCATATTCAAAATGGATAAAAAAAATATCACAATAATTATCTTACTTGCAATAGTTGCAATAGGAATCACATACATAATTACAGAAAAAGTAGATTTCTGTGAACAAGCAAAGAATGATTCTTACAACTCAGGATTTAATCAAGGCCTAGAACAATGGAACTCTGCAGTAATATATAATATAAATAATAATGGTAAAGTTCCTTACTGGGTTAATGGATCTTACTTTGAATTACCAATTAGTCTAGGAAGTCAAAATGATAATTAAAAAATGTGGAATCTGTAAGAAGAAAGATGTTGAGGGAAAAGATTTAGGAGAATTAGGAATGTATTGTAAAAATTGTTGTAAGAAGATCAAAGCACATCTTAAAGGATTAGAAATGGAGGCAAGTGCGTGTTGCAGCACTTATAGGAAACAACAATGGTAAAAATAATAATTCAGGATAAAGATGGCAAGGAAGAAGTATTGGAAATGCCACAGGATGCTTGGAATAGGATATTAAAATTAGCTGAAGAGCATGGGCATAAAGTTTCCCATAAGAGCGATAAGACGAAACATGGAAACTGAATACAAAATATCTTATGGAGAAAAGTTAGAGTTAGAAAGGCTTCAAGAAGAAGAGAAAAACCAATGGAAAAAATCTAAGAAAGATTTTAAGAAATCTATGGTTGGATCTTGGATACTCTTAGGATATGTTGTTGGGTTAGCTTGTGGGGGTATAGCTACATGGGAGTGTCGCATTAAAGGGAGATAGAATTGCTGTCGTATGAAGGGAGTTATTAAAATATCTTTTTTATGTTTTCTTCTACACTTTCTTTCTTAGAATTTAATTCTCTAATATCTGTATCTTGTTTATATTTCTTCCACCTTTGAAATACCTTATCTTTTTCTTTCCAAGGTATTCTTATAGACCATTCAATATGGCGATTATCTTTATTGATTTCTTTTGTTCCGTGTGAATGATTTGCACACATATCTACCTCACTTTTCATTTCAGATTTAGATAAATAATAATGAGTTACCTTATAATCTTTAGTGGAGTCAATAACAAAAATATGATGTCCTGCGATTTCTTGCCAAGGTCTTATTTGAACGATATTAGCTGTAAGGTTGCTTGTTGTTATAACTGTAGCTTTTACTTCAAAATATTGATTTAAGCTATTTTTAACATCTCCCTTACCTAATTTTTGGTCTACAATTTCCCAACCAAATGATTTAAAGATATAATTTTGTAATCTTGCCCCAGAAGATTGAGAAGTTAATAATCTCATTTTCTTCATAAATAATTTCCAATCATCATCAAAACCATATTCTTTATTTTTTACAGCTTCACCACGCATAACATCTAAAACATTAATTGTAATATCAAGGTCTTTTTCAGGGATATATGTTTCTTTATATTCTTTTTTCACCATAATAAATATTAGAAATAATCTTATTTATAAGTTTCTGTTTGCTTCTTTTATTCTCTTATCACACATCTTACAATATTTTTTACTTAATTCAATTCCAATATAATCTCTGCCATTATTTATACAAGCAATAGCAGTAGTCCCAGAACCAATAGTATTATCTAAAACTAAATCTCCCTTATTAGTATAAGTTTTAACAAGCCATTCAAATAATTTTACTGGTTTCTGTGTTGGGTGTCCCCCCTTAATTCTTGGATTTGAAAATTCTAAAACAGATGTGGGGTGTCTAAATCCATTATTAGATTTAAATGAGTCTGTTTGTTTATTATATCCTTCTCCCTTATATGTTGCTTTTCTATCAATAGTATAAGGTTTTCCTTTTGTAAACTGTTGATTATAAACAGGGGGTTTTTTATAGAATATTAAAATATGTTCGTGTGTTCTTAAAGGCATTCTATTAACATTTAATTGCCCAGAAGCAACGGTCTTTTTCCAAATCAAATCATACTTAAATAAATTAGGTCTTGACATAACTAATTGAGAAGCAAAAATTTGAACTGCTGTTAAAACTATTGCTCCATTAGGTTTTATTATTCTTTCGTATTGTTCCCACAAATTATCTAAATTAATAATGCTATCCCATTTATTTTTAGTAGTCCCATAAGGTAAATCACATAAAATCATATCTACTGACTCATCAGGTATTTTTTTCATAACTTCAATACTATCTCCACAAATTATTTTATTTTTTATCATTTTATTCAATCATTTAATTAATTAGTTATTTTTATTTATTGTTATCTTCTAATGCTTCTATAGTCGCTTTTTTCCAATCCTCTTTAAACTTCTTATAGTAATTTTTTAATGCAACAGAAATAAGAAATTTATCATTCCAACGAGTTTTTTTAGAAATCTCATCAAATTTTTTACTATCTTCTTTATCAAATACTACTGTAATCTTATCTTTTTTCATAAGATACAGTGTGATTTATACTATTTAAAGTTTTTGTAGTATCAATAGTATGGATAGTATTGATACTATTTATAGTATTTTAAGACATATCCATACTTTTCTAATACTTTATTTAGTATAATATTATATATACTATGTATATACTACAATCCCATAGTCTTTATAAACCTGTATATACTTAGTATATTATGAAAAACAATAAAAGAAAAATTGAAGTTGAGTTGTCTAAAGATGATGAGGTTATACAAAGAGAAGTTAAGGGTTTTGGAAATGCAACCCATATAATCTTACCTCAAAAACACAAAGGCAAACAAGCTACAATCATAATCAATAAATAAAAATAAAAAACTACTCCCGAAAGAGCAGTTATATTCATCGCTAAATAAATACAAAATGGAAACACAAACAACATATAAAAACCTATCTAATACGAGAGAAGATAGAGCTAAACTTATTTTAGAAAAAGGAAACCCAGAATGCTTAGAAGATAATACTTGGTTAGTTCCATCTCAATTTTCAGATAAGAAATATTTAGTTAGCTTTCTTGATACTTATTCTTGTAACTGCCCAGACTTCCAACATAACTGCAAAGGCAAAGGTTTATACTGCAAACACATTAAAACAATTTTATTATTTAATAAACTAAAACAAACAACAGAAATAAAAAAAGAAACATTATTTATTGAAACACCACAAAAACAATTATGCCCTTATTGTAGTGCAGAAGATTTAATAAAAAGTGGAAAGAGAAAAACACAATTAGGAACTAAGCAAAGATATGAATGTAAGAAATGTAATAAGAGATTTGTTCTTTCTCCTATTCCTAAAATAAAAGGAAATGCGAAAATTGTATGTTTATGTATGGATAGCTATTATAGAGGGTTAAGTTATAGAGATATAAGCCACCAACTTGAACAATTTTATGGATTAAAATTACATCACGAAACAATAAGAAGATGGGTTTTAAAATTTAGTAAAAACATAGAAAAATATACTAAAACAATTCAACCACAGATTAAGGGAGTTTGGAACGCAGACGAAACTTTAATATTAACTAAGCGAGGAAAGGATAAGAAAGCCCAAAACACTAATTATGATTATGTATGGAATGTTATGGATAATAAAACTAAATTCTTACTTGCTTCTATTAATTCTGGTAGAAGTAGAAAATCAAAAGATGCCCAAAAAGTATTTACAGAAGCACATAAACAAAATGGTAAAATCCCATTTCAGATAATAGTAGATGGATATAAAGGTTATCAAGATGGTTGTAGAAAGACTTTTAGAAATTGGGGTAATGAAAGAAAGGTTAAATTTACATCAATTAAAGGACATAGAAAAGAAGTTAATAATAATGCAATAGAAAGCCATCACTCACATCAAAAGGAATTTCATAAGATAAGGCGAGGAGTTACAGAAGTTCAAGATTATCAAGATGGATTTAAGGTATTTCATAATTTCATTAGAAAATCTGCAAGAGAAAACTTAACTCCTGCTGATAAATGTAATATTGGATTAAATGGAAATAGGTGGGAAAACTTATTATTAAAATCAATTAAACATGAAAACACCCTTAATGCGACAGGAGAGGAGAATTTAATGATAACTCCCTAATCTGCGACACTCCCTAGCTACATATATTTTAAGTAATGCGTAAAATTGTGGAAATAGGAAATAACAATGGAGGAACAAATGAAAACACAAATAACAAATGAAGAAGCAAAAAACATAATAGCAAGTTGTAATAAAGATGAATTACAAAGAGCTTGTGAAGGAACTTTCAAAAAGTTTCATGTCGAGAAGAATGAAGAGGGATATTCATTAGAATATATTTATAATGATCTGGGAGATTTAAAAGAGAAGTTCGCAAAATAATAGGAAAGTGTAACGGATAACAGATCCTACACATAAAATATATAAAACAAACTTCGCAAAATGTAAGAAAAATAAGGTATATCCTAAAGAACACATACCTTTATATACCTACATACATACATACTTATATGAAACAACAAACAATAAAGATGTTAAATTCAAAATTTCAAGAATTAATATATCTTCAATCTAAGAGGGAAGAGTATGAGGAAAAGGCAGATAGGATTCAAAAAGTATCTGCCTTTTGTCAGCTTCCAACACCCTTCTTTGAGGAGTTAGATAAGGCAGTAGAAATAGGAACAAAACAGGCAGAGATGTGGAATGAAATTAGAGGATTTATTTTACAAGATAATAAAACAACAATCTGGCAATTTGCTATAAAAAAGAATTTTCCAGTAAGATACTTCGGTGAAGAACATTTTTTAAAACTTGACTCAGAACAATTAAATTTAATACAGGTAAAATTAAAATGAAACTTAAATGTCCAAGAAAAACTTGTCAGAATGAATGGGAATATACTGGAGATAAAAAACCTAATGATAATTTTGCAGTTTATGTTTGTTGTCCTGTTTGTAAGACCTCAGTTAAATTAGAGGAGATCAAAGAAGATGAATGAACAAGAAAGAGAAAACCAAAGAATTGAATGTTTAAATAAAGCTATAGGTAGAAGAGATTATCTTCAAGCTTTAATAAAACAATTAAATAAAGAGTATGGAGAATCTTGCGAAAGTGTAAGGGTATGGAGTAAGAAAGATGAATAAAAAAGAATTAAAAAAAGCATTCGCAGAAGGTTTAATAACCAAAGAGAAATTCCAGGAGGAATTGTTTAAGATAGAAACAACTGTAAAAGTTAAGAAAAGAAATAAACTTCCTGTAGCTATTGAAGAAGATGAATTTGTAGAATTATTAAAGGCCACAAAGTATGATCATTGGAAAGTTGCATTCTTATTAGGTTTTGCAGGAGGGTTTAGGATTTCTGAGGTTGTTAAATTACAAAAGAAAAATATTGATTTTAAGAAAGGACAGATTTTTATTGAAGATGCTAAAGGTGGAAAGGATCGTGTAGTTCCAATTCCAAAAGGTTTTATGCCTAAACATGTAAAACATATTCCAATGAAATGTGGGGCTAGAGCTTTACAATCTGCATTTACTAAAACTGCTAAGCTTGCAGGACTAATGAAAGATAAACCAGGATTACATTTCCATAGTTTAAGACACGGATTTGGTTCTAAGTGTGGTGGTTCAGGAATGCCAATACCTTATCTTAGGGATTTAATGGGACATGCAAACATTTCAACAACTAATATTTATCTTAGGATGAATCCTAGAGATGCACTTAAATCTTATGAGGAGTTTTTTTAAAATGGAAGATGAGCAAGGCGAAGTTTTAGAAAAAGATTTTGAATGGATAGTGAGAGAGAAATTAGATGAAATATTAAAGATATTAAAACCAAAAGATGATAAGAAAAGAATGACTAAGGAGGAATGGGAAGAACTATTTAAATAAAATGGGAAATAAATTAATTGATAACAGAATGGCATTAGCAATAAAATATAACTCAGGGAGAGGATTAGATAAAAAATTATTTAAAATAGAATCTCAGATGAGGGCAGAAATGGAAATAGAATCTACAAGAACGGGGAATCCAATATCAGATGCAATAACTGGAAATAAGATTTGGAATGACCATTTAAGAAGGGCAGGAGTTAGAAAATGAAAATAAAAAAGATATTGAATGGAATATTTTGGACATTATTTATAGGAATAATGATCTTAGGATTCATCTCACTTATTTGGATGAATCTAGAAGAAACTTATGAAAAAGAAGAGATTTGTAGAGATAATGAAGGTGTAACTAGAGGGGGGCTGTTTCAACAAGATAAATGTATTAATGAAAGTGGAGTATATGAAATAGTTTGGTTAAATAAAGAATGGAGATTAATAAAATGATAGATGAAGAAAAATGTAAATGTGGAATGAGTATCCCTAAGGGATATGGGTATTACAATTATAAAAAGAAACTTAAATGTTTTGGATGTGGTAGAGAAAATAAAAAGACTTACGAAATTACACCAAAGATTTAAAAGAAAATAAGAGATAGGGGACATTTTACAATAATAAATGATGGGAGTGTTCAAGAATGGTTATCAAGAAAATTATTGAACAAGACTTCGCACTAGTTACAAAATGAAAAAAATAGAATATTATGATAAAATAAATTGGGGGGCAATACTTTGGGACTTAGGGGTATTAGCATTAGTAGGATTCACAATGAATTATTATTTATTATTTTTATTATTTTTAGGAGATACATGGAAATTACCAAAATATGAATTAAAGGAGGATTACTGATTTGTTACAAAAACTGCAATGAAAATACCAAGAAATCTAAAACACGCAGAGTATGTAGACTTAATCAAAGAAATTAATGAAAGAAGTTTAAAAACTTCAGAAAAGATGGCTATGCTTAAAAGAACAGTAATTAGATTAGAAATGAAAATAGATACTACAATTAAGAAATTAAATGATTTAGAATTAAGATATTGCGATTTAATGGTTGCGTCTTTCAAATAAACTATGAAATATAAATTAGAAATAACTCATGCAATATTATCTTTTTTGTTAGTAACACTTTCGATTATAATTGGAGCATTGATTTTCAAATAAAATGGGAAATAAACAATGTAAACACACTTGGCATTTAATACCACGTTCCGAAAACACTAAACTACTTGGAGTAAGTTTTCATTTTATATGTGATAAATGTGGAAAGATTAAATCTAAGGAATCACAATTTAAATAAAATGGGAAATGGGTTAATATTTTTAATGGGAGCAGGAACAGCAATATTAAGTATAATTGCACTTAAATTAGTTGAAAGGTGGGCAAACAAATAAAATGGGAAATGATATAAATAAATTAAGTCATGAAGAGTATGTGAATCTATTACAAGAATGTAATAGTAGACAGGCAGATACAATTATGGAATTAAAACATGAGATTGCAGAACTAAAACAAGAATGTCATCAATGGAAAGAAACTTGTGAAATCTTAGCAGATAAAGAGATTAGAAAATCTATTAGAAAATCCTTAATGGAATTTGCTGAAGGCAAAGGAATTAAATTAAAAGACCTAGCAATTTAGGTAATATGGGAAATGAAGAAATAATGTTAAAAATATTGCAAGGAGTAATAACTATTGCAGTAATAATAATCTCAATATCTTTAGGGAAGTATTTTGCAAGGAAATTAAAAAGGAGTTCACTTAGATAAAAATGGGAAATGAATTTAATATAAGATGAAAAAGTATCTAAAACCATGTGAAGCAAGTGTATCTGATGGATGGCATAGTTATCCTTGTTCAAATAATGCAAAAGTAGAAGTTGATGGAAAACATTATTGTGGTGTTCACAACCCTAAAAGATTAGAGAAGATAAGAAATAAGAATCAAATTAGATATGATAAAGAAGCAAAAGAAAGGGAATATAAAGTTTATGCTATAAAGTATTGTGAGAAAAAAGGAATAACATTAGAAGAATTAAAGGAGTGCGTGAAATAGGTAATAACTGAAATGGAAATTGAAAAGATATGTAGAACGTGTAAATATTATGAGTTAGAAGTAATTGAAGATGAACAATTTCAAAGTGAACCCTGTATTGCTTGTACAAGAAATCCAGATTATAATGACGAATGGGAATTAGAAAATGATATTGTAAAGGAAACGTCCGAAAACATAGGAAAGGAGCAATCAAAATGAAATTTATATGTTTAATGTGTAATAAGAGAATTAGTGAAAAAGAAGTTACAATTTTAGAAATAAATGGAGAACCACATTACAAATGTGAAGATTGTTATGATTGTTGGATGGGGAAGTCTGGAGGGAAAGATGGAAATTAAATGGAAAGATAAAAAAGACAAGGAATTAATAACTGCTTCTAATTTGAAATCTTTAGGAGAAAAGCTTAAAGAATATTATGGTGGAATATTTTTCACATCAAAACAAGTCAAGAATATTTTATTTACAATAAAAACAGATGAAGATACTATGCATACCAATATAACTGCTCCATTAACTCGGGTTTGGGGATTTTTAAGTCAATGCTTAGAGATTGCTATGGAGAGTAGTAAAACTTCCCATAAACAGAGGAATACGCAATGAAAAATAAAAAAGCAACATTAGAATTTAAATTAGTGATAATATTTTTAATATTATTTTTTGGGTTTTTATTTTATTTAATAATAGATACTGCTTTCTTAGATTCTGCAAGAAAAGATGGTTGTAAGGAAATTGGATTCAAAAGAAATACAGATTATATGGAAATTCCATCATGTGAAGATAAACAAGGAAATATACATTTCGTTAAATTTGATTGTAAGGTAATGAGGTGGTTTGGAGATGAATGTTCAGCTAAGAAAATTAAAGTAGGAGAAGTTTGGGGGACATCCTAAAAGACAAGAAATCAGAAGTCTAGGAGTAAAAATGAATAAAGAAGATAAAAGCTTTGCAATTAGTATAGTGTCTTGGATGCTACTTACTGCAGCATATCTGTTAGCATCAATTGAACTTCTTAGAGAAATTTATTATGGTATATTTGGGGATCCAAAATATGATGCACCAATATTTGTATTAATCTGGTTTTGTATTTCTGGAGCTTATTTATTATATTGGATGTATAAGATTGCAGAAAGCGTTGCAGAAAAGAGTGCAAATAGGAAACAGGAGGAAAAGAAATGATATTAGAAGATTTAGAAAAACATGATTCAAATGCTGAGAATGGATTAAGAAGTGTTAGTGAAGGGAAGGTTTACTTCGGACATCCAAAAGGATTAACAAAAGATATGTTAAAGGTTTCAGTAAAAACAGTTTGTTGCATTGAACATGGAGCTATGCTTTGCATGGCTAATTGGAAGAAAGGTGCTGTCTGGAGGTGTCCAACTTGCAATGTCGGTGCAGTTTTGGTGGAAAATGGGAAGTAAGAATAAAATATCAAATGCAGGAGTAATATTTATTATTTCAATGGTATTCTTAGAAGCATTTTTGATGGTTATAGTTTATGAATTTATTTTTATTCCAGATAGAGTCCTTGAAAGAGATATTGAATGTGCAGAAGTTTCAATGAAGATTGCAAACAAATGTTCAGATATAATGAGTATTTGGTGCATGATTAATCAAACTAGGAGAGATGAGATTCAATTTAAATTAGACAATCGCTTAGATGTGATTGCAGATAAGATACCAAATGGGAAGTGAAATACCAAAAGAACATTTAGAAACAAGTGATGATGATACTTGGAAACCTTGTATACTCTGTGGAGGAGAATTAACTCAAGTAAGAAAAGCATTATTTACTTGTTTAAAATGCAATCAAGAATTTATTGCTGATGAAAAAGACATGAGAGATGAGAAATCATTTAAAATAATAAAGTTAAAAAATGAAAAATAAGATAAAAAAACAAGAAGAAAAAGATTGGAAAAAGATGATGACAAAAGTTAAAAACTTAGAATTTCTTGGAGGATTCTTTTATGATGCCTATGGGGGAGAAATGTTAACAGTTTTTTTTCATGATAAAAAAAGCAAAAGGGTGTTTGGAGGAACCCTATCTCTAAGCTCCTATGATAAGAAAGAAATACTATCAAGAGAATATGCTATAAAAAAGAAAAAGAAAAATGGAAAAAGATAAATTAGTACAAGTAAAATGGTTAGATGCACAGACAGGGTTTTCACAAGCTATGCCTCTATCAGAATTTAAAGGAGAGTTCAGACCATTTTATAATTATTCTTTTGGATATTTACTAGAAGATAATAAGGATCATATAATCTTAGGGTTTTTATTAATGGGTGTTGATGAGATTAAAGATGAAGTTAATGATGAAACTATGATTAAACATTGGCAATTAATTCCTAAAGGAATGGTTAGGAAGATTACCTATATGAACAGGAAGACGAACTATGGAAACAAATAAAATATATCATACAGATTATTTCAAAGGCCTCAAAAACCTTGAAGATAATAGCATAGACTTAGTTTTTACTGATCCACCATACTTTTTTGAAACTCATGGGAGAGGATTTGCCAAAGAAAGAGATTATTTAAAAAGAGGCCTCAAATCAATAGGAGTTAATAATAAAAAGAATTTCATGTCTGATAAACTTTTAAATGAATTTATGAGGGTATGTAAAGAAATAAACATATTTATCTTTTGTAATAAGGCACAGATATTAGGAATTATTAGTTTTGCTGAAAAAAAGAAATTAAACTTTGAACTTATCCCATTATGTAAAACTGCACCAATGCCATTATCAAATAATCAGTGGTTGCCAGATAGAGAATGGGGAATACATTTATTTCAATCTTGTTCTGTTAAGGGGGATTATTCAACTAAAAGAGGATTTTTTGTTAGCACTAATTATAAAGATGAGAAAATAGATCACCCATCTCCAAAACCAATAGGAATATTAAAGAAGTTATTAAGTAATCTAACAAATAAAGGAGATTTAATTTTAGATTGTTTTATGGGTTCTGGTGCAGCTGCAGTTGCTTGTAAAGAACTAGGAAGGAATTTTATTGGATTTGAAATTAATGAAGAATACATAAAATTAGCAGAAAAAAGATTGTTGAGAACAGAGGCCTCAATAACAACTCAAACAAAGTTAAAATGAAAATACTAAATTTATATGCAGGAATTGGAGGAAATAGAAAACTCTGGGGAGATGAACATGAGATAACTGCAGTTGAAAACAATAAAGAAGTAGCTAAGGCATATCAAGAATTCTTCCCTAATGATAAAGTTGTAGTTGGAGATGCACATGAATTCTTATTAGAACATTTCAAGGAGTTTGATTTTATCTGGAGTTCTCCACCTTGTCAAAGCCATTCACAGATGAATAAAGGAACAAGACATAAGATAATCAGATACCCAGACATGAGATTATACCAGGAGATATTATTATTAAAACATTTCTTTAAGGGAAAATGGGTTGTTGAAAATGTTAATCCTTACTATAAACCATTAATCCCTTGCAATAAATCAGATAGGCATTTGTTCTGGAGCAACTTCTTTATTTCAAATATAAGGATTCCAAGACCTAAATTCGCAGGAAGAAAGATGGATTTTGGAAGCAATTGGTTGCATGCAAAAAAAGAAGATGTTGAGAAATGGTTAGGCATAACTCTTAAAGAAAAAATATATCTTAATGGGAATCATTGTGAAGTTCAGATATTAAGAAATTGTGTTCATCCTAAGTTAGGACTTCATGTTTTTAGGTGTGCCTTTAAAGAAATACAAGAAATTTTAACAAAAAGCGAAGTCAAACCAACTAAATCTATATGGGAGAAGTGGTAATAACTTCCTATAATCTAAATAAAGCGAAGTTAAAGAATAACATAAATAACAATGCTTACACACAAAAATAAACTAAAGGTTAAACTTTTAGGGTAAAGAATAACATGGAAAACAAAGCAGAACAAGTAAAAAATCTATATGAAAAATATCCTTTTCCAAATGATAGTCTGGGTTTAAAGAACGGAGAATTTATACATTCTTTTGAGAATCTAAAAGATAAATGGAAATGGGTATTGAATGGATTAGGAAGGCCCTTATTTAAATTTAATGAAATTCTAGATGCTGGTTGTGGAACTGGAGAGATTTCTTGTTTTTTATCTAAACATGGGAAGGTTACAGGAATAGATTTCTCTGAAAAATCAATTGAAATAGCAAACAAATTAAAAGATAGATTTGAAATTAAAAATGTTAGTTTTGATGTTGGGGATCTAACAACCATTAAATTAAATAAGAAATTTGATTACATCTTTTCCATGGGAGTTCTTCATCATATTCCAGAAATGGATAAGGCAATACAAAATTTAAAATCCCATCTAAAAGAAGGTGGTATTTTTGTAATTAATGTGTATAATAAATATGGTAAAATTTATCATAGATTTCTAAGGGAGAAATCTAATAAGACCTATGAGATGGATAGTTATAATAATCCTTATGAAAGATTTTTTACTCAAAAAGAATTTAGAGAGATATTAAATAAAAATGGTTTAAAGGTTATTGGAATGGATTATTGGATTCCTGAATGGATGAGATTAATAATGGGAAAATATATAATGACATTTTTTTGTGCTAAGGAGGAAAAATGAATCCGAGAATAATCGGAATGATAGTTGGGATGATTATCCTTACCTGGGTAATACATTTAGCAAGAAAAACCACCAACAAATATAAAGAAATAAGGAATAAATAAAATGACAAGAATAGTATTTAAAAGAGAGTGTAAGAGATGTGGAAAAGAGTTTAAACCCTTTGGAAAAGGAAATAGATATTGTAAAAAATATCTAAGAGAATCAGGAGTGAGGTTTAAAAACTTAAAATAATTAATAAGAACAATGAAACAAAGAGAATTAAATAAAAAATCTAATGAAGAATTGTTTAAATTAAAAAAACAATTAGAGATGGATTTAACAAAAGCAAGTTCAAACTGGGGAACAGAAACAGTAAAAAATAAAGAAGCAGGAATAGTATCTAAAAAAGGAATGGCACAAAAAGGATCGAGAACATCATTAAGAAAACAAATTAGAAGAATAATTGCACAGATTAATAATACAATTCAACAAAGAGGATTATCTGAAGAACTAGACAATGGAAAACACTTATCTAAAAGAAGAAAAAGGAGGTTGAGAGCAAGAAAGAAGAATGGAAAATAAACCATGGTATAATTTTATGTCTACAAATAGATTTGCAATATTTATGAATATAATGAGAGTTGTAACTCTAATTGGAGTATTTCTATTAATTTTAATAATGGTAAGAAATATTGAAGAAGTTAAAACAATAGCAAATCCTTGTACAATGTGTACTCAGAGAACAGGAGCAGTTTGTATGATGAGACAAGGCCAAAAGAATACTCCTGGATTAGATTTATCAAATTTAAATATAAGTTTTGAACCATGAAAAATTACTTAAAGGTAATATTAAACAAACAAAAAATAATAAAAGATAAATTAGGATGGAAAAAATACATTGGAGGATTACTAATTTGTGGATATTTAACAACAATAATTGGAATAATAATAATAACCTTGTTCCCAAAGAAATTAATTTTCATTATAATATCTCAACTAATGGTTACTGCATTTTTTCTATTGTTAATAAACAAACATCTCTACGAATTCACAATACAAAATGACAATTCCAGATATAGAAAAAATAAAGGAAGCGAAGGGTTTTCAGAATTATATTGGTTTAATGATGAAGAGTAACCCAGAACCACTTTTATTCAAATTAAAGAAAGAAAAGTTAGTTGCAATTAATTCTGCATTCTGCAAAGTAGACTTTATTGCAATGTGGTTTGATAAGGATGAGAAATTAATAGAGGTAAAACTTATAAAGCCTTGGAGACTTAAAGTATTACCAAAAAAACCATTTCAATATTTAATTGAAATACCAATAAAAAGAATGGAGATACAAAAATGATTGGAGGATTCTTAATAGGCGTTGCAGCATTAATTGGAATCTCCTGGGGATGTAAAAGATATGTTAAAAAAAGAATCAAAAGGGAGGTAAAGATAATAGATAATATTACTTATCCAAAAAATGTCAGAAGAGAACGAAAGATTACTTCAAGAAGAAGTGATAAGATTGCAGGAAGAAAAAAGAATATTGGATATAAAGGAGGGATTGAAGCAGGAAGAAGAATACAGATACCTAAGAATAATGTTAGAGAAGGAAGCGAACCAACTCAGAACAAAAATGGTAAAAGAATTGAACTCCATAAGCCTACAGCTTTATGATCGCAATAAAGTTTTGAATGTTAATCTTGAAGAAGAAGCTATTGAAGAACCAACTAAAGAGGAAGTTCCTGAGATTGAATCACCAGTAGTTGAAGAAAAGCCTGAAGAAGTAGAAACGCCACCTGTTGAAAAACCAAGAGAGGAAGTTGTTGAAGAACCTATTGAAGAAACAAAGGAACAGAAGAAGGCTAAAAAGGAAGTTGAGAAAGCTGAAAAGAAATTAGCAAAACTCAAAGCAAAATAGTTTTAAATTTTTATTTTTTTTTATTTTTTATATATTTTTAGTTAATTGTTAGTGAAACCTATGTTAAAACACAAAAATTCTAAAATAAATCAAGTCCTTTTACCACATCCGAGCAAGAAATTAGAAATCCTAAAAGGTAATAATTATTAATAGGTCTGAACTTTGAATTGAACGTTTAGTCAGGATTCTTTCCCATTATTTGTTCCATAGCACCAAATCCTTTCAGAGCTTCACAAATAGTTGGACTTATCGTATATGCTCCCATATTTGTAGTTTTAGAGGCTAAATCTGCCATAGTCATTACTTTATTAGATAATAGAAAATACCAAGCAATATTCCTCTGTAGTAACTTCTT
>SDBT01005940.1_pt1 | contig 20420 bp, 20 predicted proteins | sample 2277101 | NCBI WGS metagenome assembly SDBT01 (sample SAMN10404973, study PRJNA504765) | marine sediment metagenome | isolation source: marine sediment core GS10_PC15, 103 cmbsf | place: Arctic Ocean: Southern Knipovich Ridge | collected 2010 | reverse complement strand
TCCTGCTTGTATATCCTACAAGCAAGATGAGTATAATGGGATGCCCATCCTAATTATTTTGTAACGGCATCTACAAAAAATCTGTATGTTTTAAATACTAGAACCCGAAATCTTTAATCCCCTGCGTCAAAACAATTGATAAACTCTTTAAACTCTTTTTATTTCAATAATTTCTATGCGAATTGCACATATTTCAGATATTCACGCACATCTTGGATCTGATTTTAATGAAAAGATGTTCAACAAGGCTGTAAAGATTTTAAATAAGATAGAAAAAGATATCATTTTTATTTCAGGGGATCTTACAACAGAAGGTTTACTTTCTGAATATGAAATGGTAAAACAAAAACTTGATATGATTGATGGGAAAAAAGTAATTGTTCCAGGTAATCATGATGAGAGAAACCTTGGATTTAAGCTCTTTCCAGAGTTTTTTGGAGAACCAACATTTATCCATAATTATGGAGAAGTAATGTTGATCGGTCTTGCATCTAGTGAGCCAGATAAAGATAGTGGTAGACTTGGTAGGAGAAGACATAGACTCATCAAAGAGGCTTTACAAAAAAGTAAAAAGATGGCAGTAATTGGTTTACACCATCACATTATTCCAGTTCCAAACTCAGGGAGAGAGACAAATATTATAGAGGATGCAGGCGAAACATTAGATATAATTCTACAAAACGCTGTCCCTCTTGTTCTGATGGGTCACCGTCATGTACCATATGGAGTTAAGATCCATAATAGCCTTTTATTACACGCGGGAACATTTTCTTGCAACAGGACACGTGCTCATTTTGGACATACATTTAATATCATTGATATTGAAGAAAACGATATTGTAGCAACCGTTGTCAATATTGAAGATGAAAAAGAAGAAAAAATGGTCAAGTTCAATCCTGTCGAAGAGGTTTATATTAATCGGTATTATGAGTATGAAAAAAGGATTGATTAACGCTTCAATGTAATCCTCCTCTCCCTTTTTTTATATTCGTTCACCGTATTGAAAAAATAATTTTATTTGTATACTAAAATTGTACATGGTGGTAAACGCATTCTCTTCCCTGAATCTGTTGAAATAGCCTTTTTAAAAATCCCTAAATCAATAGGATGATCCTTCTTCTTTTCCAGCATCAATCCATAGGGGATATAGGGATCATTTACATAGACTTTCTTCTCATCCAAACCTGTTACTACTAACCAATGAAATACGTTTTCACCAATGATTGGATCAAGATTTAAAAAAACTAATGGAGGAATACCATTGTATAATGCTTCTTGGATCATATCGAACACATCTTCACCATAATATACCGGAACCTTTGCATGACGAGCACCAAGAGATATAATATTTTCAATAAAATTGAACAATCTCGGGTTTTTTTTATGATATTCTGAAAATCTTGCTTTCTGGTAAATTTTTGCTTTAAAACCAATATGAACAGCGGTTTTAGCAAGACCAAATTGCAATATCCCTCCAAAAAAGACAAAAGGGTTGCTCATCATCCATAATTTATATTCAGTTTTTCTAGACAACTCTATAGTGTTATCCCAGTATTTCATCACCATCATCAGAGCTGCAGGTCCACAGGTATAAAACCGAGTCTGATTATAATACGGAACATCTAATATATTCATAGTACTCTTCAAATCACTCATATATTACATCACAGACTCCTTCTTCTCCGTTTATTCATATAACTTTCGAAGTTTCTTCCGAGAGTGGCTATAAATGGGTACAACCCTAAAGTGAGGCTTTGTAAATCTCGAGAGAATACATGAGAAATAGAGTTAAAATTCCTTGTTATTGCATCAAAACCGTTTTGAAGTTCTTCACTTGACATATTTTTTGGTTGAAAAACAACGGTTTTTCTGTTATATTTTGACCAATCTCGAGTCAAAATTCGACCTTCTCTATCTAATTTTTTAAAAAGCGGCGTCCCAGGATAGGGTGTTAATACGGCAAAACGTGCCGAATCAAGCCTTAGATCTGCAATTTTTTCTTCTGCATAATCAAATATATTTGATGTGTCTTGATCAAAACCAAAGATAAAATTCCCAAGTATTGCCATGTTATATTTATGAATGTTTTCAACTACTTTTTCGTATTCTTCAATTTTGTTTGTTTTTTTATGTAAACCAATCAAGGTCTGTTGGGAAAATGATTCAAAACCAACAGTCCATTCAATACAACCTGCATCATGGGAAAGTTTTACTAATTCTTCATCTTTACCAAGCACATCTGCATTTCCTTCACAAATGAATTTTTTATTCAATCCTTTCATTTCCTGAAATAGTGATTTAATATAAGGGGGATCAATGGTGAGTGATGCATCGCAGAAGAATAAAAATTTTTGCGGTAACGATGTAATTTCAGTAATAACATCTTTAAGTGGTCTTTTACGAAAAACTGATCCATATAAAACATTTGACTCCTGACAAAAATCGCATTTATATGGACATCCGCGGGTTGCCTCAAGAATGCCTATGAATCTTGTACCTACTGGCTTCATGATTGATTCGGAGAACTGTGTTTTCGAACCATTTTTAAGAGATGATTCATATCGTGGTTGTAATCTTCCTTTTTCAAGATCTGCAACTGCGAGAGGCCAGAGATCCTCAGCATTTCCTACAAGAACACTATCTGCATGAGTTTTGGCCTCGTCTGGTAATGCAGAGGGATGTGCTCCGCTTACAAGTACTGTTTTCCCCCTTTTTCTATAGGTATCAGCTACTACATAGGCGTTTTGTGCTGTCCCTGTTTTAAAATGGATAAGAACAGCGTCACATTCATCCTCATAATCAATATCATCATTGTTTTCTACCACAACAACTGTATGATGTTTTGGAGTAACAGCAGCAAGCTGACGGGAATAGATGGAGGTGATCATGGAAAACGTGGAAAATATCGTTTTATCAAACCCTGTTAATCTAATAAAACAATTTTCCCCTAGAATTAACAACCTCATAACACAATAAGAGATTGAAGGAAGTAAAAATACTTTTTCTTTTATGGAATTTCAAAATAAGGAAGATCAATTGATTATTATTCTGTCTGTAAATCAAAGTTCATTGTATTCTTAATTTCAGTTTATCATTATCTTTTGAGTGTCACGCCTCTTTGATTTTGATAGGTTCCTGAACGTTTATCATACAGCTCGTTTGCAGATGTTGATAGATTTTCAAATACAATCTGACAGAACCTGTCTCCTATTGGAATTTCAAGTTCTTCATGACTTGCATTAAAACAACCAAATGTTAGGGTCCCATGGAATCCTGCGTCGACCTTTCCAAAACTTGCAAGCACTCCTTTTCGTGCATAGCTTGAACGAATCCATAATTGTGAGGTGATTTGTGGTCCCATTTTGACAAATTCTTTTGTACTTATTGCAAACCATGTTTGTGGGGGAATGACTGCGATGCCTTCTTTGATGTGGCTATCTGGTTTTTTAATGAAAACCTCATCAATTGATAGATCATAACCATTTGGTGTAAGATTTTTTTCAACAAACGGCTCTATTCCAAGATTTCCTGATTTCATCGCATTTTCTATATCTTTATCAGAAAGAACAGTCATTGCAATCACATAGTTTATTTAATTTCTATTTTTTTGATTTTTATTTCTGAAAGTGGTCTGTCGTTTCTATCTTTTTGAGCTTTTGATATGTCCATAACAATGTTCATCCCATCAATGACTTTTCCAAAAACTGAATGATGTTTGTCAAGATGTGGTGTTGGAGCTAAGGTGATGAAAAATTGTGAGCCCCCGGTATTTTGACCTGCATTTGCCATGGAGAGAATTCCTTCGCATTCGTGTTTTAAATCAGGATGAAACTCATCTTTTATTTTATATCCTGGTCCACCTCGTCCTGATCCTTCTGGGCATCCACTTTGTATCATAAAACCCTGAATGACACGATGAAAGACAAGTCCATTATAAAAACCGCCATTTACAAGTTTTATAAAATTTTCAGTTGTTATTGGTGCTTTATCTTCAAAAAGTTCGATTTTAAAATTGCCTTTGTTTGTTTCAAATATTGCATTTCTATTTGTCATTATTCATTCTCCTTTATTGATTTTCTATTGTTACAGAGTTTATTAGTACATCTTCTGCTGGCCAATTTGGCATACCATTTTTTGTAGTTGTATCTACTAAAGCAATTGATCTAACGACATCCAATCCTTCTATTGTTAAACCAAATGGTGTATATTGATCATCTAAGCCTGATTGGGGCCCGTCGCAGATATAGAATTGACTTGTGGCACTATTTGGATCAGTTGTTCGGGCCATGGCAATCGCCCCATCAACATGTCGGACTTCTTCATTAATCTCTAAATCTATAGTCCCATATGGACTTTCTTTTTGAGTTCCATCACTCTCAAACGCTCCCCCTTGAATCATAAAATCATTTATTACTCGGTGAAAAACGAGTCCATCATAAAATCCATCATTTGCTAGTTTTATGAAATTTTCAACTGTGTTTGGTGCTTTATCTTCATATAGTTCAACTACAATCATTCCCATTGATGTGTCGATAAGGGAAATCGGGTTCTCATCAGCAACGATAACATGTATCTGAGCAGTATTTGTACCACCACTGCCATCATCTATTGTATATTCAAAAGTATCAACTCCACTAAAATCAGCAGACGGAGAATAAATGACATAGCTGCCATTGATCTCAACGGATCCATGTGATGGAGTTGTAGTTTCTGTTATGCTTAATGAGTTATCATCATTATCAATGTCATTTGCTAGTACGTCTATTTGATTTTTTTCAGAATTTTTGCCAACAACAGAATAATCCTCAAATGCTTCAGGGGTAGTATTGGCATTTTCTTCGGTATTATTATCATTTCCACCTAACATAAGTATTGCAGCTGCTGCAATTACAACTATAACAACTAACAATAAAATTCCAATTTTAAATTCCTTTTTTTCAAGTAATGTTTTCTTTTTTTCAGGATTCGATCTTTTCCTTTCTCTTGATTTTTTTGATGCCATAATAACACGCCATCGGTATTATTAAGGATATTAAAGAGTTTTGTTGTTTCGTAAGAACAATAAATATTAAAATTAACTAAATTTTATATAATATGGGATGTATCATATAATATGTCATGAAACGGTCAACCATTCTGCTTGCACTTTTTCTTACATTTATCTTTGCAAGTTCTACTACAGTTGAAAGTTTCACCATCTCACGCTCTTTTGAAAAAAATAATCATTTGGATATATCAATCATTGTTGGTCCTTATCCTCAAAATCCAGATATTGATTCAATTACTATTTGTTGGGAAACATCTGAAAAAACACGTTTTAATAAAGTATATTATGGCTTAACACCTGATTGTGAAAATGTTTTTTTTGAAAAAAATCTTCTCAGAAAGTATTTTCATAAGATAAAAATAAATAATCTGACTTCGTCAACAAAATATTTCTACAAAGTAATGTCTGATGGCTTTGAAAGCAACATTTACTCATTTTATACATCATTTGCTGCAGATGACTCTATTCGTTTTATTGTCTATGGGGATAATAGAGGAGAATGGGATAATTGGCAACATGCAAGTATTGTTGCTAAAGCAATAGAAAAAGAAAATCCACATTTTGTTTTAAACACTGGTGATCTGGTTAATAATGGCACCATAAAAGAAGAATGGTATAATTTTTTTCAAACATCTACTTTCATCCATAATAGTACTTTATATCCAATTTTAGGGAATCATGAGTATTATGGAAGCTCGTATTTTAAATATTTTTTACTTCCAAATAACAAACGCTGGTATTCTTTTGACAGCGGTCCTGTTCATTTCATTGGTCTTGATTCTAATTATAGAAATGTTATTAGACCAGTTCAACTACGTTGGTTGATAAAAGAGCTCAGATCAAATGATAAGCCATTTACCGTTGTTTATTTTCATCATCCGTTGTATAGCTCTGGCAACCATGGGAGTTATCCTCCTCTGAGATTTTTATGGGGGACATTTTTTCAACTTTTTAATGTAGACATAGTCTTTAATGCCCACGATCATAGTTATGAACGAGGAAAAGTACTCAACGTCAACTATATTGTAACTGGTGGTGGAGGGGGGCCACTGTATGATGTTGGATCGAGCTGGTGGACGATTTATTCTGAAAAAACATATCATTATTGCCTCATTGAGGCAAATTCATCTGAATTAACTTTCCAAGCAATAAAACCTGATGGAACTGTAATTGACTCATTTGAAATTTATAAATAAGAATGGTGTTTCTATCTATTTAAATACCTCCATTTTAGTGGCAGAATCAATTTGCATTATTAATAACATTCTTTTTTGATAATATAACGATTTTATTAAAAAGCAACTCTGCTCACCCTCCATATTGATAAAAGTATATATAATATATAAGTACATTTATAAATTAACATGGGGATAATAAATTCAAAACAACCTAGATCTAAAAGAAAAATTGCTTTTTCAATAATAATAGCTGCAATAATAATTATAAACATTATTGCAGGGGCATTGATTTTTTTAGACATTCAGGTTATAAAATCTCCAGAAATGACCATTGAAATCGTTCTTGTAGAGATAAATTCAAATGAGGCAATAGTACAGACAACTTTAAGCATTACTAACCCCAACCAATTTGGTTTGATAATTAAAAACCTAGATACAATTACAAAAACAAATAATGGAACCGAGATAATGCGTATGACCATTAAAGGCGGAGAAATTAAATCCAATAATAATAAGACATATACTTCCACAAATCATATCACATTTGATGGAGAAATACCTGAAACACTAACAACTAAATTAACAGGTACAGTAGGACTGACATTCCTTGGAATAATTACAAAAACAATCCCGATAACGGTCAATTTAATAACCTCATTTAGTGATGTAATTAAAAGCATAGCCATTCCGATTGTTCATGTTAAAGGAAATTTTGGAGAGATGTCTAGTGAAGGGATAGATTTCACAACCGAAATAGATATAGAAAATCCTAACTCTTTTGATATAAATATTGATGATTTATCAATCGTTCTAGAAACTGAGGCTGGCAAAATTGTTGGAAACTTCTTGTTAGAAGGAGATAGTATATCTGGAGAAAGCTCAAAAAAGTTAAATGGAGGGGGGCAAATTCTCATAGAGACACTAAATGCAAAAACACTTTATATTAATCTAAAAGCCTCTGCGGGAGTATTGATTGCTGGAATATCTAAATCCACAGAGTTTTCCATCGGGACAGAAATAGAAATTCCACATCTTGAAGATATATTTTCTACAGACCTAGCCACTGAAGCCTTTATTTATACTGATACGAAACTTACTCGAAAGGGATTTCTTAAGTGGGGATTTACAAGTGATATGACACTTGAAATGAGAAACCAAAATAAAATTGGTTTAATTGTACAAGATATCATTTTTTCTGTTTATCGAGTTGAGAATGGCGAAGAAACATTAGTTGGAGACTGTACAGCTAATGATACTGTAGTAGGGCCTGGAAATACAACATACATTTCCGCTCAAGTATATCTACCGTTTAGATCAATATTAATAAAACCAAGAATATTACCAAGACTCCCTGAAGGATTTCTTATACTAATAAGAGCTAACATAACTATTCAAGGTCTTGATCAATCGTTTTTGATAGGAGTTAGTGGTTATCAGGATTTACACGTATTTAAATAAAACATTTTGAAATACCATCCTCGGTTTGGTGTTAACCTCTTTTATAAATAAGAAGTTGTTAATTTATATTTAAGAGATGAAAGACTATGGCAAGAATCCTCTACGGTGTATGCGGTGAAGGCCTTGGACATTTCAGTAGAAGTAAAATACTGATTAATCATCTAAAGAAAAAACACGACATCAGAATTGTTGCCGGTGGAAAAGCATTTCCGTATATGTCAAAAGATTTTGATGATGTCCATGAAATTGAATCCCCCCATTTTGTCTATAAAGAAAATGAAGTAAGGCTTTTTTTAACAATATTTCGAATGATATTTCAGACTTTTGTAAAGACGCCATCTTCATTTCTAAAAGTAAGAAGAATAATTAAAGAATTCAACCCTGATATATTAATTACTGATGCTGAACCAATAAGTTTTTTTGCATCACATTCAAACAAGACACCTCGTATTAGTATTGATAATCCACAGGCATTGATATACCGTAATTATGATGTAAAATTTGGAGAATATTTTGCATGGTTTGCACTGATTATTCCAGTAAAGCTTTCTTTATTGAGTGCTGATAAGTATTTTATCTATGATTTTTTTGATGAACAAATTGATAATGAAAAAGTATATTTTTTAAAACCATTAATCCAGGAGGGGATACTTCATCAAAAACCAACCTATAAAAATCATATATTCGTATATCAAACATCAATTTCTTCAGAATATATGTGCAATATTTTAAAAAACATTGATGAGCAGTTTGTCATTTATGGGTTTAATAAAGAACTTATTGATGGAAATCTGCGTTTTAAAAAATTTAATGACGATCAGTTTTATCAAGATATTTCAAATGCAAAGGCAATTATCACCAATGGAGGATTTACTGTAATAAGCGAGGCTTTATACCTTAAAAAACCGATTTTTTGCCTTCCTATTAAAAATCAGTTTGAACAGGTTCTTAATGCAAAGTTTGTCGAAAAACTTGGGGCGGGTGTTCATAAAAAAGATCTTTGCAAAAAGGATCTTGAAGATTTTTTACAAAACCTTGATTTTTATAAAAACAATTTAAACTCATATAGTCCAGGAGATCAGAAAGAGACAATCAAGATTATTGAAGATCAAATCCAATCACTCTTATCGTAAATATTAGATATAATTATCAAGTGTATAATGAAACTTTTTACAATATGCTCTCATTGAGGAATAGATATATCTGCGTAAAAACAACACATTTGGATCAAGAGTAGCTTTTCTTGGTTTAATAAATGAGTTATAATCAATTATATTCTTTGGTTTTATGTTTAGTTTTAAAAAAATATTATCCATAGTTTCTTGGGGTTTTTTACATAATTTTTCATACGTTATTGAGATATAACAATCACTAGGAAGGTTTTTCAGATTTTTTAGATAATATTTCGCTGATTTTGAAGAATTAATACAAAGCAACATAAGCCCAAAAAATGAAAGACTAGTGGTCAGATATTTCAAGCTGTATCGTGATAATGGATTTTCATAGAGTTTATTATAAATTCTAGATACTTGTGATGCATAAAAATTATGTTCCTTAAACAATACTCTCACAGCAGATAATAAGGAACTTAAAACCTTGAAAGGATGGCGGTGAATAAAGACAAATTGTGCATTGGGAAACGCTTTTTTTATCAAGATAAAATTTGAAAAATCATAGGGGTTTTTCAGAAGAATCGGCTTTTTTTTATCTGAAACATAGGTAATTTTTTTACACATCTCTCCAAAAAGAAGCAGATTTTTTTTTGTAATAAGCGTCTGAGTAGATTTTCCATCAAGAAAAAAACCAAATTCCTCTGCAAAATCGGCAGTTATTTTTAATTTATCAATACCTCGATCCTCAAGTCCTTGTTTTCGAAAAAAATTTGTTAGATCTTTTTTTATATTATCTTGTCTGTTATTCTCATAATCATCAATAAGTTGATCATATTTTAATAGATGATAAACTGTGACTGGATTAAAACTACCTGATTTTGTGAGCATTTTGTATAAAATACTTGTTCCTGATCTATGTAGTCCCATGATAAATATTGGTTGAAAATTGATGTTTTTTATTTTATCTAGATGCTGCTGATCAAGATTCATAAGCGTTTGTACAATGCTATTGTATCATAAAGGATTTTTCATTTGATTGAATACTATTATGTGCTGTATCATACGCAACTACCCAATAAGTAATTTCTTCTCCTGTTTCAAATTGCCCAAGTTCAAACCCATAGATTGGATCATTAGGGTCTTGGATTAACGGATCTTCTTCATGTCTTTCTTGAACTGGATTATTTGCATATTCAAACATTTCATATGATTTTATTTCTGTACCATTGTCATAAAATAGAAGAACTGATTGAATATCAAAGGGGCTTGTTGAAGTAACGTTTGTATAGATTATGACATTACTGGTATTAACTGGATCTTCAGGCATATGATACAGTTCATGAATTTCTGGTCCCCAGTCATAGCCACTTTCGTTGAGTACAAAGGAAACAGTATGAACTGCTTTTAATCCAAATGTATCATATGATTCGACAATAATTATATGGTCCTCAAGTTCAAGATCACTTATATTCCATTCAATATTCCAATTTTTTGTACCATTTGCTGTTCTAATATCACCATTTAATGATACAACAACAATTTCAATACCGACGTTATCATTGCAATTTCCAGAAATCCTGAGAAAAGCTCCCTTGATAATTTCATTATCTTGTGGTTCAATAATTTCTATCTCTGGAGGAATTGTGTCTATTAACGATATAAATAATTCATCAAATGCATCACCACAGCTTGCAGTAATCAGATGATCATTTACTCCCGCTACAGATGTATTCCAAAGATACGACCATTCATCATCTATTGTTTGTACTGGAATAGATTCATTATCAATAATGAGGAGGACATCATCTGTTGCAACTCCAGAAATTTCAATGATATCACCTACATTAAAAATCGGATTATCAAAAATACTGGTATTTGGTGTAACTATTTGAATAGCATCATCGGTTGTTGGTACGTTAACTTGAATTGAAAAATCTACGACAACATTGTTTCTCCGGGATGGATTTCTAAAAACAATATACAAGTCCTCTTTAGTTGTATCAAATGAGAATTCTGCAGTTTTTTCTTGAAGAAAATTGTAACAGTTAAATCGTCTGTTGTTTTGATATTTCTCAAAGTTATCTTCATCGACGATAAAACAATCTATTGCACCATTCATATCATTTGTTCCAACAAGATCAGTTCTTACATTTTTCTGAAGTTGATATTCACTTGTTTCAAAGGAGACATCAAAGATACAATCACCCTCAGACATTTCTTTACTTCTATGTCTCTGAACTCTATTGGAGAAATCAATAAAAGATATATGAAATATTCTATCCTTGGTATTGTTATAGATTCTTATTGCATTATTTTTTGCAAGTTGCCATGGCTTTCTAAGATTATTTCCTTGTTGAATGACAAAAAGATACTTATGGTTTTTACCAAGCTCAAAACTACATTCTCCATTCATGTCAGTATAATTCCATGTTGTAACAGTAAGCCCATCTATTACATCTGGAACACTCTCTATTTTTTCATAGATTTTATCATAAATCGCTTGAATTATCCTTCCTTTAATAATTTCAGGAAGAATACCCCATATCTGTTGCATTTTTTCAAGAACAGTGAATTTTATCCAACTAATATCCTTTATTCCTACGACAGTGACAGCAACTCTAGCTCCGTCAACTGGCTGTAAAAAGCTATCTTTTACAACAAACTTTACAGTTGTTCTGTCTTCAGGATGAATGTATGTTGAAGTTACATCATAAATTGAGTCATCTCCTTCCCATGCAAATATTGCTGACATATATTTTCCCCAGCCATATTGATATACATCTGGATTATCAACGGTTCCTCCGCTATCTGTCCACCAGTTGTCATCTTGATGCCAACCTCTTTCGTAAAACTCTCTCCAGACATGATCCTCTCCAACGTTACATGCACCAATGGAAGGAATCAATGCAGCTCGTTGTGCAGCAACCGCAATCCGCTGCAGTTCACCGCAATATCCATTATGTTCATGTGAAATAATGTTTGGTTGACCTGGTCTATCTCCCATTGCTTCATAAGGAACGGTTTTACCAATCCAATAACTAATTGCTTCTATTGCAGTTGGATGATTTTCCATACTCCATTTCCAAAGCCTATTGCCATGCTGTGTGTAAGACTTGCAATCCCAGAGATAATCAATTGTTGACAATTTCTCCTTTAGTAAAGGATAACCTAGGTCATTATGATAAAAAAGATATTCGCGCCAAAACATTTCATAAATATACGATCCATCCTCACTAGAAATCTCAGGATGAACAATATACCAGTAGTAGATTTCTTTTGGGTATTCAAATTCTTGCTCTACTCCGTCTTCAAGGACTTTGTATCTAACGGTTGAATAATAATTTCCATCATTGTTGTCATAATCTACAATATCGGCATAGCTAATCCATTGGTCATTTTCATATAAAAAAAGGACATTGTCATAAATTACTTCAACAGGAGGAACTTTTCCTAATGGAGAACTAGCAATGGAAAAAGCGATTTCATCAACAAATTGTTTCGATACATCTAAAATTAATTCTGCATATTCCTCAGCGTTGTCAAGGGCATGAAATTGTCTTGTGATCTCTCTTTGAATCCAAGTTGGTGACTTTGCGATAGCAGAAATGACTTTTTCAGATAGACCATTGGAGTATGGGTCTATTTCTTTTCCTTCTAATGTTAGTTTTTCTGAATCAAATTTTATGTAATAATCAGAACCAGCTGGGATTTCGATTTCTCTAGAAATCTTTGAAACAATGCTTTGATCAGAAGAGATACTACTTTTTACAGAGTTGGTAACACCAAAAATCCCGGGGAATAGAAGAAAAACTATTACTGTAAGGATTAGAAAAGTTCTTACAAGCGTTTGTAATTGTTTATTATGTTTTAATGTATAATTCCCCATAATTATATTTAATATACGTCTACTATATAAATAAATTTACTGGTTGTTATAAGGGGCGAAGCTTTTCAATCTTTTTAATGCTCTTATCTTTTCCTTCTCTCCAATTTTTGCCTGTTGTATTCCTTGTTGAATGATTACTGTTGATTCATCCATTGCTTTTCTATCTACAGGATATGGTACGCCATCTTTTCCTCCATGAGCATATGTGAACCGAATTGGATCACGCCATGATGGTTTTTCTCCATAAATAAGATCAGATATTAATGCAAGGGCTCTAACAGTATTTGCCCCAACTCCTTTCATTGAGAGGAGTTCCTCATAATTTTTTGGTTGAAAATCATAGATTTCATTCATTTTTACCCAGTTTATTGATCTTGGCATACAGAGATGTTGAATAGGTCTACTATTCTTCATAGGTTGATTCCAGTTGTCAAGTGTTCTCTGATTGTGATGCAGGGTTAATTCTGCCCATTCTCTTCTAAGACGAATGGGATTGTCATTGACCAAGTCAACAGATATTTTCTGAGCAGGAATGCTTTGTTTTGCAGTCATATCCAAGACATTATCTTGTTTAACATCTGAAACAATTGCAGTATGCGGTTCACAAACAAAATTTTCTACAGTTTCAGAAAGCCAGTGATATCTCCGTGCATAGTTTGTCTCTGAATTCATTCCTTGCTGTATAACTGCCCATTTACCATCTTCAGAAAAAATTAGTACATGATGGTAGAGATTATGCCCATCCTGTATTGCTGTATTATCTACTTTAGCAGTCATACGACTTGAATATTGTAATTCATCTATTGAAGAGATTGAAAGATTGTAGATGTCTCCAATTTTTTCAATTTCTTGAAGTGTATTTCTTGAAGCTTTTCCTTTTCCCCCAGTGACTGCAAATCCATATTCTAAAGGATCAATAGCTTCTTTTAAGGCACCACAGGTAACGGTAGAAGCGCCGCTAGAATGCCAATCCCAACCTAATACACATGCTAGAGCCTGAAACCAAAACGGATCAGATATTCTTCGTAAAAACTCATCTCTCCCATATTCGTATATTATAACTTCTACGATTCCTTTAGAAAGCGATACCATTCTTTTGAATAACCATCGTGGTGCTTTACCGGGATGTAGTGGGAGGTTTGCTATTCCTGTTTTTGGCATGGTAGTGATTATTGATGAGCCTCACAGTTTATAAGGTCTACTTTGGGTTTGACGAAAGTAATTTGACTTTGTCTCAAAAGTATTCGTTTCATCGCACTTTTTTGAGTGCTTGACAGGTAAGAAAATATTGCAAGATTATTATTTATTTCTAAAATAATCAAAATCTGAGTAATTATTTGAGTTTTGAGACAGAGCCGTAATTTTTTCAAATAGATTTGATTTGTAATTAACTAAAAAATTAAAAAATAAGGTGCTTAGTTCTATCTACTTGTCTATTTGAAATGCTATTCTATCTCTATCTAAAAATGAAAAACCATTGAATAGTTTTTGAAAGTTAAATATTTCATCTTCAGGTATCTGGTTGATATACAGAGCACTGTTTATTGTTGATTTTTTATCAACTATATCTATCCATTGGGTAGTCTTAGATAGATCATATCCAACTTTTCTTTCTATTTCTAAAGGTAATTTCATCGCAGATTTTAATTCGGGAAATTCGGGAATTTTGATGTCAACATTGCCGTCTATTTCCGTTATGTATTCATTACCTGCAAAATTAACTATTACTCCTGGAACTGGTACTTTTGCTGGGGTTATTGTCCTAACCGTGAAGGTACTCCCTGAAAAAACCTCACGAGGAGCTTCGACAGTTAGTTCTGGGGGGTTCTGTGATAGTAGCAAATGTAATCGTATATGCTCGTTTATGATCAAGTTTTACTCCCTCTTCATTTGCAATACTGTCACTACCAACACTGCCTATTAAAAATTCATCACTAAGTGGTGTAACAATCTCTGTAAACAAAGTTGATTTTTCCAAAGTTGGTTCTACGAATGTTATTAATAATACTTTTCGTTCCGGTTTCTCTGAGACACTGGTATCCCCTTCTATATGATTAGCATTTGAGGGGTCTCCATCGAGATTCGCAACCGTATTCTCTGGTTTAGTGTCGTCTGGAGTGCTGTCTCCAGTGTTGCTTGTTTCAGTGGTGTCTGTTCCAGTGTTGCCTGGTTCAGTGCCCTCTGGTGGTTTAGTATCGTCTCCACTATTGTCTGTATCTCCTGCCATCCCAATAATAGTAACTATTTGTATAATAACAAAAAGTAAAATTATGAAAAAAAGCATTTTTTTAGATTTATATCCTCCACGCATCACATTCACAGTTTATACTCTGCTAAAACACATATTTAAACATATTGCGCAATTATGTCAAAATGCCATTTTTCCTCCCTACCTTATGCTCTCCGAGAACTACTCACGATAAATCGGTAACACTTGTACAACAAGCTCTTTATATGAAAAAAGACAAAACTAGTTATGAGCTGAGATATGATGGGAAATACCCTTGAAAGAAAAGATCAGACCAGCATTTTCTGCCCGCAATCACTTCATTATCGACATATTTTAAGTATTAAAGTAAAAGTTGCAAAGATAGTATTTGCATTTTCTCTTATTATAGTTGGGATTTGGCTCATAATTTTAACAATGTAAACAATGTTACTTCTTTGAGATACTTTTGTTAAAAACACATCTTTTTTAACCATTTTTTTCGAAACAAATATAAAACATAAGCGACTAATATTAACATAGCAAGTAATTATCAAGGAAACAAGATAAAATGATCAGCATTAAAGTCTTCAAACAGGGCAATAATCTTGTTATCGGTGCATGCGATGAAGAACTACTTGGTAAAAAATTCATCGATGGCAAATTTCAGATAGATGTCTCAAAACATTTCTACGACGGAGAACGCATCGATAAAAAAACGCTAGAAAAATATCTCTTTGATGCAACGATTGCAAATCTTGTTGGAAAGGAAACAGTAGCATGTGCGATAAAGTTGGGTCTGGTAAGTCCTGAGTGTATCCTAAAGATAAAGGGAGTTCCACATGCACAAATGATTAGAATGTTGTAACTTTATTGTGGTGTTGTTTTCTTTTTGATTTCGTCTATTTTATTTATAATTTTTTCGTAGTGACTACCTTTCCAATAATACTTGTTGCACGTACTGCAAAACCAAAACTCGTCATTATTCTCAAAAACTTTCTTAGGGACCTTACCTTGGACTAGGCTCTTCTCTCTTGTTTCAAGTATGGTATTGCAAAGTGTACATCGTGACAAAACAAATTGTTCATCAATGAGTATAACTTTTAAGACTTGCTGTAATTGTTCATCAAGATCTGTTGTATTTATCTCTATTATTGTCAGATTTTTCTTTTTCCCGCGTATAATTAATTCTTTATCTCGAGAGATAATAATGCGTTTTTCTTTATTTGCAATATGTAATAATTCATCATCTGTCATCGTATCATTTACATAAAACGCATCAAATCCTAAAATACGAAGCCATTTTGTAAGTGTTCCTAGCATTTGATCGCATAAGATTTTCATTGTTTCATATTATAATGGAGGAATTTGCATAAGTTTCTATCGGTACATGTGTGTTACGAATATCCGGGAAGGAATGAATATCTACTTTTGTGAAAAATTCTCAATTTATTATTTTAATAACATGAATTTCTTATGAATGTCCGTTCACCTTTTTTAAGCATTTTTTCATGTTGGCATTTTTCCAGAATAAGTTTAAATATGAGCAGTGATAGAATATAACACAATTTGCTTTAAATGTTTGAGAAATGAGATGAGAAAACATGTGGATGAGGAACAATACTAAAAATAAACTATTTATTAAAAATCGATTAGTAAGAAAATTTGTAGGAATTTATTGTGTAACTTTAATTATTTTTATTTCTTTAATTCCTCTTATTTCAGTACCAATAAAATCAGGGTTCATAGAAGAGGGTGAAGGTGGAGGAACCTCTATAACGGATGTTGGGCAAACAGAACCAATCATAAGCACAGTAAGCATCGTTGATTCCTCTGGTACTACTACCATGGTCGTTGAAGTAGGAGCAACTGAAACGCTATGGCTGGAAGTAGAATATGCTGGGGCGATTGATGATTTAGATGCATATATTTACATCGATGAATATCCTCCTAATGAAATGAATATTATTCTCTCTTCTGATATTATTCAATTTGAATATAATTATGTTCCTGCATTAGAGGATGTTGGTCAACTTACTTATTATTTTGAGATTTATAATGAAACAGGAGTATCTGTCTATGTAAGTGACACATATAATCTAACTGTTGAAATTACACCGGTAACACCATCCGATTCGACACCTACTCCCGATTTAATCGAACCTCCTGAAATCATCGATACCAGTGGTGATGTTACAGTAAATGCTGGAGAAACTGTAACGATATGGGTTACAACTACTATTGATGTAGTTGAGGCTGATGTCTTAATTGATAATAATGAAGAATATAGTATGGTAGAAAATTCAGCCAGTAGTCGTTGGGAATACGATTATGTTGTTGATAACAGCAACCATTTCTATACAATTACTGTTTACTCTGATCAATTATCGCTGGTTGGTGACCAGCAGCTATCAGCGACCAGTAGCTCCTATAATATTATTATATTAGATTTAGATGAGGATGGACCGATAATAAGTATTAGAAATCCAGACGCTGGATCATCAATCTATGATCGAACTCCAAGTATAACTGCAGTCTATGATGATCCAAGTGGAATTGATACAAGTAGCATCACATTAAAGATTGATGATGAAGTAGTTTATCCTCAAATTAAAAGATCAAATAGAGTTGTTTATACACCGTCTACTGAGATGAACGAAGGTGAGCATACTGTATTTTTAGAGATATTAGATCTGTATGGGAATTCTAAGACAATACAATGGACATTTATTATTTTACCAGATGAAGATAAATCAGAAGACTATTTGTGGGATGTTCCTAGTGGTCAAAATGAGGAGGTTCTGTTAGGCAACTCAGATGAAACTAGTGTTACCAATATAGGTATTAGAACAGTATCTAATCTCAAGGATGTTAAAGCGACTGTTTATAAACTTGAACAAAAACCAGATGATATCCCTGAACCACCGATTCAAGATGGTAAAATCTATAAGTATCTAGACATGAAAGTATTAGCTGAAGAAGATGGAGAAGACATATATGTACCAGAAGATGTATTTGAATCGGTAAGGATCAGATTTAAAGTAGAAAAAACATGGATAAAAGAAAACAATATAGATAAAAATTCAATAACATTAATGAGATATCATGATGGCGAATGGCAATATCTTGCTACGTCAATAATATATTCAGGTAATGATTTTGTCTATTTAATTGCTTTAACACCTGGTTTTTCGACATTTGCAGTTGTTGGAAGTACACAAGTAATGTCATCAGATACATATGCTCCTGAGACAGCTGATATACCTTTAGAATTAATTATTGGGATAATTGTTGCGATTGGATCAATACTTGTTATTTTTTTATTCAAAGCAAGATACATCTACTTTGGAGAGGAACATGCTTCTACAGAACCAAAGAAAAAAATCAAACGAAAAATTAGATAATATTAGCAAAGAACAATGTGTTTAACTGTTAAGCTATTTCATTAAAATCTCATCAATTGTTTTTTTAAGATCTGTTATTTTACATGGTTTTTCAACATATTCCTCAGCAAGAAAACTACCAGCGTTTTTTGCCATCCTGTCTGTCCTTGCTGTAAGAAACACGATAGGTATGTTTCTCCATGACTGTTTTTCTTTTATTCTCTCCTGAGTCTCCCAACCACTCATATCCGGCATCATAATATCTAAAAGTATGAGATCTGGAATTTGATTTTTTTCTAAAAGTTCGAGACATTTTTCCCCGCTTTCGGCGCATATAACTTTGTAGTCTGCATCGAGGCTTTCCAGCCCGTATTTAACGGTGTGTGTAATTCCAGGATCATCATCTACTACAAGAATTGTTTTTGTCATATTTTTTCACTTAATTCCATATGTTAATTGTCCTTAATTATTTTTTCATCATTTATTTTAATGTGAAATATTCTATCGATTCTTTCTTTAAGATCTGGAATTTTACAAGGTTTTTCAATAAATCCTTCACTGATAATACTGCCAATTTTTTTGCTTGTCGGATCCCCCGTTGCTGTGAGAAATATAATAGGAATTTTTTTCCATTCAATTCTTCCTTGTAATTTTTTCTGAACCTCCCAACCATTCATCTCAGGCATCATAATATCTAAAAGTATAAGATCAGGAATCTGATTTTTTTCTAACAGTTCAAAGCATCTCTTTCCGCTATCAACACAGATAACTTTGTAGTCTGCATCGAGGCTTTCTAGCCCATATTTAACGGTGTGTGTAACACCTGGTTCGTCATCTACTACAAGAATTGTTTTTACCATTTTTCTCCCCTCATCCTTATCTTATTTGTCCTTAATTATTTTTTTCAACACTTCTCTTTAACGTAAAATAAAAAGTTGAACCTTTTCCTTCTCCAGGACTTTCAACCCAAATCTTTCCGCCGTGTTTTTCAACGATACGCTTGCAGATAGCAAGACCAAGGCCACTTGAATCTACTCTACGCCGGGATTCATCTGCCATATAAAATTCATCAAAAATACGGTTTAGTTGTTCTTTTGTCATGCCAACACCATTGTCCTTGACTGAAACAGTAACAAACCTTTCATCTTTCTTTGCATCAATTACGATAGTACCAGAATCTTTAAGCGTATATTTGACAGCGTTTGTAATAAGATTATTAAAAAGCTCTGCAAGTCTTAATGTATCTGCCTCTACAAAAAATGTATCGGAAACCTGATTTTTAACGTGCATCTTTTTTTCTTTTAAATATAATTGTTGTCTTTCAAGAATACTATCGATTTCTGCTTTAAGATTCACACTTTTTATGTCAAACTTTATGTCCGAAGATCTCAGCCGTGCAAGCTCTAATGTCTCAAAAATTAGATCTCTCATATATTCAACATTATGTACAATAATATGTAGATGTTCTTTGAGTTTAGGATCTTTTTCCTGCTCCTCAATTATAGGCAATAAGCCTACTAGTGGCTGCAACGGATTTTTTAGATCATGACCGAGCTGACCGATAAACTCATCTTTTTGTTTCAGAAGGTTTTCAAGGGTTTTACTGTATCTCTGAATCTTTGATCTTGATGATTTTAAATCTTTAGTCATTTGATTAAATGCAGAGGCAAGATCTCCTAACTCATCACGTGATTTAATGTCGATTTTAACGTCTAAGTCACCTTCGCCAATCCGCCGGGTATCATCTCTAAAGACAATAATCGGCTTAACAATAGCTCTTCTTAGTAAAAACAGAAAGATAAAAATTTGAACAAAAAGACTGACTACCGAAAGCAGTATAAGAAAATTTCTATGAGTGTTAAGAGTTTCATATGTTTTCTCCATGGAAAAAAGCATTTCATATGTACCAACTATTTCCCCTGATAAATTAACAGGCGCGATTACCGTTATCATGTGCGTATCTTCATGTGGGATGATACCAATGCTATAATTTTTATTGAAAAAATCACGCAAGGCGATACGATTGTTAATATCAGAAGATTTTCCAATTGATGGTTTCTCAGTAGATACAAATACCTTTAGTTCATCTTTTTCATCTAGCAAATTAATACAAATTTTTGAAAGTTCAGGATTTGAATCATTAACATTTT
>SDBT01005939.1_pt1 | contig 20420 bp, 17 predicted proteins | sample 2277101 | NCBI WGS metagenome assembly SDBT01 (sample SAMN10404973, study PRJNA504765) | marine sediment metagenome | isolation source: marine sediment core GS10_PC15, 103 cmbsf | place: Arctic Ocean: Southern Knipovich Ridge | collected 2010 | reverse complement strand
CACATCGAGTTCATCCGTCGGATATCGTCAGATCATCCCGAATACGGCGAGGATCGCATCGCCCTAAAGTTGGAGGTGAAATTCGCCGTCCGCCATGCCTCCTCGACCGTCCGGAGATACATGGTCAAAAGGCGCCCATGCAGCAATTTTCAAGCCTGGAGAAGCTTCCTGAAGAACCAGGCCAAGGGCATGTGGACTTGTGACTTCTTTGTGCAACACACGATCGGATTCCGTGTTCTCTACGTGTTCATCATTATGGAGCTTTCGAGTCGAAAGCTCATCCACTTCAACCCGCTGTCGATGCGTGGCTGTGGCAGGTGATGGGCATCCGGCTAGAGAGGCGATTCCGATCCCGTACGGCGCACCCAATGCAGCGGCGCACATCGAACGTCTGATAGAGACGCTTCGTCGAGAGTGTCTCGACCGCATGTTGATTTGGAACGAACACCATCTTCGGAGCACCCTCACCGAATTCAATTTCTGGTATAACCACGGCCGCGTCCATCAGGGATTGAACGGAATACCGGATCCTGATCCCACGTTGGCTGAGCCCAAGCCGGTGCGTGGTAGGCTTGTGGCCATTTCCGTGCTGAATGGATTGCACCACGACTACCGGCTTGCTGCGTAGTCGCCGTCGGACTGCGATCGGATACAGAGATTTCCCTTCGAGTTTGGCCCATCTATTGGGATCACGGTTCTCCTAACCAGTAATCGGCGTCTATTCGAGCCCCATTCAAGGCTGGGTCGAGCGGAGAGGTTGCTCGCAGAGTACCGAGATCTTGGAGATCTGGATCCGAACAGCATTTCCGCAGATCACGCCTCTCCTTCTGCTGGCCGAACTTAGATTTCTCTGGAGATGGTACTTCCGGGTGTGACGGCGGTATTCTATACCTGTCGAATCCAGTTTTTCAAATGGAAGGTGGCTAGCCAGTTAGTCATGGTCTTCATCGTCCCATGCTCGTGAGTCAGTCTCAGAATCAAACTGCTCCCTAAACGGTGAAGGGGATCTCCAGCTGGTTTTGCATCGCATTGCTGAGCGTTCGTCTGATATCGTGAGCACTCCGCCCTTTGATTAAACATTTCCGCGGAACCGGACGCTTCAACTACTTGTTTTGATTCTTCAGATACGCCCGTGCTACGCTCCGATGCTTCGGAAAGCCGCTCATGGATAGGAGGGCAAGATGCTGAGGAACGTCCTGGTTGTTTGTACGATAGCTTGTTTGGCTTCGGGAGCTGCGGCCTACGAGACGCCGAAAATCGAATACACCCTTTCGATTCCGCAACCACAAACCCACCTGTTCCAAATCGAGGTGGAGATCCAGGGGCTCGATGACTCCGAAATCGATCTTTCGATGCCGGTTTGGTCCACCGGATATTATCGAATTCTCGATTTTGCCGGACGTGTCTTTCAGTTCGAGGCCTTTGGGGCGGAGGGGAGAACTCTGGAGTGGGCGAAGATCGACAAGAACAGCTGGCGAGTTCAAAGCAATGGAAGTCGTTCGGTAAAGGCCACCTATTCCGTCTACGCTCGGGTTCCGAGCAATCTCCATTCGTTCGTCAACGCCGGAACCGGACACATCCTGGGCTCCAGTTTGTTCGCGTTCATCGATAGCCGAGAGAGCCTACCCGTATCTCTCAAAATGAATCTTCCCGACGGATGGAAGCTGAGCAATGGAGCTTTCCCGGTGGAGGGTGACCCTACCCGATTCCTGTTCACGAGCTACCACGAGCTCATCGACACACCCATGATCATCGGCAAACACAGTGAGTACGCATACGAGGTCGGCGGCGTTCCACACCTGGTGGCCATCGAAGGTGAGACCGACATGAGCCACCAGGAGTTCGTCGAGGGAACGCGGAAGCTGGCCGAAGCCGCCAAGCGGTTCTTTGGCGGGCTGCCCTATGAGAAATACTGCTTCATTTTGTTCTTATCGGATCAAGTCGTGGGAGGACTCGAGCATTCCAACGGGACTACGATGGGCCGGCCGGCCTGGGGTTTTTCCAACAACCCCGGGAGAATGGAAAACCTGCTCAGTCTCACATCCCATGAGTATTTCCATACCTGGAACGTCAAACGCATTCAGCCTCATGTCTTCAAGCCCTACAACTACGATCGCGAGACCACCACCGGCTTTCTTTGGTTCAGTGAAGGTGTCACGGTGTACTATACGAGCCAACTGCTCCTGAGATCGGGTCTTTTTACGCCTGAAAAAGTGCTCGAGGATCTCGCCGGTCTGATCACCAAAACGCGCGATACGCCCGGAAGGCAGTACGCGAGTGCCTTCGATAGCTCCTTCGACACTTGGCTCAATCCCTGGACCGACGAGAACGCCGACAACGTACGGATCAATTACTACCCCAAAGGGAGCATCGCAGGGCTCATCATTGATTTCGAGATCATGAAACGAACCGGTGCCGCAAAAAGCTTTGACGATGTGATTTTAGCCATGTGGAAGGCCTACCGGGAGGAAGATGCCGGATTCGATACCGAAGAAGTTCGAGAAATTTGTGAGAAAGTGGCTGGCGGATCGTTTGAGTCGATCTTTGCGGACTATGTTTACGGTGTGAAGGAGGTTCCTTTCGAGGAGTATTTGAAAATCGCCGGCTACGACCTGGTGACGGATTCGGACAAGATGAAGAAGATGCAAAAAGGAGCCTCGCTGGGAGCCCGTTACACCGAGAAGGAAGGCAAGGTGATCGTAACTCACGTCGTCAGAGACACGGAGGCCTGGCAGGACGGAGTCAACTTTGCGGACGAGATCATCGCCTTCGACGGACTCCGCATCCAGTCTCCAAGAGAGTTGGATTTGCAGCTCGAGCTCCGCCAGCCCGGCGACGAAGTGAGCCTTTGGGTCGGCCGGGAAGGTCGGGTAGAAGAGCTTTCAGTCACCATGGAAGAATACCGGGTGCCGCTCTACAAGATCGTCGAGGTGGACAATCCTACCGACCTGCAGATCAAAATCAGGAATAAGTGGCTAAAGATAAAAGGCTCATGAGAATTCCTCGGCTCAAGCCGGGGCATTGTTAGGGGGAATCGCATGTCTGTATGGCGTATCGCTCTCTATTCGGTTTTAACTCTCGTTGTCGGCCTTGGAGCGGCTCTACTGGTCGCACAACAAACTCCGCCCGAAGAGCCCTCCTGGAAGTGGCCCGAATCGCGCTGGCGCCAGGCGGCGGAACAAGTGCGCGCCGGCCGCCGGCTGCTTCCGGAGTCGTGGCCCAATGGAGCCAAAGTTGCTGTTGCCTTGTCGTTCGACGTTGACACCGAGACCCTGTCTCTTCGAAACGGGGATACTTCACCGTCTCGGCTGTCCGTGGGGGAATATGGCGCGCGGGCCGGGCTCCCTCGGATCCTGCGTTTACTCGAGCGCTACCAGATCAAGGCGACTTTTTTCATCCCCGGAGTGAGTGCCAAGCTCCACCCGGAGGAGGTGAAGCGCATTGCCGCCGCCGGGCATGAGCTCGGCATCCACGGTTGGATCCACGAGTGGACTGCGAGCCTCGAGCGCGATGAAGAGCGAATGCTCATGGAGCGGTCTCTCGCCACACTGGAAGAGCTCGGAGGGAGCCGGCCGGTAGGTATTCGGACCGGCTCCTGGGAGTACAGCCCGAACACCCTAGAGCTGATCAAAGAGCTGGGCCTCCTCTACGACAGCAGTCTCATGGCCGACGACATACCGTACGAGGTGGTGAGCGAGGGCCGGCCTACCGGCGTGGTGGAGCTTCCGGTGGAGTGGATCCTCGACGACTATCCCTACTTCGGTTTCAATCGTTTCTCGAGCACCCGGCCGTACATTCCGCCGAGCGGTGTCTACGAGGTCTGGGCCGCCGAGTTCGATATGGCTTACGAGGAGGGGAGCATGTTCTTGTTGACGATGCACCCTCAAGTCATCGGCCATCGATCGCGCATCGCCATGCTGGAGCGACTGATTCAATACATGCGGTCTCGCCCCGGCGTTTGGTTCGGTACCCACGAACAGGTAGCCCGGCACGCCAAAGAAAAAGGCTAGATCGGAGCCGGCAAGGGGAGAACGACATGAAATCCGGTCTTGGCTTCATCTATTTAGTGGACCGGGAGGCGACTGGGCCGAGTTCACCGACTGGGCGCGGGAGATCGTGGAGCTGCGGTAGCGGCTAGTCTAAATGCAAGGCCTCGACCTCACATCCAAATGTTACTGGAGGTCACGAGTCACGTTTGACCGAAAGCGGGGGCTGCACGAAAGGAGGCTCGCCCAGCTCATCGGGATCGGCTTGCTCGCAGGTGGCTATCGACTCGGCAAGCATAAGCAGATCGAGCTTCCGCAGGCAATCTTTGCAGTGAATGAGGTGGTGCTCTATCCAATCCCAGCTACAGCCTTCAAATCCCCTTTCGGCGAAACGGAAGAACTCCCAGGACTCCAGATGACCTCCTACGTACAGATCTTCGCTCATTGCGCCCTCCTTTCCTGGCTCCGGCCGGATTGGGGCCGTGCCTCCCTTTCTATTCACATATGGCCGAGATCGCAGGAACGTTTCATCTCAGAGCGTACCTTTCGTCAAGATTCAGCCCATTTGTGCTATTCTCGCGTCGAGTGTGATCCGAACTGAGCGTTGCACTCAATGAGAGGCGGGAGGTGCCGCGATGAAACGTCGAGATCATCTCCGCCCATTCGGTGGAAGCCGCGTTGGCTCTTCTGGACGCCTACCGCTTCGACTCCGTTCTTTTCCCACTGAACTTCGTCTGTGCGGGACAAGGAGATTTCGGGCCACAGATCGTGGAGAAAGCCAAAGAAAGGGGGGCGGCCCGACTCGCTCTCAAGGCCATGGCCCATTCACCTCGCCAGGAAGGTGAGGAAAGAAAATACCCCAAGTGCTGGTATTGGCCGATAGAAGATGACGACTTAGCGGAACGCGCGCTTCGTTTCACCTTGTCTCAGGACATCACCGCGGCGATTCCTCCGGGAGAGGAGACCTTTTTCTTCAGGGCGCTCGAGCATGCGTCCCGTTTCAAACCGCTGTCCGGTCAAGAACAACAAAAACTCCTGGCGGAGGCCTCGGGAACAGAGCCGCTGATGTGATCCAATTCTTCATTCCAGTTTCTTTCAGCTGGCTCCCGGTCATGGCTTTACGCTTTATCGCCGCGGTTGCAGGAATCCGAAGTAGAGCAGCAGACAAGCGGCGGCCAGCAAGAGGACAGCGCTAATAGGTGACGTCACAAAGATCAGGGGGCCTTGCTCGGAAACGATGAGGGAGCGACGAAAATTCGACTCCAGCATGGGGCCGAGAAGGAGTCCGAGGAGGACGGGAACCAGGGGATAGCCGAACCGCCGCAGAAGATAGCCCATCACACCGATGCCCAGAGTCAACCACATTCCAAACATCGTTCTCTGAGCCACGAATGCGGCCACCAGAGAAATGGCGGCGATAAAGGGGAACAGCACCGCCCGGTCGACGCGAGCCAGAGTCGAGTACCATGGCAGGAGCGCGAACCCCAGAATCAGCACCAGGCCGTAGGCCAGAAAGTAACCGATGAACAAAGGCAGGACGAGGTCTCCGCTTTCTCTGAATAGCCGGAGTCCGGGCGAGACTCCCTGGATCATCAAGCCTCCGAGAATGACTGCGGTCACCGCATCCCCCGGGATGCCGAAGGCCAGCATGGGAATGAAAGCTCCGCCGGTAACCGCGTTGTTGGCGGTCTCCGGTGCTATGATGCCCTCGGCGATGCCGGTGCCAAATCGCTCCGGATGTTGGGAGCTTCTCTTGGCCTCCGTATAGGCCAAGAAGGCTCCCATCGCCGCCCCGCCACCGGGCAGAGCTCCCACCAAGGCTCCGATCGCGGAGCTCTTGGCAAAGAGTTTCCAGCCGACCCGCTTCACCTCCGGCCAAAAATCGAAAACGCGATTGAAGCGAATCCCGACGCCCTCGGTGGGCCGAGATTCCACCTCACCGGTTTGCCAGAAGAACTCGGTGAGGGCAAAAAGGCCAATCACCACCGGTAGGAGCGGTACGCCCACCAGCAGGCTCGTAGAGTCCATGGTGAATCGAGTCACCGGAAGCATCTTGTCGATCCCCACGGTGGAAAGCATCAAGCCGACCAGGGTGGCTGCTAATCCTTTTGCCAAAGATTCTCGGTTGACGGTTGCGACCGCGACCAGCGCCAGCAAGGCCAGAGAGAAAGTTTCCGGGGACTGAAACCGGAGCGCCGCCCGGGCGAGCTGAGGCGCAAAACCAACGAGAACAATGCCGCCGGCAACGCCGCCGACAAAGGAACTGAAGGTGGCCAGGCCGAGTGCTACTTCAGGGCGGCCCGCCTTGGCCATGGCGTTTCCATCGAGGATGGTCATGGTGTTCGCCGGTGCCCCGGGGATACGCACGGTTATGGCGGTGATGGCACCGCCGAAGATCCCTCCGATATAGATTCCGGTCAACATGACCAGCGCCTCCACCACCGGCAAGTGAAAGGTGAAAGGCAAGAGCAGCGCAATGGCCAGAGTCGCAGTCAAGCCCGGAGTTGCACCCACGAACAGGCCGAGCCCGACGCCGCCTGCCAGGATGCCGAGAAGGCCGGGGTCGGCAAATCGCGCGAGAGCAGGCAAGAGCTCTCCAAGCACGGGCATGGTTTCTCGTCAGTTCCACGGAATCGGGCCGGGCGGTAGGCGAACCCCCAGTCCGACTTCGAATAAAAGGTAAAGCATTGCAGTGGCGACTACTGGAACCACAAGCGGGAGTGCCAGCCGGTCCCGACGGAATAGCAACGTCACAAAGAGCGTGTAGAGCCAGGTGCTCACGGCAAAGCCGAGGCTTTGAAAAGTGGCCGCAAAGAGTGCGGTCAAACATATGGCGAGGATCGGTTTCCATGGTTGTGGACGAGCCTCGGGTTCGGCGTTTGTTCTGAGCGCGGCGGCGTTTTTGAGTCCCCTTATGAGGATCCAAAGAGCGACAAGCGCCAGCGAAAACGAAAGGAGGATGGGCAAGAAACCGGGTCCCGGCTCGTCCCGGCCTGCCGGCAAATTCCAGGCGGCCCGGAAGTACAGGAGGGCAAGCCCGAGAAGCGCGCCCCCGGAAATCGTGTCTCGGTTGAATCGCACCGGTGCCAATATATCGTCATTCGACCCGCAAGGCGATCCTTCGAATGGTGACGAGATGTATCGTGGCGTGATACAAGGAACCAAGATGGAATTATTCTGGAAAGACCTGCGTCAGGCGGCTCGCTCGCTCGCCCGGAGCCCGAGCTTCACGGCGATTGCGGCCGTATCTCTCGCTCTAGGCATCGGCGCCAATACGGCCCTCTTCAGTTTGGTGAACGCGGTTATCTTGAAACCGATGCCGGTAAAGTCGCCCGAGGAACTCGTCGCGGTGTATGCCACGCGCTCGACGGGGCGAACGCCCCTGAACTTCAGTTATCCGAATTATCTCGATCTGAAGAAAGAGACGGACCTCTTCTCAGACCTGGTCGCCTTTCAAGGCGCTCCCTTGAGCCTGAATGTTGGTTTGGAGCCCGAGCTCGTCTGGAGCGAAGTGGTCACCGGAAACTACTTCATCGGACTCGGTGTCCAGGCAGCCGTCGGGCGCATGTTCGTTCCGGAAGAAGTCGCGACGCCCGGCGCGAGCGCCGTCGCGGTTCTGAACCACGACTTTTGGCAGCGCCGCTTTTCGGGACGCGAGAGCATCGTTGGAGAGACATTCGAGCTCAACGGACACGACTTCACCGTGCTGGGCGTGGCCACAGCCGGTTTCACCGGCGCCAAGTTTCTAGGCTTCACGCCGGACCTCTGGGTCCCGGTCATGATGCACGAGGTTGTCTGGCCGGGGAGTCAAGGCCTTCTCGAGCGGCGCAGGGGAGGCTGGCTGAATCTGCGGGGACGTTTGAAGCCGGGACTCACCCGGATTGGAGCCGGAGCCGCTCTCGCGACCTTGGCATCGCGCTTGGAAGCGGAATATCCCAACGTGAACAGAGACTGGGGGCTTCACGCAATCGCTGCGGCGCGTAAGACCGAGCCCTTCATCGAAGTGGAAATTGGGTCTGTCCTTCCGGTGGTATCTGTCGTGCTATTCGCGATAGTCGGCATCGTGCTTCTCATCGCCTGTGCCAACGTCGCCAGCCTTCAGCTCGCGCGAAGCATGGGACGCGAGAAGGAGATGGCGGTCCGCGTTTCCATGGGGGCGACGCGGTCCCGCATCCTGCGCCAGCTCCTAATGGAAAGTCTTCTGCTCGCGTTCATCGGAGGCGCCGCCGGCATTTGGCTGAGCGAGCGCTTGTTATACGCTGCCCTGCGCCTGAATCCGGTGCTCGATTTTTCGGTGGACTATGGAGTTTCTCTCGATGCTCAGGTGCTCGCCTTCACCGTCGTCGTTTCGCTCCTTGCGGGTATCGTTTCGGGACTCTTTCCTGCGCTCAAGGTCGCGCGCGGTGATGTCAACGCGTCTCTGAAAGACGCGGACCCGCGGGTGCAGAGGTGGGCGGGACGGCGATGGATCGTGCTACCGCAGCTCGCTCTGTCTCTCGTCGCCCTGGTGTGCGCGGGACTTCTCCTGCAGAGCTTTCGAAACGTGAGCGAGAGAGATCCGGGCTTCGTGACCGAGGGATTACTCCTCGCGTCGGTGAACCTTGCTCTTCAGGGGTACGACGAAGCCGAAGGAGAAGCGTTTCACCGCCGGCTCGTCGCGCGCCTGGATAAGCTCCCGGGCGTCGAATCCGTGAGCCTGGCATTTCCGCTCCCGCTCGATGCCTTCACCGAGGGTGAACGCATTTTTGCCGACGAAGATCGTTCTGGCCCAGAGGAAGAAGGGACGTTCACGTTCTCGAGCAGGGTAGGCGTCGACTACTTCGAGACCATCGGCACGCCTCTTGTTCACGGCCGGGCCTTCCAAGACCGCGACGTCGAGAAATCGCGGCAGGTGGCCATCGTGAACGAGACTTTGGCGCGGCGCTTCTGGCCCGAGGAGAACGCTCTCGGCAAGCGATTGCGACTTGAAGGGGACGGCCCGGCGGTCGAAGTCGTGGGCGTGGCCCGAGACGGGAAATACGTGACGCTCGGCGAAGAGCCCCGTCCGTACCTCTTTTTACCTCTGCTTCAGGGCTACCGTTCTCCGATCACAATTCTAGTTCGTACCGCTGCTCCGCCAAAGAGCCTCGAGCCGAGCCTGAGGGCCGCAGTACGCAGTCTCGACCCAACGCTACCGGTCTACGGCGTACGAACGGTCGGAGATTTTATGAGTCGATCGCTCGCCGGTCCAAAAGCGCTGGCGCTCACCGTTTCGATGTTCGCCGCCCTCGCTCTCGCAATGACGACGGTTGGGGTGTACGGCCTCATGAGCCTCTCCGTCTCGCAGAAACGCCGCGAGATCGGCATTCGCATGGCGCTGGGGGCCACGAGGGGCGATGTGCTTTGTCTCTTCTTGAAGCAGGCCGCGAGCCTCGTGGGCATGGGCCTCCTCAGCGGACTCGTTGTCGCTTGGATGTCGACGCGGGTGATGGCAAGCCTGCTCTACGGTGTGAGTGCGGACAACCTCGCTGTTTTTTTGTCGGTGGCGATACTTCTCGCCGTGGTGGCGCTCGCGGGAAGTTTATTCCCTTCGCTCCGTGCGACGAAGCTCAATCCTATCGTGGCGCTCCGCCACGAGTAAACATCTCGACGCTGTCAAGCGACCCATTTGGAAACCGGAGCCCGGGACTCCTCGAGCGGCTGGACCACGATATCGATCAGAACCGGCTCATTCACGGATAGTCCCTCTTCGAGTGCCGCCGGGAGCTCTTCCGGGTGTTCGACACGAATGCCTCGCATCCCGTAAGCTTCGGCAATCCGGGCATGGTTGGCCTCGGAAAAATCGACCGAGTAATATTTCTCCCCCAGCATCTTTTGACCCGCTTTGATCCAACCGAAGGAGGCATTGTTGAGAACGATGAGAGTCACCGGAAGCTCGAGTCGAACGATGGTCTCCAACTCTCCCGCGGAGATTCCAAAACTACCGTCTCCCATCACTCCAACCACCCGACTGGCCTCCGGTTTTGCGAAGTAGGCGCCGCATACGGCGGGCAGTGCGTATCCGAGCCCGCCATGGGCCCGTGGCGATACGAACCACCTTCCTGCCTGAGGCAGTCGGTAATAAGCGGAGAGATAGGGGCAAGGTGTGCCCGGATCGGAGCAGAGGACCGCTTTTTTCGGCAAAGCCCGGGACAGCTCGGAAACGAAGCGCTCCGGTCGAATGGGCGTTTCATCGGAAGCAAACTCCTCAATCCGTGCCATAAATTCGTCGCGTCGCTTGGAGAGGGTTTCGGGATCGACTTTTCCAGCCGGTCGCCCCGATAACAGGCGGTCTACTTCCTCGACGACCGCTGCCAGACCGAGCTTGGCATCGGCAACCAGGCCCACAGCGGTCTCATAGTTGTAGCCCATGCGCTCCGAGTCGACATCCAACTGGACGATGATTTTCTCCCCATCGGCTGGAAGGGTCCACTTCTCGGTAGTGACCGACCCTTGACTACAACCGACATAGAAGAGCAGGTCGGACTCACGCAAAATCTCGTGTCGGTAAGAGAGGCCGCCGTTGCTTCCAATGACCCCCAGCGCGTAAGGGTCGGTTTCGGCAACACTCCCTTTTCCGCTGATGGAAGTTGCCACCGGAACACCCAGCAACCGCGACAGCGCCGCAAGCTCGTCCCAAGCACCGGAACGGATGGCCCCGGCACCCGCCACCAGGAGCGGTTGACGGGCTTCGGTCAGTAAGCGGGCGGCCTTTTTAACCGCTTCAGGCTGCGGGCCGATTCGAATGGCCGGGTAGGTATTGAACTTCGCATCGACATGAACTTGCTTCGCATCGACTTCCGCCGTCTGGACATCGTAGGGAAGCCCCACGTGGACCGCTCCGAGTGATCCAGTGGTGGCTTTGCGGAACGCGTCCTCCACCACCCTGGGAAGCCCTCGAGCATGGGTGGGCATGTGGGTCCATTTGGTGACGGGAGCGAACAGAGCCGTTTGATCCAACTCGGTGAGCGTTCCACGCCCCCTGTCTTTTTGGGCAATGTCTGACGTGAAGCACACCAAGGGTACGGATGAGCCGTTGGCTTCGGCTAGGCCGGCAACGATATAAGTGGCACCGCCGCCACTGGGGCCTTCGCAGACACCCACCTTACCGCTGAAGCGGGCGTAGGCATCGGCCATGAAGGATGCGGAGCGTTCATCCCTGGTGAGGATGTGACGTATTCGATGATCGAGATCGTACAGGGCTTCATAGAAAGGAAGGCTCGTGTCTCCACACAGGCCGAAGACGAACTCCACCCCCAATCCGTCCAGCAATCGAACCAGGGCTTCACCGCCACGCATGACCTGCCTCCTTCTTGCCGGGGGATTTAGTACAAACCGAGCTCATCCATGAGCACCCGCACCTTGGATGCCAACTCCTCGATGTATCTTCTGCTTTGCTCCGCGTTGCGCCACTTGACACCGATGGCGACTTTTTTCGCCCAAGCCTGGAACTCCGGATCGTTCCACGCCTTTTGGAGGATTTGCTCGAGGTGCTCCACGATCTCGGTCGGCGTGCCCTGCGGTGCTACCACAACGCGAAAGCCGCTATAGACAACGTCGTAGCCCAGTTCTTTAAAGGTCGGCGCATCGGGCACCAGCTCGTTTCGCTCGGCCGACATGACGGCTAAGACTCGGAGGGTTCCGTCTTCGACATAGGGCAGCGCCGCCGGGAGGCTGGTGACATTGGCATCGACCTCACCACCGAGGAGTGCTGCAAGCTGCGCGCCCGAGCCCGCCTCGTAAGGGATGTGAACCAGTTTGCCTCCAAGCGCCTTTTCCATCGCCGCAGCATGTTGGTGCCAGATGCCTCCGGTCCCCACGTTTCCTACCTTGATCCTTCTAGGTTGGGTCGCGACCGCGGCCTGAAACACCTCGAGGCTCTTCCAGCCGGTCGAAGACACGATGAGGGCACTGGGATGCTCGGTTACCATCCCTAAGAGTTCGAAATCTTGCCAGCGGACCGGCGCCAGCCCTTGCAACTCCAAAGTTAGGGCATCATAGGTCATGGTGCCGATGGTATAGCCGTCCGGAAGAGCCGCTTTGACGTGAAGCAATCCCACGGCGCTCAGCCCGCCGGGAATGTTCTCGGTGAGCACCGGAATGCCTAGGTGTTTTTCCACGTACTGCATGAAGCCGCGCATAGCGGTATCGGTTGCCCCGCCGGCGCCCCAGGGGATGATGTGCCGAACCTCCCTCCGTGGGTTTGGATATTTTTCGGCGCTTGGAGGCTCGCCAAAGCCGGCTGAGAGGCTGGCCGTCCCGAGGAGGAGCAAAACAACCACAAGCTTTGAGTCACCGAATGGGTGCAGAGGCTTCTGGTTGTTTCTCGACTTTTGGCTCATTGGGTCTGCGGATGTGAAGCTGATGGTAGTCCGGCTATCTCGAGGAATCAAACCCGGTTTCGGGCGGCGCCTTTACGGCGCCCGCCGATGACGCGACCGCGGCCGTTGTCAATCCCGGCGGACTGGTTCAACTCACCCGACCGGAGATATCGTTTGTACTCTTGGTTTGTCGGGCGCTTATCGGCTGACAGAGAGCTTGAGCATAGGCCTGGGAATTGCTTATTTTGACGGGCAGCTCCACAGTCAGGTCGATTTTGTTTACCCTGCCGCTCCGACGTTTGCCTCCGATACAACGATCGTCTCCGAGACGGTCAACTTGAATGATTCGGATTGGGGAGTGAGAGCGGGCTTTCTCTGGCACGTTTCCAAGAGTTGGAATTTGGGGGGATTCTATCGCCAAGCTCCGAGGTTTGAAGCGACAGCAGAACGGCTTTCCATGTCGGCGCCGGTGAGGTTCTCCGAGGAGGCGGTCCGTTATCCGGACGCCTTTGGATTGGGTATCGCCTTCAAGTCAGGTAACGGCGCACTCGCGGCGAGTGCCGAATGGGAGCACGGCGATTACTCGGCCACGACCACGAGCTTTTCCGGGGGGATCGAACGCAGTGACGGCGATGAGTTTCACATGGGGCTCGAGTACCTATTCCTCGGGATCACACCCATCATCGCCCTGCGGGGGGGCGCCTGGTTTGATCCCGAGCCTGAAGTACGGGCGCTGGGCGAAGGCCCCCGGCCGCTCGAGCTGAGCCTTGGCGGTGACCTATGGCATGTGGCCTTCGGGACCGGTTTTGCTTTCCGGCACGTTCAAATCGACCTGGGCTTGGATGTCTCCGAGGTTGTGGTGACCGTGTCTCTATCGGGGGTGTTTAGTTTTTAGGAGCACTTTGACGGCGGAGATTAGCATCCGAGCATCCAGGCCTGACCCTCGATGACAAGCCGAGCAAAAGCTCAACCTCCGACGCTCAAACGGTTCTCGACCTTGAACACCCCGAACGTCCCCCTTGCGATGTGCTCTGCTTTCTGCTTTTCTACGCGGGAACGTACCGCCCCGGTGAGCGCGACATTGCCGTGCAACACCACGATGTGGATCGGCGGATGGGCACGAAAGGCGTATTCCCTGAACATAGGATCACCATAAATGCGGCGGGTCAGAACCGCGCGCAACCGCCCGTCTCCTATGTTTACCGGGAATGTTTTGATATCGGTGGTGACACTCTGCACCCCCATAACCTTGGACGCCCTCTTTTCGATCTCCTGTGTCTTGAAGGGCCAGGTGACGTAACCGGTCAGAGTCACGTGACCTTCGTTGACCTGTAGATTCAGGTCGTCATAGATGGTGTAATAGGGATAGCTGAGGATCTTCCTGGCGACTTCCTCGCCGACTTTTCCATCGCTTTCGCCGAACGCAATCTCGAGCTCGCTTTCTACTTGCTTGACTCCGTCGATTTCCAAAGCGAGTTTGATGGCTTCGTTTTTGGACCAAACGTTCTTTACTTTACCGCTGAGGGTAACCTCTCCGTCTGTGACCTCGACCTGCGGGCCGCCGCCGTTTACGATTTTCTTCTTCTCTAGTTTCTGCTCGATTGCGAGCCGAATTTCTTCGTCGCTGGTGATCTCCCCGGCTGCCGCCAAGGAGGCGAAAGCTAGAGTGGTTGTCAATGCAAAACTGAGCACACTTTTCCAATAACTCATGATTCAACCTCCATCTTTGGCTATCAATCAAAGCCACGATGGCGCGCGACTTCGTTCTCACAATCGCTTTTAGTGCAAAGTTGGTTCCAGAAGTGGCAGGAGAACAGGTGTTGAGGAAGCGAGGCGAGGTAAGTTGCTACGGAATTGGGACTTTTCCTTCGGTCCAGAGGCCCGAGGCTGTGCCGTTGAGAAGCACTCGAGATGCGACACTGTCCTCTCCAGGTGTCACATTAGGACCACTGCAGGTCATCATTCGACAATCGATTGGGTTGTTTCCAATGCTACGTCACACACCGGATCAATTCACCGGAGCGTCCTGAGACTCGCTCCCGCATACTTCATGCGCGTATTGGAGGGCGGCGCTCAAGCTGTCGAAAGCGAGCTCTTTCTCCTCTTCCGTTCCTCCCTCGTACCAGATGGTATGTCGCACCACAACCTCCGGACCACCCGCGGCGGATTTGTCCACGGGCTCGACCACGACGGATTGGCGGACAACCGGAAGACCCACGTCGTCAAGCAATGTCATGTTTGTCATCGCGTTCCTCCCCGTATGCAGTGGTAGATTGCAAAAGGGAGGCCAGATTATCGGAAGCGAGATAAATGGATTTAACTTATTCCAAAAAAAGAAGTTAACTATAAATGGGTCGGCTGGGATATTGGGAGTCCATGAAAATATGTTACTTTTCGTAACAATGAAGGTGTTCGGCCAGAAGGGCTCGAGAACCCACCGAAAAACGGCTCTCGCTGCGGCCGGCAGCCGGTTGGTTGCGAGACTACTTCTTGTCTTTCTTTGAAGTTCCCCCCACGTAACCCAACGCCTCGAGGTTCCGAAGCGTATCCCGCGAAAGCTGATCGTCCGTTGTTGCCGGAGCCCCCATGCGCCTGCGGGTGGTTTGTTGTTGCCAGGCTACCGTGCGCGTACGAAACCGTTCCAGTTCGGCACGGAAAGGAGAAATCTTCTCCTGTGAAGTGGCAAAGAGATCGGTGAGCTCATCCGCATCGACGCGGGTGTCGTAGAGCTCGTAGTGGCGTTTGCTTTCCTCGGTTCGAGGGTAAGCGATCAGCTTGAGGCGGCCGTTGGTGATACCGAGTTGATGCTGATCGTTCTGAAACAAGAGCTTTTCGTGGAGCTGGTCTTTGTTACGGTTGATGAGCGGTGCCAGTGAGCGTCCTTCGAGCTCGTTTGGGAAGCTAACCTGGGCCAGATCGAGGATGGTCGGCAAGATATCCAGGGTGGTTACCATGGCTTCGTTTCGTTCTCCTTCGGGCAGAATTCCGGGGAAAGAGAGGATCAAAGGGATGCGTAGCGAAGGGTTGAGCAAATTGGAGCCGTGGTCGAAGTAATAATCGTGCTCGCCGAGACTTTCGCCGTGATCGGAGGTGATGATCAACAGCGTGGAGCTCTGGTAAGAGCTTTTCTCCAACGCTTCGACAACCCGTCCGATATGTTGATCGGCGAGAGCCACTTCACCGTCGTATCGGTCGATATAGTCTCCTAGCTGGGTTTCACCCTCAACGAACAATTTCCTATTGACTCCCCCGTGGTAGCCGACCACCGATTGGATTTCGGGGCCCCGCGGGATGAGCCCGTCACCGTGGAAGCGCTCTAACAAATCCTGAGGAGGATCGTAAGGCGTGTGCGGATTGACGTAGTGGATCCAGAGGAAGAACGGCCCGGCGTCATCCTCTTTCTCTTTAGCAAGAAAGTCGATCGCAAACTGGGTCAAAAACTCGGTGCGATCGATTTCGGTCTCCGCTTTGAGCCACGCCTGCTCGTACTGGTCGAACCCCTGGGCAAAGCCGAGCGAGCCGTCCAGGTTGCCGTTGTCAATGGCCGCTGCGGTGCGATATCCACTTTCCTGGAGGATTTCGGCCAGAGTTTGATTGAAATCGGGCAGGTCACGATCGCGAACGTTCAGACCGTTTTGCGACGCGTAGAGGGAAGTGAACATGGCGGCGAAGCTGGCGCGGGTCTTCGGCCAGTAAGTAAAGGCGCTGTCGAAGACAACGCCGCGCGCTGCCACCCGATCGATCGCCGGAGTCGTTTGTCGCTGGTAGCCGTATGCGCCCATGTGATCGGGGCGGAGGGTATCGACGGTGAGCAGAACCACGTTGACACCGGCATTGGCAGGGCTCGAGCGCCCCCCATCGCCCCCACAGGCGAGAGCCGAAGCAACGAGCAACAAGCAGGCTGCATACCTCATGTGTGACTAACCTGCTCGGTGCATGCTTCGGCATGCACTCGAATGAGCTCTTCTGTGACGTCGGTGGAGGGTCGACGAAGTGGGCTCCTCGGGGGGCCTCCATAGAAGCCCAGGTGATCGAGTAGAGCCTTCTGGCCGCCAATGCCGTAGTCGACGGTCACCGCCTTATTGATGGGCACGAGACGGTTCTGCAACTGCCGGGCGCGAGCGAGATCGCCTTTCTCGAAGGCTTCCTTTAAATCGACGCACAGGTCGAAAGCGACGTTGGCGGCGGCGAGGATACCACCAGCGGCTCCCATGGTGAGCGAGGCTAGAAGGAGACTGGCGGATCCGGTGAGTACCGAGAAGCCTTCGGGCGCCAGTCGGCACATTTCCTGGAGTTGCAGGAAATTCCCCGAGCTATCTTTGACGCCCACGATGTTGGGGTGAGAGGCGAGCTCCAAGGCAAGCTCGGCGTCCATATTCAACATCGTGAAGATGGGCACATTGTAGAGCACGATGGGGATGGGACTTTTCTCCGCTACTTCGATGTAGTGGGCGCGAAGTATCTCGGGCTGCATGGCTTTTTTGTAGTAAGCGGGAGTCACCACCATGGCGAAATCGAATCCCAGTTCACCGGCCCACCGGGTCAGGGCGACGGTTTCCCGGGTGGACTCGGAGCCGGTACCGGCCAACATGATTCGGTCGCCGGGGACGACTTCCCGAGCCTTTTGGAACACCGCTTTTTTCTCGTCGGTGGTCAAATAGACGAACTCTCCGGTGGAGCCCAGCAGAACGAACCCGGATAGTCTGGTTTGGCTCCAACGTTCGAGATTTCGGCCCAGTTCGTCGAGCGCAAGCTCCTCGTTATCGGTAAATGGGGTCGGGACCGGGGCGATGATCCCTTTGAGCTCTTTCATCGTTTCTCTCCTGGTGGTTTGATGACTCGTATTTGTCTAGTGTCCCCTTCTAATGTTTCGAAGTGGACCCAAATCGCATCCGATCGCCGATAGCGGCCGAGCTTTTCCGGCCACTCGACGATCAAGACCACGTCTTGTTCTTCTATTTCTTCCAAGCCCAGTTCGGCGAGCTCCCTTTGCGTCTCAATTCGGTAGAGATCGACATGGTAAACCGTGATTGAACCTTCGCTGTAGCGGTTCACTAAAGCAAAGGTGGGGCTAACTACTCGGTCGGGATCGATTCCGTACTGGGCGGCGATTCCTTTGGCGAAAAGAGTCTTTCCGGCCCCCAGGTCGCCTTCGAGGTAGAACGAGCCGCCTTCGGGATGAGCCGCGGCTAGATTTCTTGCGAGCTCCACCGTCTCCTGCGGGGAGCGGCTCAGGGTGTCGGTCTCGGACAAAGCGGTCTCGGTCATACCTCCGTGCTCAGTTTCTGAAGTGCTTCGGGAAACTTGGCGATCAGATCCGTCGCTACGAGGGAGGGCTGACCGACTTCGGCTGCCGCCAGATCTCCGGCCAGGCCATGGAGGTAGACTCCAAGACAAAGCGCGTCCTTGACCGAAAATCCCTGGGCCAAAAATGAACCCACCGCGCCGGTTAAAACATCTCCAGTGCCGCCGCTGGCCATCCCGGCGTTGCCCGTCGTATTGATGTGAACCCTGCCGGAAGGCTCGCCGATCAGGCTGCGATAGCCTTTGAGTGCCATGTGGCCTTTTGTTTTAGAGCAAAGCTTCCGAACGGCTTCCAACCGGTCGCTCTGAATCTCTCCCGTGGAGCACCCAAGGAGCCTTCCTGCCTCGCCGGGGTGAGGGGTCATGGCCAAGGCCCGGTCCGGAGGGATGGCGTTCAAATCCCCTTCGAAAGCATTGATTCCATCCGCATCGACAACCGTGGGAATAGAAACCCGGTCTACGACTTTCTTGACCAGCTCAACCGTTTCGGGGTGGCGGCCGATACCCGGCCCCAGAGCCAGCGCCGTCTTACCCAGCGCGAGCTCTACGACGCGGGCAACGGCGTTCGAGGCGATCGCGCCGTCCGGCGTTTCATCGAGCGGTTCCCACATGCTCTCCGGAAGTGCCGGGGCCATGGAGGGAAGGGCGCTTCGAGCCGAGGCCACGGTGACGAGGCCGACTCCTACGCGCAGCGCAGCCTGCGCCGTCATGACCGCGGCGCCCGTTTTTCCCACCGAGCCGCCCACAACTAGAAGGTGACCGTAATCGCCTTTATGGGCATCGGGTCGGCGAGGTTTCAGTAACGCCCGCAACTCGTTAGGGTCGATGATCTCGAGCCTGCTTCCGGTGGACCGAAGGATCGAGTTGGGAATCCCGATATCCACGACCTCGAGTTGACCGTTTAGAAACGAAGCCGGAGGAAGCAAATGGCAAAGCTTGGGGGCCGCCAAGGCCACAGTGAGATCCGCCTCGATGGCATCACCGGGTATCTCACCCGAATCGGAAGAAAGACCGGAGGGCACATCAACCGCGACTTTGAAGGCCGACATGGGGTTGAGGCTACGGATGGCGGCAGCGGCAATCCCTCGGGCCGCCCGGGTAAGGCCGGTACCCAAAATGGCGTCCACCACCACCTCGGCTCCTGTAATTTCTCGAACCGCTTTATTCCAGGCCGACTCGTTCGGTACGGCCTGAACAGGAAGATCGAGCTCGAGAGCAGCGTCGAGATTGGCTTTGGCGTCGCCGGAAAGCCCATCAAAATCGGCAAGCACCCAGGCGCGGGCCGAAAAACCTCGAGTGGCGAGGGCGCGAAGTACGACCAAGCCGTCGCCCCCGTTGTTCCCCTTACCGCAAACGATCTCGATGCGGCGGGATCGGAGATCGGGGAGCAGCCGAGTCATTTGTCGTACCACGGCGCGGCCGGCGCTTTCCATGAGCACCCGGCCGGGAATACCGATTTCTTCGATGGTACGCCTATCCGCTTCTCGCATCTCAGCGGTCGTGAGCACTAGCATAATCGGATAGTATAGATCGCTGCCGCTCGGTTTGACACTGCGCCATGGCATCGGGTGGCGTCCGGTGAGCGGTCAGATTATGCTTACCCCTTTTCATTCAAGGGAGTGGTTATGGGAATTCGAGTCAACGTCGATGGTTGTTTAGGAACGGCAGAAGATCGCCTCATCTCGCCTTTGGATTTGGGATTTGTTTTCGGAGCCAGTGTCTATGAGACTCTCCGCACCTACGGAGGTCGCCCCTTCCTGCTCGATAAGCACCTCGCAAGACTGCGCTACTCGGCCGAGAGCCTGAAAATCACCCTCGACCTGACCGACATGGAGATTGTCTCCCGAGTCAGCGAAACCATGCTGGCCGCCGACAACCCGGAATCGGTCATACGTATCATCCTGTCGGCGGGCGTCGGCAAACTCGACTACGGCGAGGACTCGGCTCCCAAACCCACTCTGGTTATCTTGGCGAAACCTCTGCCCGGCGATTGGGAAAGGACACCGGAGCAGGTTATTCGGGTGGCGCTGGTGGATGTGGTGAGAAATCATCCGCGCAGCGTCAACCCTCGAATCAAGTCGTCCAACTTGCTCAACAATCTGCTCGCCACCCGCGAAGCCCGATCCAAAGGGGCCGAGGAAGCCATCATGCTCAACTATCGCGGCGAGGTGGCGGAGGGGGCCTTGACCAACGTCTTCATCGTCAAGGATCGCGTGGTCAAGACACCGACTTTGGAAACGACCGTCCTGGCCGGAATCACCCGCGGACTAGCCCTCGAGCTCGCCAAGCAAAAAGGTTTCGAGACTGCGGAGTGCGTCATTCTTCCCGATGAGCTCTTCAAGGCCGATGAAGCTTTCCTGACCGGCACCACCAAAGAGGTCATTCCCATCGTGTCGGTGAATGATTGTGCCATCGGCGACGGAAAGCCGGGCCCGGTGACCATGACCCTCTTCCATGCCTATCGCGAGATGGTCAAAGAGGTCATGGACGGGCAAGGGGCCTTGAAGGCATAACTCACCGACTCATTTCACAGATCAACTGCGTCCAGAACAGAAGGAGTCCGGTCGCCCGTCGGTCCTGTCTTGGTTCTCGCGAAATGCGTCGGTTGGAAAATCTCGTCCGAACGAGATCTCTGCACCCATGGTCTCTACCGGCGCCGCAGGCGAATACGTGTTCGCACCCGAGCCCCCTCATGAACCGGGGAGGGGACGCTTACCCATCGCAATTTCGACGCAGGCTTTGGCGGCAACCTCCATGGGATCGAGCAGAGGGACGCCGTCGGCGTCGGTGC
>SDBT01005938.1_pt1 | contig 20420 bp, 18 predicted proteins | sample 2277101 | NCBI WGS metagenome assembly SDBT01 (sample SAMN10404973, study PRJNA504765) | marine sediment metagenome | isolation source: marine sediment core GS10_PC15, 103 cmbsf | place: Arctic Ocean: Southern Knipovich Ridge | collected 2010 | reverse complement strand
TTCTGGATGGTGTAACCACTCATTTTATACGTGGCCATGCGTTCACACATAGCAGTGGAAATGGTGGAGCAACTGTAGCTGGGTTTGTTCGAGACAACGGTTCATCTGGTAGAACAGGATTTAATTTTTGGGATGAATATGTTATTTCAGTCGGTGGTGATCCATTGTTCAGATCGAGGGTCAGATTAAATACACTTATAAGGATGTGAAATATGGGATACATTGGAGTTTACACAGCTTTACAACCGAATATAGCAATTACTGGTGCAGTGACAGTGGTGCAAGTGAATGCGCCTGCAACTGCGGCTGTTGACGTAATTCGTGCCTGGGTCACGTTCAACAGCACGACATCAACGGCAATTGAAGTAGCCTTAAAAACCGTCTCCACTGCTGGAACGGCTACATCTGTCACACCCGGCCAGCATTGGCCTGGGTCGGCTGCTTTTAGTGGCACGGCCTCTCGCACCTCTACGGCCGAAGGCACGCTAGTAGATGACGACTTTCCCAGAGAGTTCGTGAATTATCTAAACGGCTGGCTGTATCTGCCAGTTCCAGAGGAGCGATTAAGAGTAGCGCCCTCTGGTCGAGTAGCACTTTATTTGCCAACTGCGCCTGGAGCATCGGTAAATATTACGGCCGGTATCGTTTTCGGAGAATACGGATAAACCTGTAGATGTATCGTCACGTTTATAGACCGCCGCCGCATCCACAACAATTAGCGAAGCACGCTCCGGTAATAATTCCACGTCCACAGGTAACTATTGCCGTCACACGGTTTGTCGGCTCTTTTGGCAACCAGGACATTACAACTCCTGATCTTGGCGGGCTTACTCCGAAAGCTGCGCTGTTATTCTGTTCGTCTGGTACCGTTGACGGTTCAGCGCACGATCATGCCCATATTAGCATTGGCGCTGTGACTGGTGCATCTAACGAGTGGGCCTTAACAAGCAACGACGAGCATGGCCAGCTAACAATGGATTCGCACAAGGAAGCCTATGGCGATAGATGTATTGCCATGAACGTAGCTGGCTCATTCAACATAGATGGGGCCGCCCATTTTGTTTCATGGATCCCGGATGGAATCAGAATAAACTGGGACGATCCAATGAATGAGGGTTACCTTATCACGGTAGTCTTTTTCGCTGGAACTGATTTAACCGCACATGCAAACAGGAGAGCACTCGACACTCAAGATACGGCTGTTGATGTGACCGATCCTGGGTTCCAGCCCGATCTAGTTGTAGCAGCAATGGCTAGACAGATTGATTTACCGCCAGATGATAGCCAAACGCACAATATTTCAATAGGGGCAGCCCACTTTGACGGAACCAGTATTACCCAACGTTCCTGGACTTCTGCTTCACAAGTTGGGGTGGGTTCCGCTGTCGTCAGCGGTGTGCATAAAGAGGATCGCATAGTAGAAGTGCCGATAGCTACCGGGGGCAGTGTTGATGTAGGAGCCGAGATATCGGATTTTGATTCGAGTGGCTTTTCACTAACAGCACGCAATGCCTCTGGCGTAAGCGAAGCAGTATACTATCTCGCCCTAAAGTTCGGGGCACTGCATAGCCATGTAGAGACGCACAAGTCGCCTGCAGCTACCGGGAATGACGTTGATCCCACACTAGGATTTAAGCCACAATTCGTCATGCTGGGAACGACGATGCTGGAGGCTACGGGCACTTACGAGACTACTGGATTAGGCGGGCAAGTCGGCATCTCCGTCTTTGATGAAGACGACGAATTCTCGCAAACCATGAATTCCGAAGATGGGGCCGGGACATCTAATACTCAAAGTCTTAGTGATGATCGTGCTGTAGTCATCGCTGACGATACGGGTTCGTTAGACATTGAGGCCACTTTCGTTTCTTACGATAACACCGGGTTTACGCTCAACTACAGCAACGCCCCCACAACTTCTAAGTTCTGGTGGATACTGGCCATTGAAGAGGGATCGCCGCCAGCCGCCTCAGTCACTGTAACAGTCAACGAATTGACGCTGGTTGGATCCACTGAGTCCACCACAGTTTTCCTGGGAACCGTAATTGTAAACACAATTACGTTGGCTGGATCGCCCGAATCTATCACGGTTGTTGCGGTTGTCTCGGTTGTAGTTAATTCAGTAACCCTGGTTGGATCCGCTGAGTCCATCACCGTAGTTCCAGGCGCAGTCACTGTTACAGTCAACGAATTGACGCTGGTTGGGTCACCGGAAACTGTCACGGTTGTTGCCGTTGTCTCGGTTGTTGTTAATGAGCTAACGCTGGCAGGGTCACCCGAAACAATCACCGTTGTTCCAGGTGCCGTTACGGTCACAGTCAACGAACTAACCCTGGCAGGATCCGCAGAATCCAGCACCGTTTTCCTGGGCACTGTCATTGTTAATGCGATTGCGCTGGTTGGATCGCCGGAAACGATCACGGTTGTTCCTGGCGCGATAGCTGTTGTTGTCAACGATGTAACTCTGGTTGGGTCCCCTGAATCTATCACCGTAGTTCCAGGCGCGATAGCTGTTGTTGTCAACGATGTTACCCTGGTTGGGTCCCCTGAATCCATCACCGTAGTTCCAGGCGCGATAGCTGTTATTGTCAATTCCATTACTCTGGCCGGTTCGGCAGAATCTAGCACCGTTTTCCTGGGCACTGTAATTGTTAATTCAATTACGTTGGTTGGATCGCCGGAAACAATCACAGTCATTCCCGGTGCAGTGACCGTCACAGTTAATGAGCTAACCCTGGTCGGGTCACCTGAATCCATCACAGTTGTTGCTATTGTCTCGGTTGTAGTCAACGAACTGACGTTAGTCGGGTCACCTGAATCCATCACGGTTCAGGCCGGAATAACGGTTACAGCAGCCGAATTGACGCTGGTGGGCTCAGCCGAGTCCATCACCGTTGTTCCAGGTGCTGTTACGGTTACGGTGGCCGAACTAACCCTGGCAGGATCCGCAGAATCCAGCACCGTTTTCCTGGGCACTGTAATTGTTAATTCAATTACATTGGTTGGATCGCCGGAAACAATCACGGTTGTTCCTGGTGCTATCACCGTTACGGTCAACGAACTAACCTTAGCCAGCAGCCCAGAGACCATTACAGTTGTCGCTGTTGTCTCGGTTGTGGTCAATGAATTAACGTTAGTCGGTTCCCCTGAAACGATCACGGTTGTTCCAGGAGTAGCCACAGTTACAGCGGCCGAATTGACGCTGGCGGGTTCCCCCGAATCTATCACGGTTGTTCCAGGTGCCGTTACGGTTACGGTGGCCGAACTAACCCTGGCAGGTTCGGCCGAGACCACCACTGTTTTTCTGGGCACTGTAATTGTAAATGAGCTTACATTAGCTGGATCACCTGAAACGATCACGGTTGTTCCTGGCGCAGTTACGGTTACAGCAGCCGAGTTAACCATGGCTGGCTCGGCCGAGTCAACTACGGTTGTTGCAGTTGTCTCGGTTGTAATTAACACCATTACACTTGCTGGCAGCCCCGAATCAATCACGGTTGTTCCTGGCGCAGTAGCGGTTACAGCAGCAGAATTGTCATTAGCGGGCTCGGCAGAGTCCATCAGCGTGATTGCTGGTGGCGTGGTTAGTGTCAATTCTCTGACGCTGGCGGGCTCGGCCGAAACAGTCACGGTTGTTCCAGGCGCTGTTACGGTTACGGTTAATGAGCTCACCCTTGCTGGCTCTGCTGAAAATTCGGCCGTAGTTGCCACAGTAAGCGTTGTTGTCAATGAATTGACGCTGGCGGGTTCCCCCGAATCTATCACGGTTGTTCCAGGCGCTGTTACGGTTACGGTGGCCGAACTAACCCTGGCAGGTTCTGCCGAGACTACCACTGTTTTTCTGGGCACTGTAATTGTAAACGAGCTCACATTAGCCGGATCACCTGAAACGATCACGGTTGTCCCAGGCGCAGTTACGGTTACAGTAGCCGAATTGACGCTGGCTGGCTCGGCCGAGTCTATCACCGTTGTTCCAGGCGCAGCTACAGTCACAGTCAACGAACTAACCCTGGTAGGCAGCCCGGAAACAATCACGGTTGCTCCTGGTGCTATCATCGCTACGGTCAATGAACTGACCTTAGCCAGCAGTCCAGAGACCATTACGGTTGTTGCTGTAGTCTCCGTTGTTGTCAGCGAATTAACCTTGGCAGGATCCCCGGAAACAATCACGGTTGTTCCGGGTGTGGTTGCGGTCACCGTTAACGAGTTAACTCTGGCGGGCTCTGCCGAAGCAGTAACAGTTGTTGCTGGTGCAGTATCGGTTGTAGTTAACGAGCTCACCCTGGCTGGCTCGGCCGAGACTATCACAATTGTTGCTCCGGCCATTGGCGTTCTGGTTAATTCTGTAACGCTGGTAGGTTCGGCCGAAACTATCAGCCTGGTCCTTGGGGCGACACAGGTTGCAGTATCCGAGCTAACGCTGGCATCATCGGCCATTTCACTTTTGATCGTTTCTATTTTGGCTGCTAATCTGGAGAACACCTTTGGTGTCAGGCAGGAGCAGACTACGTTTGGAGTGAGGAGGGAGCGGAGCAGGACAATTCGAGTGACTAAAGCCGGTGTAAGAGGGTGATTTCCTTGACGAAGTTCGTCTAGTTTACTATACTTCCACTTAATAACTCTATAATTTAAGTTTTTGGTTGAGCCTTTGCGCCTCGCCCCATATTTTCTGGGGCGAGGCTTTTTTTTGTTCTGGATGGCCTATGCCTTGGAAAATCGTCAAGAATCACCAGAGTTGCCCGTCAAGTAAACCGGTGGCCGTGGTGAAGCAAAGCGACAATTCAGTAGTGGGCTGCCATTCAAGCGAGGGAAAAGCGAAAGCTCAGTTAGCAGCCTTAAACATTGCTGAAGATGAGGATAGGGATGCAACTATGAGTGAACCTGGAAAAGTACCACTTGATTTTAAGGACGGGGATGGCAATGAAGTATTGCTATCGTATGTTCGGGCTGAGGTCCATTTGGGGAAAGATGAGAAGGAGCGTAAGGCTCGAGCTCATGAGCTAAAGAATGACACCACGCTTCCAATTCCCTTTGTTGCCTCAACCGAAGGTGTCAAGTCGGATGGCATTGATCTCAGGATGGAAGATTGGGACCTGACTCGCTTTACGCGATACGGACCTATTTTGTGGGTCCACGATTATTTTCATCCCCCGCTAGGAACTGGCGCAGCTCGTGCAGACGACAAGTTGATGATTGATGTCCACTTCGATCGTGATGACGACTTCGCCATGAAAATCCGCAGCAAGGCTATCAAAGGAATGATGGCCGGCAGCGTCGGATGGCTGACCAAGAAAGGCGGCCGGAATGAGCTCTACGAGTTCTCCATGACTCCCGTTGGTCTGGACCCTGATTCTTTGCCCGACATTCAGAGAATGGGTATTCGAGCCCTTCAGGCTAAATTGACCGAGTTGCTGAAAGACAAGGACGATTCAGATACAGCCGACTACTTGACGTTGATCCAAGGCCTGCGCGACGAGATGCAGGAATACATTGACGAGACTCTGGAAAATTACCAGAAACTTGATGAGGAAGAAGAAGAGGATCGACAAGAGGAGCCGGTGATAGAGGAAGAGGAACGGGAGCAATCCGATCCCCCGGACGGCGCACTCTATGCCGTGGCCGAGAATGGTACCATTTGGCGAAACAATGTTACTACAACTACTGGTACTGGTACTGGCACCTGGCATGTAGTAACCGATACGGCCGAATGGCCGGCTATAACCAGGTTGCCTGGTTATAGCGAATCTGTCACCTGGCCAAATCTGGACGGGTATACCGAGGGAGAGCCTGCCGATTTTTTATCCCGGGCCGGGGCGATGCTTTCTCGCAAGAATCGGGATGACCTGGAAAAGGCTCTTGAACTAATCAATGACGTTATCGAAAGGGCAACCCCAGATAGCGATGAAGACGGCATGTTTGCCGACTTGACTGAAGATGATGACAAGCGGGCGCTTGCTGAAGGTGAGGATGACGAAGCCAACAACCTACGCCCAAATATTTTAACCGAAATTAGGAACATTCTAGATCCAGTGAAGGAGATTGATCATGAGTGAAGTTACTGAAGACCGGGTTGAGGTTGAACAATCTGTTTTGGCTGACGTTTTGGAGCGGCTAAAGCAAACATCCTTGACCGAGCCGCAGGTTAAAGACCTGATCGAAACCCACTTCCGCAGTCTGATTGAAGATGAAGACGATTCGACTGTTCGGAAGATTCGTTTCGGCAGTGCCCCTGAACCCAAACTGATGGGCTCCAAGTTTGGCCGTTTCGGCCTCTCCGTGGGCGACATCGAGCATCTGTACGATATGATGTCGGCACGCAAGGGGATGGATCCTCGTCATCCAGGACCTAGCGAGGAATTGGAAGGTGCTTTTAGGGAGCTTTCCGATGCCGTTTATATGAACGAGGATGAAGTTAAGGAACTTGACACTCGTTTGCTACTGGAAGAAATGCCTCGTATTCCCAGGCATACCCTGTCTATAACGGACCAAAGGCATTTTGACCGCAAAGAGTTTGACCGCATGACACCTTTCAAGCGTGCCATGGACACGGCCGAAACCGGCTTTGGTTTGCAATTGATTGGCCAGCAATATGTTGGCGAACTTTGGCAATCAGCCAGGTTTGAAACTCGAGTGTTTGGCCTGATTCGCACCCAGGACATGACGGCACCGACCATGTTCATTCCAGTCGAGGCCGATCTGCCCGAGATGCTTTTCGTTCCAGAACGAACGGGACCAACCGACAGTGATTACGCCACTGACAAGACCGGTTCAAACCGAGTCCAGCTTGATGCGAAAAAATTCGTCATCCATCAAATCTGGTCCGGGGAAATGGAAGAGGATTCTTTGATTCCTTTCATTCCTTTCCTTCGCCGGCAAGTTGTTCTCTCCATGGCCCATTACAGTGACAGCCTGATTCTCAATGGCGATGACACGAATACGGCCACCGGAAACATTAACCTTGACGATGCCGACCCCGCCGACACCAAGCACTACCTTGCTTTCGACGGTATCCGGCACGTAGCTATTGTTGACAATACCAACAACCAAACGGACGTTGGTGGAGCCATCAGTTACGGCGCATTGGTTGATTCTCTGTCTCAGATGGTTGATACGACCTTCCTGATGGACTGGGGACATCCGACTGACCCAAGCGCGGTGGTTTACGTTGGGGATCCTTTCGTAAGCGACAAGGTTGCCCAGCTTGACGAGGTTATCAATTGGCTGACCCAGAACGGCGGGAAACTGCTAAACGGCCAGGTTGGAGCGGTGTTTAATCACCCATTCATCAATGGCTCGATGGCGCTTTCGCTGACCGAAGCTGACGGCAAGGTCTCCACGACCGGTAGCAACAACACTCGTGGCAACATCGTTGTTTTCAACCGCAATGCTTTTGTGGGCGGCTGGCGGCGACGAGTGAAGGTTGAGATGGAAAGATTGCCTGGACGTGACCAGACCCGAATGATTCACAGCTTGCGATTCGGCTTTGGCCGTTACAGCCCGAGTGGCGCTGCCTCTGGTATCGAGGGCACGACCACAATGTTTAACATTACTGTCTAGTTTTTCTAGACTTCCTGTAAATCGCAGGGGCACAATCTCGGTTGTGCCCCACGTTGATAAGGAGTAAATAAATGCAGATTCAAAGATATGCAGCAAAGGGGCAACTAGTTCCTTTGCTGTTCTCGGAAAATGCCGTAGCTGCTTCGCAAACTAATGCTCAGCTTCCATTGATGGCCGTCGATATAGTTGCCTCATTGGTAGATGGGTATGCGATGCCGTTTGCCGGTGAAATCGTTGCCGTTTCTTGGGTTCTTGACACTGCTGGTACTGCCGGTGTGTTTACGATTGGCGCAACCGTTGGTGGGACAGAGGATGCTGATACAACCCAAACAGTCGGTACGGCTGTTAGTGGTACCGGATCGGTTGTTCGAGGATTAGCCAAGTTTGTGGCTGGCGACCTGATCGGTTGCGAAATTACCACTGATGGTTCTTGGGACGGTACTGCCTCTGACTTGATTGTTCAGGTTTGGGTGCTGTTGGCCCTGGAAGGCATCTAGGAATAAGGATAAGGAGATAAAAACATGGCTCAAAATCCCCTAGACGGTGTGAAGCTATTGGTTTCTGACGCAATCAGTGATGCCGATACTGGAACAACTGTAAATGCCTTGGAAATCCCGGCCGGGACGTTCATCCCGCCATATGGTGTAACCATTTATATCCCCGAGGTGTTTGCCGGTGGCACGCCCTCGTTGGATGTTGGCGATGCAGATCCAGATGGCTGGATTGATTCAACCGAGATTACTGAAACGTCTATTGGTAGCTATAGTGGCATCGCTGCTGCTTTTGCCGTTACGGGCAAATTTTATACCACGGCCGACATAATCAAAGTGGTTGTTTCAGCCAGTTTAACCGGTGGTACAGCTTACGTTGTAGCTCAGACCTACAATCTGAGTAACCGTAGCCTGGGCGCTGTCTAATTAGAGAGGAAACACTGTGAAAGAATATACCGCACAGTGGCGATACCATAGCGGATATGGCACTTTCGGTAAGGGTGATTCTGTCACCCTGTCGGATGAAGAAGCCGCCTTTTTTAACAGGGATTCTCCTGGGGTCCTTTTACTCAGCGTGTCTGCCAAAAAGGAACCCGCTTCGGTGGTGGGGAGGGCGTTGTCCGGCCCTTCCCAGCATCGTATGGTGACTGGCGCAGACACGAAAAAGAGGGAGCAAACCGAAGAGGCACCCGCCATTGATGCTACTAAATCTGCCATTAAGTTAGCCGCTGAGCACGGAATAGATCTGGCAAGTGTTCAGGGTACAGGTACTGGTGGCCGGATCATCAAAACAGACATAGACAAGTTAATCGAGTGAATGTTTACGCGACGATTGACGAGCTCAAAACGTTTTTGGCGGGTGGTTTAAAAGAAGGAATAGCCGAGGATGACGACGATCTGTTCAAGAGATTTTGCATAGAGGCAAGCCGGTCGTTTGATACTTGGGCGACCAATGGGGTCCCGCCTAAAAGGCGCTTCTATCCAACGATTGCTACTAAGGACTTCGACCATCCAACTGACACGACTACTTTACTTAGACTGAACAACGATTTGCTCGAGGCTACAACCTTAACAACTGAAAATGGAGCAGTAACCATCTCTTCAAGCGACTTTGTTTTGAAGGCTGGGACTGGTGACTACAACAGGACACCATTCACCCAGATACAGCTTGTGGAAGATGGAACGACAACAACGTTTACCTATAACGGTTCCGTACACAAATCGAATGCCCTGACCGGCGTTTGGGGTTATCACGATGAATGGGCAGATGCCTGGGAAGATTCAGGTGACACCGTTCAGGACAATCCTTTAGATAATAGCACGACTACATTGACTGTGACTGATGCCGATGGCGATGACATTAATGGATTGACCAGACGTTTCAAGATCCAGCAATTGCTAAAGATCGAGAGCGAGTATCTTTGGGTAACAGACGTGAATATCACGGACAACAAGCTGACTGTGAGACGAGGAATGAATGGCTCAACAGCCGCCTCGCACATTCAGACGACAGCTATTTCAATCTTTCGGCCGATGGATGAAATAAGACACGCAATAGAGGTTCTGGCAACATACATGTCCCAACGCCGGCACTCTATTGGAACCACTGATGACAGACCGCTTGCGACGGCCGAGGGCATTTTAGTGATGCCTTCCGCGCTACCGCCAGAGGTTAAGGGTATTTTGCGGCCATACCGCAAAGAGAGGCTATGACAATTGTACAAGCGCCAATTCCGTTTATTCAGGAAATTAATGCAGGAATTGGCACCACAGGATTTGCGCCACTTGATCGATATTATCGGCGCATCGTATCAACAAAATTACCGGTGGTTTTTACGGTTCCCGGTCAGGGCTCAACCAAAGGTGATTCTGAATTATTCATAATGACGAGGGCCTATTTAATTAAAGCCTATGTGGACCCGGTAACAAGTGGCAAATTCGATGACCCTGTTCAACACGCTATGGAACTTCTCGGGGCATACATAGAGGCCTGGGAGAACCTGGCCAATGATGACGAAGAGTACATGTTTGATGATGGTACAAGAACAGATTACAGGATTCAGTTTGATTACGGTAAGCCAGTGACCGATACAGGGGTAGTAGCTAATCTGGAATGGTTGCCGGGTGAACTTTTTATCGGCTTTCAACTAACTTTGCCAATTATCGTACATGGTGGAACGAAATTAAGATGAGTAGTAAAGCTCAGCCGCTAGATATTGTAGCTCTGCTGCAAGGTACTGAATACGAAGACCGGGCACCCGCTCTCGCTCAGCAAATATCAAATGCGGGCCTGGATGACAAGCGTTTTATCAACGACTTGCCAATGATGGGAGCTGGGGTTGGAGGAAACACCTATGACCTTCTGGCGGTTATCCTGGAACAAATGGAAAAGCCGCAACCAGAGCCGGAGATTACTGATGCTGCCCTGGCCCTGGCCGAAGAGCATGGGCTTGAAGACTTAAATACTATCGAAGGTACCGGTAAGGACGGTGCCATCATTAAATCAGACATTGAGAATCTGATCGCCTGAAGGAGATATAAATCATGCCTATTAAGACTCAAGAAAGGGTAATACCCTACATTCAAAGTCTGGGTCGTGGCACTAGTTTGGAGCCCATGAGTGTGAAACGGCACGGCCTGGGTGATCAGACTCTTGGCACCATTCCCGGACGTGGCGTTCTGTTCGGCCGAGATGAGTTTGGCCGGCCAGAATCCAAGGTAGAGTTTGATGAGCCGCCTAGCGGCCTGAACACGGCTACCATTACCTTTGACCCAGAAGCCAGTCTGGACTTTCTGGATACCATGAAGATCGAGAACGGTCTGTTTGGAGTCTGGAATTTCTACATCCCGGCCGGACGGCTAGGAAACTATCTCAACTGGGCTAACAATGGTTCGCTTGATTTCCTGGCTGGATGCAAGATATCTGGTGGTTCCCAGGGCGGCCGTGAGAAAGACTTCTCTGGCCAGCCGCTGGTTAACACCTATGATATTTCATGGCGTAAGACGCTACAGCTACTGCCACCTAAGATTACCGACCTGAGCCCCACGGCCGCAGTAACAGTCGAGGATATCAACGCCGTTACTTTCATTTCCGACCTTGATCCTAACCAGGACATTCCTGGTTACCCCGGCAGTGACAAGATTGGCTTTGCGTTCCCGGATGCTGCGACTGGCGTTGCTCCAGAGGTTTTCTATACAATTAATGGTGGAAGTGTCTGGGCTGCATTGGCCTCAGATCCTTTTGCTGCCGACGAACATATCAAGGCAGGTTCGGTACGATTCATCACCCATAATACCTATCGGGTTGTTGCGCTTCGTGACACAGTAGATGCGGCTGCGCCCCCTTCAATTTCCTCAACAGATATCTTGTTGGGAGCTGAGGGTGGAGCAATTACCTGGACCGAGGTTAATGTGGGTACGACCAACAACGATCCAGGCGAGGCCATGAACTGGCAAATCTACGGGCGCATGTATCTGGCGGCCGGTGGTGACATCTTCTTGAGCACTGACCAGGGCCTGACAGTTGATGCAACGGCTCTGTTTGCCGGCTCTAATGCCATTAATGATATCCAAGTTGATTTTGAAGGTAACGTGTGGGCTGTTGCTGCCACAAACACCATTCTGAAAGAATCAACGCTAAGTCGGGGCACCTTCGATGGTCTGGTTGGTCCTTCTGGTGGCGGTGCTTTCACTTCCATTGCTATTGCTCGAGATGGCTATGTCTATGCCGGAAACGGACAAAGTATTTTTGTTAGCACCAATGAGGCTGCTTCAACTGGTGGCTGGTCTTCACTGAAAGACTTTGGATCTAATCATATCGTTACCCGTATCCAGTGCGTTGATGGTGAAAGTCAAATCTTGCGGGCTCTGGTTGGAGACGGTACTGGATTCGAGGGTGATGTATGGTACTCGCTTGATGGTGGAAACTCCTGGGTAGAGGTTACCAATCTGACCAACCTGAACTACAACGATTGGTACATTTCCGAGGTTGACCCGAACCTGCTTTTCATTGCCGGCGAAGACGATGCCACCAATGGTGTAGTTCATAAATTAGCTCCTGGATAATCCCGGGTAGCTTAACGAGGTGATTTCATGGATAAACTAGCTAAGCGGCTAGGGCGATTGGTTGCTGATCATGTAACTGAGGAACGCACCTTCGCTGACATTCTGAACGAGATGGATGAAGCTATTCCTATAGGGGTTGCTGATCCGGGTTATTCCAAAGACATTCTGGCTGCCGACTATACGGAGTTGGAACCGGCCGATCTGATGGCCTGGTCTAAGATGTTCGCCGATTCTAAAGGCGCTTCACTAGACGAGCTCATGGAGTTGGCTACCGAAGATGGCATTACCTGGACCGCTGCCGAAGTGAGCCGAGACATTCATCCATCTACCACTGTCAGGGAAGTCATTCCCAGGGATCAGTACAATCGTCTGATGGCCTTGAAAGCTAACCTCGAGCAAGCACTGAACGATTAGGGTGTTGTGGTACAATAGACGAAACCGAATATCGTCTGTCGTATTAACTGAGCCAGTGAGCCCCCCTATCATTGATAGGGGGGTTTTTGTTTGAGGTGTCTAAGTGGAACAAGAAATTCTCTTGTCGGATGGTGAGCCATGTGCGGTTCGTGTTTTAGGCCTGTTCGAGCTTGATGATCTGGGTCTGGCCGGAGAGCCGGTTGGACCGTTCATGGAAAAGATAGACATTGGGGGTAAAGAGATAGAGCGGGAATATGTGCCCCCGATCATTCCCCCAGAGAAGCCCGAAACAAAAAGATCGGAAACCGAGACAGGGACCCAGGACTGGGAGCTTTGGCTTGAATACGATCTATATCAAGAGTACATAGCGCATAAACAAGAAGAGGCCCGGATCATGTCTCAATACACTGAGGATGTAGGCACCTACATTCTTGAAAAGTGCATTGTGCTGGATGATAAGAACCGACTCATGGATCAAGATGACTTCCGCATGGTCAGATGGGCCGCCCTATCTGCCAAGCTAAGGAAGGAGGATATTTCGGCCGCATTGGCCAATACCTTTCCACGCTCAGTTCGAGAAACGGGACATCATAGCAGCAATGGAACTACTGTCTGAGGATAGAGATAGCGACGAGGCCCAGGTAGCTTCCATCCCTTTCTGGGAAAAGCGGGTGATGATTGAAATGAGAATGACAGAAGATCAATACATTACGCTTTCAAAGAAAGAACGGGCACGTAATGTCGTTGGCTTCTTTTTGCAGGACTGGTTCAAGTTACTTTACCTGGCCAAGCGCGAACGAGAGCGCACGAAGAAATAACTAGGAAGCGAAGTGACTAGCGTCTTCGCCAGAACGTTCTAGATATGGGTATTGGAGTAGGGTTCAAATTAAAGAAAAGGCCACTGTCAGCCCGAAAGCGGGTAGATATTATGCTGGATGGGGCTAAGAAGGCGATGCTGTCTGTAGGCACCCAGCATGTCACCCAGCGAGAGAAGGTTATTGCTACCTGGAATAATGAAACCCCCTCATGGTTGCGCCAGGTAGATCAAGATGGACCTTTTAAGCTGCATATGTTTGTGTTTATGACTGGCCATGCCTTTGGCATGAAGAAATGGTATTGGCTGGATCAGGGAACCAAGATCCGGTTTGCGACAATGACTAAGAATTTTAAGGCCAAGACTCGGCCCAGAATTATCAGTAGCACAGCAGGCCGGGGCCATCGAGTATATGTGAGCCGGAGACGGCCACGAAAGGGCATTGAGAAGCGAGAATTTGACTTGACGGTTAATGAGCGACTTACCAAAAGATTGGATGGCCGTATAGACACGGTGCTGAAACGAGCACTGAAGCGGAAACGATAATGGATGCTGATTTCAGCAAAGACATTCAGTTCATAGAGGCTCTGACAGCCTACCACGAGCGGCGGGAAGTGGCCCTGGGCCGGATAGTCCCCTCTCTGTTTTTGCAATCCCTGCGTGCTTACGGGGGCAGTGTCGTGGCGCTCGAGATGTACAAGGAGCTGGACAAGATAGCTAAGTCGTCTGATTTACAGGAGCTAATCACCAAGAACAGGAAGCGGGTCACCTATCTAAACCGGCGTGCCTCTGTATTACAGAAGAATGAGCCGACCTGGAAACCGGCTACCAGGAAGAAGAACACTCGCAGGTTAATTGCATGGCTGAATGAAGCGATTGAATTGGATGATGAGGTTGAGAAAGCTGTGCAGCAACTTCAGGAGCTAGAAACTAGCCATGGCTGATATTGTTTACGAAGCTGAATTAGACCTTAAAAAGGTCTTTGCCCAACTGAATAAACTAGAGAAGCGCCTGGAAGGTTTCGAAAAGACTGGCACGGAGTCATTCAAGAAAGTTCAGACTCAGGGTAGTCAGCGTATCCGGCAGTTGGGTTTTGCGCTTCAGAGATTTGGTATTGGAGGCGCGGCCGCATTTGGTGAAATCTTCGTAGCGGCCGGGGCGGCTGGTCTGGCGATTGGTGGAGTTTTAGTAGTAGTCAATTTGCTGGCGAAGGCTTTCAAGGCTCTGGTTAATATTGCTGTTACATCTTTGAAGACACTGATCAAATCAAGTGTTGAAACTGCCAGAGCCTTTGAGCGAGTTGAGACCACATTTGTAGCCGTTTTCGAGGGCGGTAGAAAGGAGGCTAAGGCGACCTTTGATTTCATTAAAAAGATATCTTTGGACCTGGGCCAGGATATTAGCGAGGTTGCCAGAACCTTCCTGCCAGAAGTTGCGAATCTGGATCAGCTTAGAGAGGTTGTTGAAATTGCCACGGCTCTGTCTAGAGCCCAGCCCGAGCAAGGTATTCAGGGTGCTCGAATTGCCTTGCAAGATGCCCTTTCCGGCGAGTTCATTTCACTGAAAAAGCGATTTGAGTTCAAGCCAGCGATTATTGCTCAGATTAAAGAGGCATTTGATGAAGAGGGAATTACGGGCGGTCTTCGGGCTATACAAGATGAGCTAGACAGAACCGGCCGGGACATTGGAACGCTTAGTGACACCTTCGATGTGTCCTTGGGCCGGATAAAGGTAGCGGCTCAGCAAACGTCAGGCACTCTTGGCGGGCCTATCATTGATGCTTTGAAGGTGCAGTTGGATGCTCTATTCGCGTTCTTCTTAGAAAACAAGGATGAGCTTGACGATGTTGCTAGAACGATTGGCGATCTTTTTGCCAATCTGGCTACAACGGGAGGTGGTGCCTTACAGGATTTTGTCGAGGGTATTAATTTACAAGATGTGCTGAAAGTTTTCGTGGATCTGTCTGATGTTGCAGAAAGATTGATTCTTGCGATTAAGACGCTTGTTGAAGGTTTTGATACTCGTTCTGTTGCTGATTTTACTGGAGAGATTTCTGATTTTGCACAGGAAATGCACCTTTCTTTGGTTGTTATTGGCGATGTGTTTGCAATCCTAACATTTTTGTTAGATGTCGTTAAGGGTTTGACATCTCCCTTGCAAGCAGTTGTGGGACTTGTTGGGAAGTTTGCAGATGCAACGGGTGCGACAAAAGCAGTCCTTGAGGGATTTTCTGGGGCTATGGCTATCATAATAGGGCTTATGAAGACGTTGGAGGCTTCACTTATTGCGCCTGTACTTTTGCTTGAGGTTTTTAGGGGGAATATGACATTGGCTGAGGCTGATGCGAAATTAGCGGCCGCAACCCTGGCTGCGTTTCGTAAGGAAATAGATCAGCACAATGCGGCAGTTGCGGAAGGAACAGGGGCACAAATCGCAGGCGCGGCGGCGGCAGAGGAATATTCACTTGCTAATGAGGCTGCCGCAAATGCAATTATTGCAAGGAAATTTGCAGAGGGAGAACTAGCTAAGGCATTAAGTAATATTACAGAACTGGAAGCAGAGATAGAGGAAAAGCGGGGCAAGTTTGCTACTGATGCCGCTTCCAGACTACTTAAAATAGAGAAGGATTTTCTACGTGACAAGCTAGATCTCCGCATTGCCAACGGCCGGCGTTTCCTGGACATTGAGATCCAGCTAAACGAGAAATTCCTTGACCTTCAGGAGCAGTATAACGATAGGTTCAGGGATTTAGGCATAGACCTAGATCGGGATCGGGAAGATGCTATCAGGGATGAAGGCCGGAGACGGATAGAAATTGAGGCCGACCTGGCAGACAAGCGCGAGGACATTGAGCGGGATCACCTTCGCCGGCTGGCAGAAATTCGTCGCCGCTTTGACTTCGATGCTCAGGAAGCTATTCGGGCCAATGATGCTATTGCCTTCTTGCGTATCAAGCGCCGGATGGAGTTTGACCTAAACGAAGCCCGACTACAACGAGATGAAGAGATAATCACGGCCGAGGAAGGGGCAGAGGAAAAACGCCAGGCTCTGGACACTAAGCTGCAAGAAGAGATTGAAGATGCTGAGATTGCAAATCGCCGAAAGATTGAAGATCTCAATACCTGGCTCATGGACCAGACGGAAATCATCAATCTCTGGGCAGCAAGAGAAAGAGAAGCATCATTGATGCGGTTGCAACGTGACAGGGAAGACAGGGAAACCGAACAGCGCCGGCAACTTGAAGATTACAATACTTGGTGGGCCGATCGTCATACAGCTACAGAAGCTGGAATAGCCACAGAGTTGCGTATGTTGGAAGACTTTAGAAATAAAGTGTCAGAAATATACCGTAATTGGCCCCAACTTAATCCAATGCGGGGAGTTCTGGGTGCTACTCCTTCCTCTCCTGGTGGTCGAAGCGGCCGTAGCGGGGGTACCAACGCAACTGGCCCTGGTGGTGGTCAACCAAACGAGGTCGAGCCGGGCGGCATTTCACCTGTAACATTGGAAGAGTTGCGTAGAGAGGCCAGACAACTTCTTATATTGACAGGCAAAACCGTACAAGAGGCGTTTGCAATAGTTCAGCCTCTGAGTGCTTTTGAGCTGGCAGACTTGATCGAAGAATTGATGGCTGAATTACAGGGTATGCCGGGCCGTAAACACGGTGGTCCTGTCAAAGCTAATCAACCCGTTCTCGTGGGTGAGCCGCTGGCTGGTGGCAAGGCTAATCCCGAGATTTTTGTACCGGGCTCGAGTGGTTTTATCACGCCACTTTCAAGATTTGGCAGCAATTTGACAGACATGATGATGATGAATCCACTATTGAACATTTCTAGAGCGGCTGGAGCCGGAAGTACGGATAACAGCCGGAACATAACGATCAACCAGCCACAGATAGAAACCGGGTTAACGGCTAAACAGGTATCTGAAATAAAAGAACTGTATTTGGAATTGAGACTTGAAGAGGATTTGATCTAAGAGGTTGTTATGGGCGTACCACAAAGACTGGGTTGGAGAATGGCTACTACCGAGGCGGGACTGGCCACGAACTGGCTATTTGCCCAGCGTTTCCCACCACCAACCAGTGCTGTATATCGGGATTATTCGACGCGAGTTTCCCAATCAACAGGCGGTCAAGTGCGACATGGCTACAAGAACGTTCGCATATTCTGGGAAATTCTAGATAGAACGCAGGCTTTATTTTTACGTACCACTGTGCAGGGATCTTTGGATGTAGGCGGTTTAATGTACTGGACAATTGATAGGGCTAACGGGACATCTGGTGGCCCGGATTGGATCGACATAAGCGCCAAACCATATATGCCCGACTTCGATCCAACTACTCCGATCGCATCTGCCTCTGCCATTGCTCACAGAAACATAGAGCTGTTTCTGAATAGCATTACCATAGTGAATGCGCCTGCCGTATTCTGAGTTAATCAATGCCTACCGTAATTGCCAATGAACTTACACTGGCTAGTAGCGGTGTATCGTCTTTAATATCCCCCGGAGCCGTAACAGTCACGGTCAACGCATTGACCTTGGCTGGCTCTGCCGTCTCTTCTAGCGTTCTACAAACTATAACGGCTTCTTCTATAACTCTGGCTGGCTCGGCAGAATCCATTACCCTGGTGGGCAGTGCGGTTACCACTGTCATGAACGCTCTGACTCTAGTTGGTCTGGCCCAAGCGGGTGGTGGCCAGAAAGGCGTAACTGGGGGGGCGGGTGATGGAATTGGCGATATTTCTGACTATCCCTTTGTTGGTGGAGAGTTAATAGGATCAACTGACCTGACGACGCTCAGAGCCGGTTTCCAGGAGATGTTGATATATGCGTCCCCTCTAGTGCCCCTAACGTTGTGGACAGCCCAAATAAACGATTCTGGGGCAGGTAGGGGTACTCGTTCAATTGTGTTTGACACAGGATCGGGCACCAACTTCCCATTGGTCGAAGAGAAGCAAGAAGTTTGGGTTGGTTCCAGTGCCGGGGGTAAAGATATCGGCCGGTTACGCATCAGAAGTATTAGCAGTAGTGATAGTGGGGTTACGGGTACTTTAACCGTCGCCCAGCACCCCTGGATTATGGCAGATGACTACCATCTGACCTTCAAGTTTGACTACCCTATCAGGCCGCTGTTTCCGTTGGTGACAAGTGGTGGGGCGTTTAGGAAAGATCTGGATGTTACTTACAGTGACCAGAACGAAGAGCCAACGCCGGTTGTGGTAGCCGGTCCTCACAGAGCCGAGTTTCTAGGCTCTGGTGGCAGCACGGTTTTTAACATTGATACCGGGGCATCTTACGCCATCGCCGATGGGGCTACTATTACTACTCATGCGTTGACTATGCTGCCCTCTGCTGGCGCTACACCATCTATAAATAGCTCAACTGGTGTCGGAACCATTACCTTTACCCAGACCGGCCAGTGGTGGGCCAAATACACCGTTACCGATAGCAATGGTAAGGCTCAGATATCGTACCGGTGTTATTTCATTCACAATACAGATCCAAACCATGCCGATCATCCCCTGATCTCGTTCTTCAATTATCGCATGTCCGGCAACTGGGACCGGGGGGGCTGGCAAACGTTCTTTAGCGTTCATGAGGATGCGGCCACGGCCGACATTCCCGATGAAACCCTGATGGTTATCTGGCACGATTCTATCTATGCTGGCACCTCGGATAACATAACTCTTTTACCGGATGGCGCTTCAACGTTGTTGGCAGGCTATGCCATTCGGTCCACGGCTCATACCGATCTGGAAGGCGGCTTCCAGCGGGTGGATTTCCAGGTGGATACCGTTCAAGAAATGCTCAGGCGCTTTAACTTTAGCGTTAGCCTGGAAGTGGTAGAGGGCACGCCAGCCACATGGTACGAGTACGAGGATTGGCTTACTGTCGGCCGGGCCATTCATCATTTGTGGAAACATCATTCAACAATCTTTTCTGTTGCTGACGTTATCGGCCTGACATCTAACACGATGCGCCGGGCCTATTCGGAGTTTGAGGAAGGGAACCTGTATGACATGGCCGATGGCTTCGGCCGGGCCAGGGGCATCCGGGCGCACATGGTTTGTGACAAGGGCGGCAGGCTGCATTTTACCCACGACCTGCAACTTCTGACAGACCTGGAGCGGCCTCAACGGACAACTGTATTTGATATCACCAAAGATGACAGACGCGGAAGCATTAGCATTGAAGAGCGCAACATGAATCGCGTGGCCTTTTTGAAAGCATCCGGGTTCTCGTGGGATGGTTCATTTAGAACTAATGAAAACGGGTTACGGGTGCCGGATGCCACGCCATTGTGTGCGTCATCGCCCAGTGCAATTCCAGATGATGAGGGGATCACGGTCTTTATTATGGACCGGCAAACCTTCTTAGATCAGGATCACTGTAACCAAATAGCCGCTCGAGGCTTTGCCCAAGAAAACAACATACACCCAAATGTGCCTATCGTTTTCCATGGCAATTACATTGGCTTGTTGGATGTTGCTTATGAGCAATGGTACACAGCCTCTGTAGCGTCTGGAGACACTGCCAGGGGCATTATCTGGACCGATCAGAAACTGGCCTGTCGCAACGTTTCCTTACAGCTTAAAGGCGAAGAGGGCTCTGTGCTGGTTCAGGCCAGTTTCGAAGCCGAACAGTCTATGGTAATTGGGGAACCTGGCTTTTGCATGGATAACGTGCCTGACCCGGGTGGATCAACACCGACTATACCTACCGAGACTTCCTTGGGCGGTGCTTTGATGACAGGTTCCTCGGCCTATTTCTCTTCGCCCATTAGCAGTGCCTGGCTGCTTCGCAACTCAGATACCATTGCTGGTTTGGTTGCGGATAGCTTCTGGAGAACCAAACAAAGCAGCACAGCTTCTGACAGTGCCATTGTGCTGAGTGGGGGAGTGGGCTTCATTAAGAAAAGCACTGACGCTTTCCAGACAACACCAACAGACGTATCGCCGACTACCAATCCCCCGAACACGGCCGGGGATTCGCCTGCGCCCACGGTAGCCGATGTTGATTTTATCGTTTGCGAGAGCTCTTACGGCGTACAAGATCGGCACGCCTTTTTAGTCAAT
>SDBT01005937.1_pt1 | contig 20421 bp, 30 predicted proteins | sample 2277101 | NCBI WGS metagenome assembly SDBT01 (sample SAMN10404973, study PRJNA504765) | marine sediment metagenome | isolation source: marine sediment core GS10_PC15, 103 cmbsf | place: Arctic Ocean: Southern Knipovich Ridge | collected 2010 | reverse complement strand
TTGGTAAAGACGTTGGTAAAGACGTTGGTAAAGACGTTGGTAAAGACGTTGGTAAAGACGTTGGTAAAGACGTTGGTAAAGACGTTGGTAAAGACGTTGGTAAAGACGTTGGTAAAGACGTTGATGAAGGAGTTGAGACATAAACATGCCTTTTCTTAGATTACAAGAAATGCGGGAGATGTCCAATGAAAAAAGGGCGGCAAAATTCATTGAACTTCGAACTGAACTTAGAAAACTCACTTCTATGACTAAATCCGGGGGTTCTATTGATAATCCTTCAAGAATTAAAGAACTTAAGAAGGCAATAGCTCGAATATTAACTATTCAAAGTGAAAAAGAGCGTGGGGGAAGCATTAAAGAGTGACCCCTATCAATAAAGAAAACCTCACTCGACATGAAGTAATCGGACTTCAAGTGTGTGTTGTTAAAAGCTCTAACCGAACACATGTTGGAATTAAAGGAAAAGTGATTGCTGAAATGAAAAATATGTTTGTTATATCTGATGGCGTCAAAAAACGATTGATTCCAAAAGATACTGCTGTTTATTGTTTCTCTCTTCCGGACGAATCACTTGCGATAGTTAACGGTAAAGACTTTGTAGGTAAACATGTAGATAGAACAAAAAATCGTTTAAGGTGTAATAGATGAGAAATATCGGTATTCCTGTTGAACTTCCAAAGGCGACATGTGATGATTTACTCTGTCCTTTCCACAGTAATCTATCAGTTAGAGGTCGTATCTTAGAGGGAATAGTTGTCCGTGATAATATGCAAAAAACGGTAATAATTAATCGAGACTACTATCATTTTATTCCCAAATATCTACGCTATGAAAGAAGGCACAGCCGAACTGCTGCTCATAATCCTCCATGTATAGCCGCGAAAAATGGTGATATGGTTAAAATTATGGAGTGTCGTCCTCTAAGTAAATCTGTCTCATTTGTTATCGTAGAAAAAACGCAGGAAAAGTAAATCTGAAAAATTTGCTATAGAGGGAATCATAAAATGTCTAAAAGTTCTAGAGCTGTAAGCGCTAAAGGAGTTCTTGATTATAGACCTCACATCGCCAGAACCTTAGTAACTGGCTCAATAGTTAATTGTGCCGATAATTCTGGCGCAAAGAAATTAAAAATTATAGGCGTCATTGGTTATAAAGGTCGATATCGGCGGGTACCCGCTGGTTGTGTTGGAGATAGAGTGATAGTTTCTGTTAAAAAAGGTCGTCCCGATTTACGTAAACAAGTTTTACACGCTATTATCATCCGACAGAGGATGCCCTATAGGCGAAGTGATGGTGTATGGGTGCAGTTTGAAGATAATGCAGCAATCGTAATAACTCCCGAAGGAGAATTACGTGGTTCTGCTATCAAAGGACCCGTCGCTAAGGAAGCTGCCGAGAGATGGCCGAGGGTTGCAAGTGTAGCTAGTATAATTATTTAAAGGTGATTATTTTTATGTTGAAAATTTCAAAAGTTAATCAAAGAAAAAGATGTTCTTCAATGCTCTCTAAAGAACTTTCTGAAAAGTATAAAACTCGATCGCTGGGTGTTATCTCGGGAGACTCGGTTATTATTATGCGTGGAAATTTTAGAGGCGTAGAAGGGAAAGTTAGTAAGGTGAATTATAAGAAGAACTTTATTAACATTGATGGAGTTACTGTGGAAAAGGCAAATGGAGACACGGTTTTTGTACCTATTCCTCCATCAAAAGTAAAGATTACAAAATTTAACCTTGATGATAAACGTAGACAAGATATCCTCGATAGAAGAATGTCCATTACTATCCCTAAGATTAACCTAGAAAAAAAACTAAAAAAAAAGAAAAGAAAAATCTAAAAGGCGCGTAAATAATCAGGGAATAAAAACAAGAAAGGATTGATGGTATATGGGAAAGAAGGGTGGTTCAAAACATTTAAAGCGGTTACCGGCTCCAACTTTTTGGCCAATTCATAAGAAAGAATTTAAATGGGTCGTAAAGCCTAAACCTGGTCCTCATATGAAGGACCGTTCTTTCCCTCTACTTTTAATACTAAGAGAAATACTCGGTCTCGCTAAGAATCGGAAAGAGGCCAAACGTATACTTTCAGAGAATTATTTTAAAGTTGATGGCGTAATACGGAAAAAAGATACTTTTTCTGTAGGTTTGATGGATGTCCTTGATCTCTCAGTTATTAAAAAATCTTATAGAATTCTACCGTTACGTCGAAAAGGATTAGGGTTGCATGTTATAGATGGAGCAGAAAAGGACTTCAAATTATGTAAAATATTAAATAAGACAATTGTAAAAGGAGGAATTTTACAACTTAATCTTCATGATGGTCGCAATATTCTGCTGAAAAAAAGTGATTCTGAGCCGATAACCGAAAATGTCATCAAAACACATGATGTTCTGAAGATTGATTTACCTAATTCAAAAATTTTGGATCATCTCTCTTTTGATGTAGGTGCCTTTGCGATTGTGGAAAACGGAAAGAACATTGGCCGTTGGGGTGAAATTATCGCTATTGATAAGAAAGGAGCCCTTCAACCTTCAATTATAACACTGAAGGATTTAGAAGATAATCAATTTAAGACTATTCTTAATTATGTTTTTCCCATCGGTAAGAATGAACCTTGGATTTCACTGCCAGAGGAGGTTAAACAATGAGTCAAATTATACCTATTAAATCCACCTCTAATCCCATGCAGAATCCTCTGATAGCAAAAGTTGTTGTTAACATGTCTATCGGAAAATCTGGAGAAATCCTTCAGAATGCTATGAAAGTGTTCCAAAGAATAACTAATCAAAAACCTTATCCGCGAAGAGCTAAAAAAACTATAAGAGAGTGGGGAATTACAAAAGGAACACCGATTGCATGTGCTGGAACTCTAAGAGGGGAAAAAGCTATCGTTTTCCTTACAAAAGGCTTTGATGCCTTACGTAATAAACTTCCAAAGTCAAGCTTTGATTCTAATGGTAATTTCTCTTTTGGGATCAGGGAGCATATAGAACTTCCAGGAGTCAAATATGATCCAAATTTAGGAATTTTTGGAATGGATATTTGTGTTACAATGGAGCGACCTGGTTACCATATAAAGAAACGGCGTAAATGTAAAGCAAAAATAGGTAGACGACAGAGACTCACATCCAGTGATTCAATGGACTACATTAAGAAAGTATTCAATATAGAGTTAGAGTAGGTGTTTAAATGTCTGAACAATCAAATAGGCGGATCTATAAATATGGACGAGGAAGTAGACCTTGTCGTAGATGTGGTTCCTACCATTCCCTTATTCGATCTTATGGCTTAAACTTATGTCGCCGATGCTTTAGAGAAGTGGCTGTAAAACTCGGATTTAAAAAATACTCTTAGAGGAATTTATGTTGACTAAGGAGCTTATGGCACAAAAAATAGTCGAAATCCCCAGTGATATCAAAATAAAACTTAATCTTCCTTCGATTATCGTTAAAGGACCATTGGGAGAAATTGAACGCAATTTCTATTTCAGTGCTATTAGTATAACCCATAGAAATAATAAAATAATAATAGAGGCTCCTTGGCCTGATAAGAAGAGGTCTGCTTTAGTTGGAACTCTGAAATCACATATCGAAAACATGATTATTGGCGTGTTAAAAGGGTTTACATATAAACTCAAGATTGTCTTTGCTCACTTCCCCATATCCGTGAAGGTACAAGATCGCGAAATTATTATTGAAAACTTTGGTGGTGAAAGAAAATCGAGGATAGCTTCCATTAGGGGTGATGTGAAAGTTAGTGTCGATGGAGACGATTTAATCGTAAAAGGGATATGCATTGAAGATGTGAGTCAAACAGCTGCCAATGTTGAACAAGGAACACGGATTAAAAATAAGGATCCTAGAGTTTTCTTGGATGGTATCTATGTCTTTGAGAAAGGAGAAGGGATGTGAGAGAATGGTAGAAACTAAACTTTCTATTGAAGTTAAGGAAAAAGAGGGAATAATTGTTAAACCTAAAATTGGGGTAGAAAAAAGACGCCTTCTTCGTGTTCGTAAACTTCAGAAGAGTAAAAAACCAGATTTTGTTCGACAGGAAAGTTGGAGATATAAAAGAGTGAAATCTTCTTGGAGAAGGCCTAGAGGTCGTGACAGTAGGATGAGAAAAAAGGATGCAGGATGGCCAAAATCCGTATCGATTGGTTACCGTTCACCAGGAAAGGTTCGTGGGATTCATCCGTCAGGATTTGAAGAAATACTCATTCACAATCCTAAAGATTTAGAAAAAGTTAATTCAAAGAATGTTGTGAGAATAGGACACACCGTTGGATTAAAGAAAAGACTAATAATTATTGAGAAAGCTAATGAATTAAACTTACGTGTCCTTAATACAAGAGGAGTTGATGAAGATGAACTTAAAGAATCAGAGAAGAATGGCCTCTGAATCACTAAAGATTGGTAAGAACCGCGTGTGGATAGATCCGGAGAGAGGAGAGGACGTTGAGGAAGCAATTACTAGAGAAGAAATTCGTAAATTAATAAGTGAAGGAGTCATTAAAGCTGCTCCAAAGAAGGGAGTAAGTAGAGGGAGAGCACGAATCATTCAAATAAAAAGAAAAAAAGGTTTGAAGAAAGGTATGGGGAGTCGAAAAGGTAAGAAGACTGCAAGAATGCCGAGAAAGGAACTGTGGAAAATACGGATTAGAGCGATTAGGGCATATTTAAAAAATTTAAGAGATCGGAGAATTATTCAGCGAAATATTTATCGTCGGTTATACCGTTTAGCTAAAGGAGGCATCTTTAGAAATGTCGCCCATGTTGAACAATATATAGACTCTAATAAACTTAAAAGACGGAGGTAAAATAGTTTGGCTAGAGGTCCAAGGTATCACGTTCCTTTTCGGCGTCGTAGAAGTGGTAAAACAGATTATAAAAAGAGGAAAACTATGATTCTCTCAAACATTCCTCGTTTTGTAGTTAGATGTTCCCTTAAACATATTACTGCTCAAATTATTGAAGCTCATTCCATTGGAGATAAAACTTTAGTTTCAGCGTCCTCTCAAGAGGTCTCTAAAAAGTTTGGGTGGAAAGCTTACTGTAGGAATCTGCCTATAGCTTACATTGTTGGTTTCCTTATTGGTTACAAGGCTCTATCCCAGGGGATTGATCATGCAATTCTCGATATAGGTCTTAAGAAAGCTTCGAAGGGTGGTCGAGTCTTCGCTACCTTAAAAGGTGCTATAGACGCAGGTTTTAATATGAAATATAATGAAAAGATTATGCCTCTTGACTCAAGAATAAGAGGTGAACACATTGTTTCCTTTGCGAAAAAACTGTTTGATACCGATCCTCTTCTATATGAGAAGACTTTTTCTGGATATTTATCGCGAAATTTTAAGCCTGAACAACTTACTGAACACTTTGAAGAAGTAAAAAGAAGTATTACAAATGTCTTTATGAAGGAGAAGTAAATATGTCTAGATATAACCAAAGAAATGAGACTTGGATTCCTAATACAAAACTTGGCAAAATGGTTTTAGAAGGTAAGATAACTTCAATTGACGAAGTTTTTAATCAAGGTTATAAGATTTATGAATCAGAAATAGTGGATTATTTGCTTCCTGACCTTCAACAGGAAGTTTTAGATGTGAGTATTGTCCAAAAACAGACAGATGCTGGAGAAAAGACTCGTTTTAAATCTTTAGTCGTTGTTGGAAATTATGCTGGCTACTTTGGATTAGGAACTGGGACTCATAAACAAACCAGAGTGGGGATTCAGAAAGCTACTATTGCAGCTAAACTCAATATCTTTCCGGTGAGAAGAGGTTGTGGTAGTTGGGCATGCGGTTGTGATAAATCTCATTCTCTTCCTTTTAAAGTAACGGGTAAATGTGGTAGTGTTAGAGTAGTTTTAATCCCGGGGTCTCGAGGTTTAGGTATAGTGGCTGGTAAAACCGCTAAAAATGTCATAGCTTTCGCTGGGATTAAGGATTGCTGGACTAAAAGTAGAGGTTCTACAAGAACTGTTCCATCCTTTGCTTTTGCAACAGCTGATGCTTTGATGAATACTTATAAAATAATCTCATCGAAGGATTGGGTTAGGTGAATTAGATTGGCTGAAGAGAAGGGACAGTGCTTAGCTTTACTTCGTATCCGTGGTAATGTGGGTATTCGAAAAGAATATGAATATGTATTTAGACTCTTGCATCTGACTCGGAAAAACCATGTAACCTTATTAGAAGAGACTAAATCTAGTTTAGGAATGCTCCGGAAAATAAAGGATTACTCTACATGGGGTGAAATTTCTCCGGAAATTCTTTTTCTTTTATTAGATAAGAGAGGATCATTGAAGGGAAATAAAAAATTAACGAATGATTATGTCAAGAATGAACTTGGCTTTTCATCAATTGCAGAGTTAGCTCAAGCAATTTATGTCTCAGAAATTAATTTTTGGAAACTTTCTAACGTTAAACCATTGTTTCGTCTACATCCTCCTAGGAAAGGTTTCCGTAAGTCGATTAGAAGATCCTACCCTAATGGTGAATTAGGCTATAGAGGGGAAGAAATAAACAAGCTCCTTTTTAGGATGATATGATAGTGTGTAATAACTTGTGAAAAGAAGGTTATGAAAATGCCGCATAGATTTAGAAAAGTTAGGAATCATCGTGGTTCAAGAAGTCACGGTTGGGGTGTTAGGCAACATAAGGGTAAAGGTAGTCATGGTGGGTTCGGAAGAGCTCAGGGACACAAAGGTAAATGGACCTACACGGTTAAGTATGAACCTGATCGTTATGGGAAACATGGGTTTAAATCTCATACAAATGTGGAAATTACTACGATTAATGTAGGCGAGCTTGATGAATTAGCCAACAGATTATTAGCTGAGGGTAATGCAGTGAAAGATGATGATTTCTATGTTATTGATTTAGCTAAGCTTAACATTGACAAACTTCTCGGTTCTGGAAGCGTGAAACACCAACTAAAAGTTAAAGTGAAAGTTCATTCTCAATTGGCTGCAAAGAAAATTGAAGATGCTCAAGGTATAATCATACAAATAGAATAATCGAGCTCTTGATTAACGTCTTATCACTTTTAAAATCAAAACCTCACTATAATTGTAATCTTAAAATTTACATTATAAGACGTAAGATTTAAATCTCTATTTGAACTGATGGCAATATTCAACTTTGATAGAAATAATGAAAGTAAATGAGGTGTAAACATTTAATGGGTTTAGTTATTACCTTAAGTGGTTTACATGGCACAGGTAAGACGACATATGCTAAAACTCTCTCACAAATCTTCAACCTTCGCCATATCTCTGCAGGAATACTTTTTCGTCAAATAGCTGCTGAAAAGAAGATATCCATCTCAGAACTTACCCAAATGGCGTCAAGAAATGATAAAATTGATCAGTTAATTGACGAAAGAACTAAAATGGAAGCAGAGAGAGGCAATGTCATAATAGATGGGTTATTAGCTGGTTGGATAGCCCTCAAATATGTTAATATTAAACTCTATTTAACGACCTTAGATAATGTAAGGTTCTCAAGAATAGCAACGAGGGAAAATATCTCCACAATAAATGCACAGAAACTAACTCTGTTTAGAGAAGAAATTGAGAGAAAGAGATTTTTAAAATATTATAACCTTAATATCGATAATTTGACTATATACGATTTAATCTTAAATACTGATCTGCTTTCTATTGAATCAAATATTATGATCATGAAAAATTTCATTCAAGAATATGTTAAATTACATGGAGGGATATAAAATACCAGCTATAGAAATTGGACGAATCTGTATAAAAATAAAAGGAAGAGAATCAGGAAAAAAATGTGTAATTGTAGACATTATCGATAAGTCTTTTGTTCTTATCACAGGACCTGAGACTTTAACAGGCGTAAAACGGAAAAGGGTTAACGTGCAGCATATCAGACCTACAGAAAACTCTGTATCCATTAAACGAGGGTCTAGCGATGAAGATGTCCTTAAAGCATTAGAAACCGATGAAAAATTGAAAATATGAAAATCAAAATAACCCTGAAAGTTTAACCCTATTAAAATCCACATTTTTTATTCAAATCTTTCACATAATACCTTTCTTATCAATGTTAGATTAAATATTATCTGCATTGATAAACCCAAATATTGAGGATAAAATAATGACCGTTCAACCATCGGAGATTAATCACGAATTAATTATTAAAGTTGAAGCAGAGACTAATCCTGATTATGGATGTATCCCAAAAAACCGAAACATACTTGATCTTATTAATTATGGTTTATTGAACTTAGATAAACCAAGTGGGCCGACAAGCCATGAGGTTGTATCTTGGGTTAAAAAAATTCTCAAGATTAATCGTGCGGGACACGGCGGTACTCTGGATCCAAAAGTAACAGGGGTTCTACCAATCGCTTTGGAGGAAGCTAGAAAAATTCTTGGAATTTTTCTCCTCTCAATTAAAGAATACGTATGTGTTATGCGTATACATGGCGAAATTCCCAATGAAAAGATTAAACAAGTACTAGAGGAGTTTGTGGGAGAGATTTACCAGAAACCACCAGTTCGTTCTTCTGTTCGTAGGAACGTACGAATAAGACGCATCTACTACATTCAAGATCTTGAGTTTACGCGGCGGAGAGCATTCTTCAGGGTTGGCTGTCAATCAGGAACATATATTCGAAAATTATGTTCAGACATTGGAGAAATTTTAGGAATAGGGGCTCATATGGAAGAGTTGAGACGAACTAAAACAGGATCATTCAACGAGAATGAGAATCAAATAACATTATATGATCTGAAAGGTGCTTACGATTTATGGGTGGCTAAGAAAGACGAATCTTGGTTGAGACAAATAGTGCAACCAGTAGAGCAGGCCTTAAAACCAATTCCAAAATTATATCTCCGTGATTCAGCTGTTGACTCCATATGTCATGGTGCTAAACTTGCTATTCCTGGAATTTCTAAATTAAATGCGGATATTAAACGAAATTCTACTGTTGGCTTTTTCTCTCTAAAGGGGGAGTTAGTTGCTCTTGGTAAAACTGTTATGTCTACTGAGGAGATATTAAATCAAGATCATGGTATTGCTGCAAATACAACCCGCGTAATTATGCGCCGAGGTACTTATCCTAGGATGTGGTAGATTATGTTTAAAAAGAAAAGATTTTTCTTTTCTGGAAATAAACTTAAGAGTGGTTTCTTTTATTTCCATAATTAGCCGGGGTTGCCTAGATCCCCCTGAAAGGGGGAGGGGAACCTGGAAAGGCGCAGGCCTGGAGTCCTTAAGGACTGAGAGTCTGTGATCCATCCGGATCGCGTGGGTTCAAATCCCACTCCCGGCGCCATGATACTGATCTGTTGTAAATGTTTAACCTCTTTTTTAGTTTTATATTACTAAAATTTCAATAATCATCTTACCTTTGTAAACATAAAGTTCTAGTACGCTTCCCTCTTTAATTGAAAGTACATCTCTTATCTTTTTAGGGATTGAGATTCTTCCACCTGAAGTAACTATGGTGCGAGATCGCAAGTTAGAAACCATTTTATCACCATTACGACATTTTGACGAAATACCATAATACCTTATAAATTTTTTTTTAGTTAAAATAAACTTTTATTTTCCATTCTAGATTATGCCTAACTTTTCAAGTACATATATTTTTTTTAAAAAAATAGAAGATTTATTGGTCCACAAATCTGACATTTCATATTTTCTTCGTTTAGAACATTCTCTATTCCGTATATTTACCAAGAGCCGATATAAATTCCATAATTCGCGGTGTGGGTATTCTTGCTCCACAGGCTTTAGGATGACCTCCACCAAAACCATCAAATTTTTTAGCTAACTGAGAAGTTATCTTTCCCAGATCCAATCTTATACTTGCGCTACCTCTTATTGATAAATCTGAAACCTGCATTTGTGGATTTGTACGGTAACAGATTCCTATAGTTGCATCACATACATCTAAGAGCAAATTAGCGATTGCACCCAGAGAGTCATCTGTTACTTCAATAAATACAATATCTCCATTTTTTGATGCCTTTAAAGGTAGTTCAGTTCTTAACACAGCAATTCTTTCTACTTGTTCTAGTGCTAGTGTTGGAACATCTTTTATTCTATGTGGATATTCAAGATTTGATAAACAGCGCACTATCCTTTTTTTAAAAACCTCGTCTGCTTTGTTAAGAGCATACGAAAGTAACATAGTTTCGTATAACATGAATTCTCTATCATATTGTTGAATGATTTTTTTAGCTATCGGTCCATCCTCTAATCTATCGGATATTGCTGCATAAGAAGCTAATAAACCAGCTTCACGTGGTAATATCTCTTTAAACAAATTGAAGGTGAGGACTCCTGCAGAATCTCGTTTATTGTGCACTATTTTTATGTCCATTTTCTCCAGTTTCTTGAAGACATCTTTATCGATATGATGATGATCAATATATATGATCTTTGTCTGTTGTTGAATTCTATCAAACTCTTTCATAATGGACTCATTGATTCCTAGATCACAAATATAGACTAAATCATACTTATTCTTGATTCTTCTCAAACATTGAGTTATGTTACCATAATTTGTAAGAAGAAACTGAGATTTAGTAGCACGTCTGATAAGCGCTGCACAAACACATCCGTCCACATCTTTTATATGCGAAATACACAAAATTTTCGGTGATTGCTTCAGCTTCAACATGAATATAATTACCTTGAGATTCTTTTAAAAAAAGTTTTTTAGATATTAATTTACATTATTTATTTGAATAGCAATCCTCTACGTTATGTATGCTTTAGAGAATATTATTTCTTATTTTATTCATTCTTTTGTTTCTTATTTCAAAAAAATATTTCTCTCTTTTTTATTTAATTATTTTATATACTTTAATTCTAGATGAACTTCTTTTTCATTTTCTTTTTTTCAAAGATGACCATATATCTCCTAAACCATCAGAATCATCATTCGAACTTTTTTCCAAAATAAACTCTAAGAATTTAAGTATAATAAGATAATAATCGAACTTCAATAAAAAAGGGTTATACATATCCTGCTTTCTTTAAGTATTCTGTCACAAAAACTGCACCCTTAGCTGCGCCCATCTTAGTGTTATGCGAAAGTAAGACATATTTTATTCCATTGATCAAGGCTTCATCCTTCCTTATTCTTCCAACAGTTGTTGCCATACCATCATAAGTGTTCCTATCTAACCTAGGTTGTGGTCTAAAAGGGTTATCTTTAACTACTATCATTTTTTCTGGTGCAGATGGAAGTTTAAGACTCTTCAAGTCTCCTCCAAATTTTTTAAATGCTTTCTTAACTTCTTCTATAGTACAATCTCTTCCCATAGAAGCAAAAACGGCTTCCGTGTGACCATCAATTACATTCACTCTTGTACAAGTGCAACTTACTTTTGTTTTCGAAACTTCAATTTTATTTCTAACATATTTTCCTAAGATTTTATTTGTTTCTAGCTGTACTTTTTCTTCTTCTTCTGGTATATAGGGGATGATGTTCTCTATTATATCTAAAGCGGCCACTCCGGGTGAACGTCCACCTCCCGAAATTGCTTGCATAGAGGTCATGATAACCTTTTTTAAACCAAAATTATCTTTGAGAGGTTTTAAAGTTATTACTAAACCCGTAGTTGTGCAATTAGGTTGTGTTGTTATAAACCCTTTCCACCCTCTTTTCTTTCTTTGGACATCAATCATTTTAACATGCTCTGAGTTCACACCAGGCACTAAGATTGGTACATCCTTTTCATATCTGAATGCTGAAGCTGTACTTATTACAGGTTTCCTCTTAGCATACTTTGGCTCAAGTTCTCTAGCGACTTTAGACTCGACTGCAGAAAAGATTACATCTATGTCTCCGAGATTTAGTTTTGTTGCATTTTCTACATTCATTTCTAATATATCTTGTTTAGGTTGATTATCACAAAACCATCGTACTGCTCCCGTTTCAGGATTTTTAATAGCTTCTAGATATTTTTTTCCTGCAGATTTTTTAGAGGCAGCTAGAGTCGAGATTTCAAACCAGGGATGATCTTGTAAGGCAACAACAAATTGCTGCCCAATAACACCTGTAGCACCAACAATGGCAATTTTTAATTTGTCCAAATTTTCACTCTTCTATAATGTGCACATTATTTGTTTAGTAATATTGCTTTTGGTAAAGATACACTTAAATTTTTAATATTAAAAAACTATAATTAACAAAGGATTAATAAAAATTATGAAAAGCTGATGTAATTTGACCTCATTAGACCACGAATTAAACTTCCTTTCAAAGATGGTTGAAATCAATACAGAATCAATTTCCAAGAAGGGCTATGTTCAATGTTCATCGATAATAGTTGAAGAAGCAGAAAATCATTCTCTAGACGTGGAAATAGTGGATGGTGAAAAAGGTGCTGAAGATGGATTATCACGTCCAAATATTGTTATATCTCTTGATAATGGTTCAGATGTAACTTTACTTCTTGAATCACATTTTGACATTGTTCCACCTGGCCCTAATTGGTCATATCACCCGTTCAAATTAACGATTCTAAATGGCAAAGCTTACGGAAGAGGTACTGCGGATAACAAGTCGGGTATTGCAGCTGCAATGGGCGCGATGATTCAACTTAGGAAAGAGGATTTAGATATTAACCTTAAACTGATTGCTGGTGTTGATGAAGAAATTGGTGGAAGATACGGTTTGGACTATGTCTTAACTGAATATGGATTGCAAGGAGATGCAGCATTAATCCTAGATTCAAGCTCAGAGAGACTTAACTTGGGGGCAAGTGGCATCATCTGGGGAAAAATAATTATTGAAGGAAAACAAGGTCATGCCGGTTATCCATTCAACGCCACTAATGCTATCGAAGAAACTATGAAACTACTTACTGCACTAGAAATATACAAAGATACAGTTGAAAAAAAACAATCAATACTTCATGCACCACCTGAATCTCCAAAACAATTCATTTGGGGAAGATATACCGTTACAATGATCAAAGCATGGGAAAAAGAAAATGTAATTCCAGGCGTTTGCGAAGTTCGTTTTGATCGAAGGCTTCTCCCAGAGGAACCTATTGAACCTGCAGTTGAAGAATTAAAATTCTTCTTCAAAAAAGCAGTTGAAAAAGTAGATGTTAATGCATCTCTTGAGATTATACATAAACTTCCGGGTTATTGCACATCTAAAGATAACATTTTTGTTAAAACGGTTTCAGAACAAATTAAAAAAACTATAGGCTATACCCTTCCTTTTGCAGGAGAACTAGGGGGAAATGATGGAACCTTTTTTGCTAAAAATGGGATTCCTGTTATATGTTATGGTACAATACGAAGTGATACGTCTTACCATGGTGTGAATGAATTTGTCCATATTAAAGACATTCAAAGAATTCGAGATTTAATAGTAAATTTGGGAAAAGTACCAAGAGAAAAAATAATAAAATACTGAATCGACTATTTCTAACTTGTCGAACTTTTTCTTCTAAATTTTATCATTATATGCGTGGTATACATGAACCGTTACACATTACACTTTCATTAATCCACTGTGATTTCATCATTTTAATGAAATTTATTAATCCAACTATCAGTCATTATCAGTTAATAGAATAAAACTAAAAAAATAAAGAAAATAATAAAAGAGGTAACTAGAATGGAAAGACCAAACTGGGATCAATACTTTATGGGTATCACAAATTTAGTTAGCGGTAGATCTACATGCCTTAGGAGACAGGTAGGTGCTGTCTTAGTCAAAGATAGAAAAATCCTCGCCACTGGCTATACCCACTAAAAATGGGGGTCAAAATGGTGCACCTAAAGGTCTTCTTCACTGCAGTGAACTTGATGGATGCTTAAGAGCGAACTTGAAGATTCCTTCTGGGGAAAGGCATGAACTCTGTAGAGGAGTACACGCAGAACAAAATGTCATTATCCAAGCAGCAGTTCATGGAGTGTCAACTAAGAATGCAACCATTTATTGTTCAACATATCCTTGTTCCATCTGTGCAAAATTGATCATTAACGCTGAGATTTCTAGAGTTGTATATGTTGATGACTATGAGGATGCACGGGCAAAAAAATTATTCGTAAATGTAAAAATGAAGGTACTGATGTTAAAGAATGATTGAAAAAATGTATGTGAAAAACTTAAATACTTCGATTCTGATGGAAACCTTGGTAAAAAAGAAATATATTTCAAATGTGATTTAAATGCCTAAAAGTCGTAATGGTATGGCTTATACAAGGGTTAAATATATTCATCGTCGCCCACAATTAAAAATCAGACGATTTTCTATGGGTGACCCTTCAAAGAAATATAAGTACATAATCTCCCTAATTTCGCCTTTTCCTGCCAAAATAGGTGGAGGTGCTATAGAGTCTGCAAGGATAACTGCAAATAAAGTTTTGGAGTCAAATGCAGGAGTCTCATATTTTTTCAAGATAGTTATCTATCCTCATGAAATAGTTAGATTGCACAGAATGATGGGATTTGCTGGTGCTGATAGGTTAAGTCAAGGAATGTCAAGATCTTTTGGAAAAGCTACTAAAAGAGCTGCCAGAGTTAAGGCAAATCAACCTATTCTAGTTTTTTATACTAATAAAGATGGGGTTGATTTAGCTAAAGTCGCTCTTAAAAAAGCCTCTAAGAAGCTTCCTATATCCTGTAAAATTACAGTAAAAGAAAACACTTTTTAGATCTTTTTCTTTAGCCAGTGAGAATTGTAATAGTTGATGGAATGGTTGGACAGAAGCAAATAGAAATTATTCTCTCCAAATTATTACCTTATTCAAATCCAAAATTAAACTTAGAAGAATATTCTCTTGATTCTAAAAGTGCTGCTAAGATACTTAGTATAGCTGGAATGATTTATAACGATATAATTGATAAGTGTGTTATTGATCTTGGTTGTGGAACAGGTATCCTAGCTATTGGTGCTGCATTAATTGGAGCAAAACATGTAGTTGGTATAGACATTGATGACGAGAGTATTAATATTGCAAAAAAGAATACTCAGGAAGTCGCAGTTGAAGTAGATTATTTAGTGGGAGACATCAGGTTAATCTCTTCCTCTTTTGATACAACTTTAATGAATCCTCCCTTTGGAAGTTGGAATAGAGGCATTGATATAATTTTTTTAACGAAAGCATTACAAATTTCTAAAGTTATTTATTCATTACATAAACGTAGTGAAAAAAGTCGCAAATATTTAATTAGAAAGATAGCTTCATTAGGAGGAAAAATCGAAAAAATTTTCGAGTTAGAAATAATTTTACCTCACACTTATACATTCCATCGTAAGAAAAAATATTACGTAAAAACTGACCTCTATCGAATCAAAACTATTACTTAAACATAATCTTGAAGAAACTTATACCTAAAGAAAAAAAATCTGAACGTAATATTTACAAAATCTAGAGGGTTTATAAGGAACCAATCTTCAAGATAAATCATAATTATAAGGAAATCGATAAACAACTACCTACTTTTTTTAAATTAATTTTTAATTCTAAACACATCATTGTAAGAAGTGCTTTTAAAAATGAAGTTGACAAGAAGGAAAAGTGGAACATTTACAGTTCCAGGTGACTACTTAGGAGTCATTGAAGAATTTTTACCCGGAGGAGGAATCTATGTTGATGATGGAATTATATACTCTTCAAGTACTGGTCACTTACTTGTGGATTCACATAATCGAAAGATTTCAGTTTACCAAAAAACTAATTCACCTTTAATCCCTAAAGAAGGGTCTCTTGTACTAGGCATAATCGTCAGTATTCGTAATAAAACTCTAACTGTACGCATCTTTCAGATTAGAGATAAACCCCTTTTTAACCATTTTACCGGGATTATGCACATTACTGATGTGCGTAGAGGTTATGTAAAAACTATGTTAGATGTATATCAAATTGGTGATATTATCCGCGCAAAAGTTATAAGTATAAAAAATAGAGAATTTCATCTTTCTACTCAAGAGAACGAATTAGGAGTCATCCACTCAAAATGTTCTTTTTGTGGAGACAAACTAATATTATCTCAAAACAATCTTAAATGTCCTCAATGTAATAAACCTAAATGGAGAAAAATAGCTTCAGGCTATGGAAAAGAAGACTTTATAAAACTGTTTTAAAACCTGGGAGGTTGAGAATGCATGAAAATAAATATCTTACATCAAGCAAAAAATGAACTACGAATCGAGTTAGTTGGTGAAGGTCACAGTTTTACTAATGTACTTCAATCCCTTCTCTTAAAGGATGACACAATAGGATTTGTCGGATATAATATTTCTCATCCATTAATGGCTAATCCTATACTGTTCATACGAACAAAAGGAAAAAGACGACCAGAAGATGCTTTAATCGATGCCGCAAAAAGCCTTGTAAAGGAATTGAGTTTAATCGAAAAAACCTTTAAAAATAATTTTCATATTTACAGTGAATAATCTGTTGACATTCTATTATACATCGATTGAGCTCATGGAATACTTTTTCTAAATTTCAAATCAATTTAGAATTTATTTTCTTGGAAGATTAGTATTATTTTTCATCAAACATTCATCTTGATCAAAGAAACAGGTAGAAATCACCCGGTTACCAATTTAAATTTAACCATGGCTCTGATAAGAAAAATGTGAAAATTCTTATTCGAACATATATGTTACAAAATATGATGGAACTCAACTAAATATTTTTATTAACATTATTATTTCTTATATGTATAAAGTTCTTTGAAAACCTCCTAAGAACATTTAATGTTTTTGTCAATGTTAACCAAAAATATAAATAAAATGGTTCAAACTTTGAGACTGTGGTAGATCTTGCTAATTTTCGGTATATTAAGCGAGAAATACGTATCGTTGGAATCACCAATGGTCCTTTTATTCCATTAACACTTGAAAAAAATTGATCTTTTTGGTATTGTTTTTCGGGGGGGACGTGGGCTTGATGGTGTTATTAGGTGGATGTAGATGGTTTGGATGCAACAAATAAAATTTGTGATATGATTAGAACCTCCCACTACTATTAACAACTAAGAGTTATAATGCTTAATTGAACAACTTTTGCAGGTTTTAATACAGTGAATCTAAAAAAATGTTTGAGCTCACTGGTCTTCCTATTATCTCAATAACTAAAGAAAAGCCTGATATTAATTGCATAAAAATAATTCTTAGAACTCTCCCTCAATGGGTGAAAAGATGAAAGATATTGAAGAAGTAGGTGAGATAATTATATTAAAAAGAGAACCTTCTAAAATTTATTTACAGATAGCAGAACTTTTAAGAGTAGATGATAGAAGATTTTCTCAATCAGTAGCACAAGAAGTATTATTCCAGAACCTTTACGTGTAGCTCATATAGTAGATTCAGGTTTATCTAAACAATTTATTGAATAAAAAGAGAAATAGTTAAATCTTTGTTCTGTAGACTGCATGGACTAAGTACGAATTTTAGAGGGATTTATATGGAATTTTGTCCTAGTTGTCAAATGCGTTTAGTTCTAAAGCAAGAGAATTTAAATGGTGAGAAGGATTTCTCACTGGTGTGTCCTAAATGTGAATACAAAAAACAGGTTTTAAAAGAAGAACCTTTTACACCTAAAATGGGTAACTTTAACAATGATGAAATTTCAGAACAGAAATTGATAACTGTTATCAATGAAGAACATATGAAGCTTCGAACAATGCCAGTGACTAAGATTGAGTGTCCTAAATGTAACAATAAGGTTGCCTATTGGTGGATGGTTCAAACGAGAAGCGCTGATGAATCGTCAACACAATTTTTTAGGTGTACAAAGTGTGATCATACGTGGAGGAAATCTGCATAACTACATTTTTTGGTAATTATTAAATATCGCTTTCAATATTATTAAAATGTTCTTTGTTCAATAGAAATAAAATGTGTGGGAAAATCTTTACTTGTTTACAATAAAAATGACTGATGCAAAGCTTTGGAAAAATCTCATAGGCGCTATTTCAACTTTAATAGATGAAGGAACCTTTGATATCGACAAGAATGGAATAAAACTTAGAGCTATGGATCCATCACATGTTGCAATGGTAGATTTCGAATGGCCTAAAACCGTTTTTGATGAATACAATTGTGATACTCCTACAAAACTGTGTATTAACATCAGTGAAATGTTAAAGTTTCTGAAACGAATTGGACGTAATGAATCACTTGAGCTCAGTCTTGACCCACAAGCCCGTTTAAACATGGTTTTAAAAGGTAAATATATCCGAACTTTTAATATGGCAACCCTAGAACCAATAACTGATGCGATTCCTGCTCCCAAGATTTCCTTCAACGCAATAGCTAAGATTTCAACTTCATGCTTAAAAAATGCGATGAATGATATATCCACTGTTAGTGATCACATCCAATTCGAAGTTATACCTAATAAACTTATAATGCGCTCTTCTGGTTACTTAGGAAGTGCTTCTGTTGAAGTGGGAACAGATAGTGAAGACCTTTTAAGCCTATCAATAAAGGAAAACTCAAAAGCAACTTTTAGTCTGAATTATTTATCTCAGACAATTAAAGCTGCCTCATCTATTTCAGACATTGTTACAATCGAGTTTTCTAAAGATATGCCTATTCGGTTAACTTTTGAGATGCAGGAAGGAAAACTTCAATACTATCTTGCTCCACGAATAGAGAACACGTAATCGATTTTTTTCAATTTATCATTTAGCTAATTTTCTACTTGTTTAGTTTCCTTTCCGTTTTGGGGTCCACTTTTCAAATTTTTATATTTAATAACCAAAATATAGCTCAATACACGTAGTCAGAATGATTCAGACTCCTTGTTTAATACTAACTTCTTTCTCTAACAATTAAAAGATATTTTATCTTATCATTTTTTAACATTCAAATATATTAAGGGATTTCAGAAAATCTATCTCTTAACTAAAACTTTAACAATCTTTGTTAACTAAAAAAAGATTTAAATATTAGGAAAACGAATCTTAAAACTCCGCAAATTACATATAAGCCTTAAGTATATTATGTAAATAAACTTAAGAGGAATTACTGGCAAATTCCTTTGCCAAATGAAGCAAAATGTGGATGAGGCAAAATGTCAAAACCATTCTATGTTAAAATAAAGATCCCAAAAGAACTTGCTGATATCGCTTACGAAACTCTTCAGGTAGCTAGAGACACTGGCGCTGTTAGGCGAGGAACTAATGAAACAACAAAAGCAATTGAGAGGGGTATAGCAAAACTCGTTTATGTTGCAGAAGATGTTGAACCCCCTGAAATCGTTGCACATCTCCCCATCCTTGCAGATGAAAGAAAAATTAGCTATATTTTCGTACCAAGTAAAAATCGACTTGGTGCCTCTATAGGCCTTGATGTTTCTTCTGCTGCTGCATGTATCACGGAACCTGGAGATGCTGAGGAGTTAATAAAAAAAATAATAGCTAGCATTGAGGAATTAAAGCAGGGTGCATAATCCTTGAGTTCCACGGAAAATTTAACCCCAGCTGAAGTAATAGAAGTTATGGATAGAACGGGTGTTACTGGTTCTGTTGTCTTTGTTCGCGTAAAACTTTTAGAAGGAAATGATAAGGGGCGCATCATCACTAGAAATGTTAAAGGTTCTATTAGAACTGGTGATATATTGATGTTGAGAGAAACTAGACGCGAAGCTAAAAGTCGTGGCCGCTATTAGGTTGGAACAATATGCCAAAGATTTTTAAATGCTCTTTTTGTGGAAAAGATTTTCCTCAAGGAACAGGTCTAATGTATGTAAAGACAAATGGTACTGTATACTGGTTTTGTTCAAGTAAATGTCGAAAATCACAATTAAAACTTAAAAGAGATGCTAGAAAACTAAAGTGGACAAAATATTATGCCCAGTAACAATTTGAGTCTATTAAACTCTTAGAAACAATAATTTATTTTCAATAAATCCAAATTATCCGATATAGCTTGAAAAGGTACTGGTATAGCTAATGGTTTTAAATGATATAAAAATATCACGAAGCTAATTTGAGGGATATAGATCTTGTTTCTTTGTCAATTAACAATATTTTTTACCAAGGATTTAATTCTTTTTCATAAACGGTTAATGGCTTTTTCTAGGGTATATAAATGAGAATCATTATGTTTGGTCCACCCGGAGCTGGGAAGGGCACATTTTCATCTCGACTTAGTCACATACTTGGTATATGTAGGATTTCAACGGGTGACATATTCAGGGAACATATAGCTCGAGGCACCGAACTTGGTGGGAAAGTTAAGATTTATGTTCAGAAGGGTATACTTGTACCGGATGATATAGTGATAAATGTTTTGAAGAAGAGATTGACTCAAAAGAATTGTGAAGGAGGATTCATTTTAGATGGGTACCCTCGAACGGTAACGCAGGCTATGGCGTTAGAGGATGAAAAGATTGATGTAATAATCACCCTTATTGTTCCTGATGAAATTTTAATCGCAAAATGCGTTGCA
>SDBT01005936.1_pt1 | contig 20422 bp, 18 predicted proteins | sample 2277101 | NCBI WGS metagenome assembly SDBT01 (sample SAMN10404973, study PRJNA504765) | marine sediment metagenome | isolation source: marine sediment core GS10_PC15, 103 cmbsf | place: Arctic Ocean: Southern Knipovich Ridge | collected 2010 | reverse complement strand
TTTAGGATTTAGAGCTTAGGATTTAGAATTTGTGTGGAGCGCCGCCGCGCCGGCAGACTTTTTTATGCAAAACAAACCCAATTTATGCGTTTTTTGGGCCGTAAGTGGCGATTGTGAAGAAAAACAAACCCAATTCAAAGCCAATCAAACCCAATTTTCGTCTTCCGTCAACTGTCAACTGCTCTACTGTCTACTTTCTTTGAGCCGAAGGCTCAACGCTCTACTGTTCACCTATCTACTGTTCAACTGTCTCAGGCCAAAGGCCTGCCGCATATGATTTGATTTTTCTTGGCAAAATACCAGCTAATCGGAGTCGGTATCAGCCAAAGTGTCTTCAAGAACACCTAATTCGACAAGGGCGTTAAACGCGGATTTTTGCTCGGACTCTTTTTTGTTCGTTCCCCAGGCACTTTTGAAATGGCGGTCGTTGATAACGACTTCGGTTTCGAAACACTTGTTGTGGTCCGGCCCTTTTTCATCGAGCAGTTCATAATCGGGCGTAGTATTAAATTGCTGCTGGACGTACTGCTGTAATACGGATTTGAAATTCCCCTGCGTGTGTTTGGCGTCGGCCTGTTTGATTAACGAGTCGAATGTTCGGGAGATGAAATCGCCTGCGGCCTCGAAGCCGCCATCGATATAAATCGCGCCAATAACGGCCTCGAACAGGCCGGCCGCAATAGAGCCGGTCAGCGCACGATTGAATGCCATACCTTTGCCGACTTTCAAGAATTGCAGCAGGTCAAGCTCTTTGGCTATTTTAGCACAGGTTAGGCGTGAAACGAGCATGCTCTTGATTTTTGTCAGGTCACCTTCGAAATAGTGCGGGAACCGCTCGAACAGTATCCGGCAGATAACGACAGCCAGAACGGCATCGCCGAGAAACTCCAGCCTTTCATTGCTTTGGGAGCGGTTCTCGGTCATAGAAGAATGAGTGATGGCTTTGGATAAGAGGCTGTGGTCGGAAAATTCGTAACCTATTATCTGCTCGATTTGCGGCAGAGGGTCTTTTGCCATTCGATTTTATCCCGCTTTTGCTTTTGTGACAAAGCCACGAGCAGATTACGAATGCCGCCTTTTCGCAGGCGATGTTCGTAGTCGGCTCAACAATAACAAGGGTATTCTATACAAACAGCAGCGGCCTGTCAAGCCGCTTTGTCTATCATTGTGAATTTACCGTCTGCAGGCCCGCCAGGGCAACGAATTTGTCGTCGGCGAATTCAAAGACGCCGTCGATGCCGGTTACCGTAAAGATGCTTTTGGTCGCAGCGGCTACATTGCAGAAAACAAAATTGTGTCCGCAATCGTTCAACAGCTTGCGCAATTTAAGCAGGGCTGACAAGCTCGACGAGGTTACGATATCGACACTGGAAAAATCCAGTACGACATCACAGTCGCCTCTGTCACGGACGATTTCGGTAAGGGTTTTTAGCTCGTCGCCTATCTGCGGCTCGGAAGGCAGATCGACGAGGATAATATCATCAGACCAGTCTTGGATACCCATTTTATTACTCCTGATAATTACAGCTTTGGCCAATTCAACTATTGTATCGGCATAAGTTTGGGCCGGGTTAAGCAAAAAAACCACGCCTAATTGCCGGATGCTCGCGCCAGTGGCCGATAAAAGGCGGTGTTTGCGGGCAATCAGACAAAGCATAAGCACAAGGCAGTGGACAAGACACAATTTAAAGCGGGGAATTTTGTGATTTTAATAAATGGAGTTTGGTATTATGACGCCAGGAAGTATAATTATATCGAATATCTGATGGATATACATAAAGCAGGTACAATTATTGTAACATGCGGAGGGGGGTTGACAAACCTGCTCCGCCGGGAAATTCGGGGGCTTGGCTTTTCGGCGGAGTCGTGGCACGATATAGGTCTGGAAATAAAGGGCAGCCTTTATGACTGCTGGCGTCTGAATCTCGGTCTGCGCACGGCATCAGCGGTTCTTTATCTGCTCAGGGATTTTGGATGTCGCGATATAGACGAACTTTATGAAGGCGTGCTTTCGGTCAAATGGGAAGGTGTTCTTTCGGTTGAAGAATCTGTTTGTATTGTGCCTCGTGCCAACACGACGGCAATAGACAGCCACAAGTCCGCGGGGATGGTCGCCAGAGACGCTGTCTTAAATCGTATACGCGAAAAAACCGGAAGACGGGTCGGTACTGTATCGAGCCGAGACCATTTAGTAGTGCAGCTTTACTGGAAAGATGATCGCTGTCGGCTGTTTCTTAATACTTCGGGACAGAGTCTTTCGAAACGCGGCTACAGCAAAGGCTCGAACTCGGCGACAATTGAAGGGGCGCTGGCGGCAGGGGCGGTTCTTACGACAGGATACTCCGGCGGATTGCCGTTTGTGGTGCCGATGTGCGGCGATGGGACATTGGCAATAGAGGCGGCCTTGATAGTGGCAGGACGCGGGCCGGGATTGCTCAGGAGCAACTTTGGCTTTATGCATATAAAAGATTTCGACGCTCTGGCCTGGAAACAGCTGCGCAAAGAAACTCGCAAGGGCAACAGCAGACAATCGGCGACGCCTATAATCGCGACAGACAGCGACCAGCAGGCAATTGAACAGGCCGAGAAAAATGCCCGGACCGCCGGTGTGGAACATTTGATAGAGTTTTCTGTTTGCGACCTTGCCGAAACTCCCGTTCCGGCTGAACGTGGGATAATCATCGCCGTGCCTGAGTGCGGCCGAGAAGATTCCGAAAAAAGAGTGGGCAAGAAAACATATAAAAAAATCCATGACCTTTTCAAACAGAAATGTGTCGGCTATGCGGCGTACCTGTTTACCGCTAAACCCGAGGCCATAAAAAAGGTGGGACTTGTCGCCGATAAACGCATCCTGTTGTTCAGCGGCGATACTAAATGTCAACTGCTCAGATACCAGATATATCCGGCAGATACAAAAAAATTAAAAATTAAAAATTAAAAAGCAAAAACTTGTCCTGATCGCAGCCGAAGGATTGTGGAATCGCCGCTCCCGCAAGAATCTTACAAGACAAAGATTCTAAACAGCGGGGTAATTATTTATTCTTGTTTTCTTTTTTTAATTTTCGTTTTTCCTTTGGCGTAAGCTGGGCCTTTTTCTGTTTTTCTTTTTTGCCTTTATCTCTTTTTCCCTTGTCACCCATATCTGTTTCTCCTTCCTTGAAAATGACTTTTATTTCTTAACCTGTTGACAAAAAACGAAAAATGGCCGGATACATTTAATTTTTCTTGCTCGTCTAATCTTTTGCGTTAAGTGATTCTGCGTGTGCGAACAAGTTACACACACTACATGGCTTTCAGTTTCGCCTTGTTGGATTGATATAGAGAGATAAGGCCCTCCAAAACGGAGCAACTTACACTGTTAGTGTTATTGAGAAGTTCTAGTATTTTGGCTTTAAGTCCAGACGTCAAGATTTGCTCTTTCTCAATTGTGACGGGAGGGCTATTATGGAAGCAATATAAATCCTGGAACAGCCCCTTTAGGGTAAAAATCAGTAAGCTGTTTTCGTTTTCCTGAAGAAGTTCTTCGCATACAGTCAACAGTTCAGACAAGTTGCTTTCGTAGAACCCCTTGTCCACTAAAGATATTAGATTTTCCAGAGTTGGCATTTGAATTAATTCCTTTTAGTTTCGTTGAATCCAGTAAGTCATCAATGGTGAAAATTGCGTGAACATCATACCCCAACTTTCTTATTTTTTCGGCGCCTCCCTCACGTCGGTCAACTAAAGCAACCACCATTATGATACTACACCCGAAATCTTGGACAGCTTTAATTGCTTTTATTGTTGAGGTACCAGTGGTTATAACATCATCAATAATAACGACTTTATCTTCGATGCAGAGATTGCCTTCGATGAGTTTTCTTTTTCCATGCGATTTCGCCTCTTTTCTCACTGAGAAGCTTTTTAGGGGGCATTTTTTATTCAGTGCAGCAATTATTGTTGAGATGGCTATGGGATCAGCGCCCATTGTTAAACCACCAACTGCTGAGATTTCTTCATCTTTATCTTTGATGATTTCGAAGACCAACTTTCCCGCTAAAGAAACGCCCCTTGGATCGAATGTTGTAAGTTTTGAATCAATATAGTAACTGCTTTTTTTACCAGAGGACAGGGTAAAATCTCCATAGGAAACAGATTTCTCCCTCATAATTTTTAAAAGCCGCAATTTGTCGGTTCGCATAATGGAGGATGTCCTATTAAATCAAAGCCCAAATTAGTTTAGTTCTACATGTACTTTTCGAAAACAATTCTAGGTTTAGTACCGAAATTTTCTATTTAACGAAATGCCTTCTCAATTACAGGTAAATTATTTTCAGAAAACTCGCTATATTTTTCTTGTTTCGTATATATTTCCGAAGATTTACACATCTTATTTTAATATAGCATGTTAGCTATTCTCTTGTCAAACCGAAAATCCTTCTGAATTACGTTTTTCGGCATTATTCTCAATGAAGGCCAATTCATATTTATACAACTATAAAGATTTATACCGACACTTCACTAAGGGAATAGCAAAAAAAACCACAAAAGCAAAGGAAATTTGAAAATTTTTAAATCTTATTAAAACGACCTTGTTTTCTCCTTGCAGTTTTTTTCTGTTACCCTGTATGCTTTGCTAACGTATTTGGAAAGCTCTTTCAATTGTTCTTTTGTTATCTTGTAATCTTTTTTATATCGGGCTAGCTTTGTTTTATCCATTGCAGGATTTGTCGCAGGGCCGGGCGTTTTCCATACATCAAGATACCTATTCTGAAAATCTTTGCCGCGAACCAGATTGTGGCCAGCACGGTGACGACCAGTAAGAGTATTGTGGCGAAAATCTCGGCTATTGAGATGTCTGATGTGGCAGAGATTCGCAGCACCATAACCATCGGCGTTAGCGGGGGCACAAATGACAGTGTCCTGGCGAACGTCCCGCCGGGACTTTGCACAAGCTTGAACCACGTCATCAGCGGTACCATAAAAATCAGTGTGACAGGCGTCATGAGACTCTGGGTTTCCTTGATGGTATTACAGACCGAACCCATACCGGCCAGGATTGAACTGAACAAAAGAAAGCCGAGAATAAAATAGAGGGGAAAACACAGCAGCAGCTGCGGCGTTATGCCGACATCCAGCCCCTGCCATCGGGCGGCGGCATAGGCGAGCACGGCCCAGAGACTTACAACGGTGATACCGACGCCGGACAGGCCGAGAATTTTGCCGGCCATTAGTTGCAAAGGGCTTACCGCCGAGAGCAGGACTTCGATTATGCGTGAGGATTTTTCCTCGATGATACTGCTTAGAATGTGCTGACCCATAACGAGGATTCCCAGGAACATAAGGTACATAAAAAAGAACGGGACCATCATCCGGGCCATTCTCTGGCCTTCGCTTTGAACACGCTGCTGGCTATCAGTTGAACCGACTTCTATCTGTTCGCTTGGTACTCGGCGAAGTTTGGCGAGTAATTTTGGGTCGAGGTCCTGCAACTGGTAGCGTTGTTCTCTAACAACTCTTTTTAACGAATTTTCAATTGTCCAGACGGCGTCAACGTTGGAGGCCTCGGTATTAGAGGTATAGAGGCGCAGTTTCCCCGGTCCTTCGAGGATATCGGCGTCCAGAACGACGAATACGTCGAGCTTTTTTTGGCGGAGTCTGGTTTTTTGCTGTTCGGTAATATCGTTGATGTCCTGTTGGCCGGCTTCCAGCAGTTGCACTTGAATTTGGCGCTGCGGGTTTGACTCGTTGTAGCTTTCGAATGCGGTCTCGACCTGGTCGCCCAGGCTGTTGGAAAGGTCGGTGACGGTGACTTTTATTGGCGGCCGTGGACCGGTTTCGCCTTTGAATATCCATTTGCTGAAAAAGATAACACCGCCGATTATGAGCGGCGCAAAAAACACGGTCACGATGAACGTTTTTGTCTTGGCAATTGCGGCGTATTCCCGGCCGGCAATTTTAAGAATCCTGTTCATTGTCCGCTCCAATCAGATTGACAAAGATTTCATGCAGTGAAGGTACTTTCAGTTCAAACTTTCTTATACGAACCTTATCTATAAGAGTAGTGAGTAACTGTTGAGAGTCGCTGTCGTTTACGAGCGTAATGTCCAGTTGATTTCCGTTAGATTCGACTTCTGTTACGAAAGGCAGCGTCTTTATAAAGCTGGTATCGCCTTCGAGTTCGACAGTGACTGTTCGGGGTTTGTGCCTGGAACGTATATCGCAGAGCCTGCCATCTAAAACGGATTTTCCCTTATTTATCAGCAGGATGGAATCGCAGAGTTTTTCAGCTTCGTGCATCACGTGGGTGGAAAAGATAACGGTTTTTCCCGCGTCCCGCATTTCAAGGATGATGCTTTTAAGTAAATCGAGGTTCAGCGGGTCCAGGCCGGAAAATGGCTCGTCAAGTATCAGCAGTTGAGGGTCATTGATTACTGTGACAGCGAATTGCAGCTTCTGGTGCATTCCTCGTGACAGGCCTTCAACTTTTTTATCCGCCCAACTGCTCAAGTCGATACGCTCGAGCCATTCGGGTACACGGCCGGCAAGGGCGTTTGCTGACATTCCTTTGATTGCACCGAAGTAAGCAAGTACCTTGCGGACGGTCATCTTTCGGTACAGGCCGCGCTCTTCGGGCATATAGCCGATGCGGTTTTTTACCTGCTCAATCGAACCATTGTCAAATATATTTATGGTTCCGCTGTCGGGGCGGATAATGTTCATAATCATACGCAGGGTGGTCGTCTTGCCGGCGCCGTTAGGGCCGAGAAAGCCGTAAATGCTGCCGGCCGGAACCTGCACGCACAATTGGTTTACGGCATTTACACGGCCAAAAGATTTACAAACGCTGTCAAGTGAAACGGTATTCATATATTTTAGCCCCTTCTATCAATCCGGGTAGTGTTGGCAATTGTCGCTTTTTCGCGAGGAATTATTTTTTTAACTCTCTTATGTGTTTGTTCATCTCAATTATTCGCCATTCGATGGACGAAAGAATCCAGAATTTAAAGTGATTTATTTTCATCTGGCAGTGTATCAGATAGATGATTTTCAGCGACAGTGTTACAGTTGCTATCTCGACCATTAAAAGGCGCAGTTTGGGGCTGAATATCGAAATAACAACCGAAACTACAACTACGATAATAAAAAGAGTGTTAACAAGCTTTTCATGAAATTTCGGCATGCCGCCAATTTCGCCTACGATGGCCCGGACGCGTTCCTTTTCCTGCTGGAAATGCTCCAGTTCCTGCTTTAAGTCGTTAATTTCGTTCTCATAGCTATCGTGTTTTTGTTCCATAACAGCCCCTTATGCCAAGAATTACTAACCTGGTTTTTTGTTCATATTTTGCCGAGGTTCGGCCTGGTAAGTTACTATCAAAATGATTTTCATTGACAAAATCAACAAGATAATAGAAACTTGTCGAGATTTTAAACTTCGGAATAAGAATGTATTATTTGTAAAAGAGAAAACAAACAGGACAAAAAGGAGAAATTTGAGATGTCAGAAGCAGGAATGGCGATAAAACGAAGGCTGGCTGGATTGACGAAGAGAATGCGTTTTGGGCGGCAGGAGTTGGGCCTTAAGTCAGCGGGACTACTGGAGAGCGGCTGGGTAATCGCGAACCATAAGCTGGTTTCCTTTCACGCGGCGTTTATTTCTTCGGTAATGAACCTGCCGGAGACAGTGGAAGGCAAGCTTGCGACGCTGAAGTTTATGTTCCTCAGTACAGAGACGATTATTTCCGCTATCGTGGTTTATCTTTCGTGGCACATCGGAATTGCGGTACACGAAATGGGGCACTATGTAACGGCAGGGAGGTTGACGGCATTGAACGAGTTGTCCCAGGAAAATGTAGATGCGTTGGCCAACAAGGGTTTTGCGTCAAAGGCTATCTGGTACGCCAGGGCATTTATCCTGATACCGTGGGGCAAATTCGAGGGTGTAAAGAAGGAGGAAGGCAATTATGCACCGGATGCACCTTATAACCTGGCGGTTGCGGCGGCAGGGCCTGTGTGGAGCGCTTACCTTGCGATAGTGGCTTTGCCGATTGCAGCGATTTGTCTTACGGCAGGTCTTATGCTAAGCAGTGAAATCACAATCTATATTGGCAGATTTTTCCTTGCACCGGGTGTAGTCGGACTGCTGGACAGACTCCTGGCTGACCACGGCAAGCTTAAAGCATTCAGGGCCAGGGAAAAAGCCGCCAGTGAGCAGGCTGGTCGGGCCGCTGAAGCGATTTCAGAGGAAAGCTGGCTGTCTAAGGTAAAAGAAGTCAAACAGAAACTGCTGACTACCAGGATTGAGAGTGTAACTTTGAAGGACGGCAATAAGGTTGCCGCACCGTGGCAGTTTAGAAACTGTGCTATGGGCGGCAGACATACCGAGAAGGAATATCCCGAAAGCAATATTAGTATGCAGGAAAGTATGTTTATGCCGCTTTCGGCTCCGACATACTTAGAGGCCCAGGAAATGACGGTGAAATTGCAGTCTCGCCTCAAAGAAATTATCGAATCTGCACCGGGTGCCAAGGTCATGGGTGTCGGGCTTGAAGGCGGCCTGGCGCCTTATATCGATAAGGAAGCCGGCGACAGGGTGCCGGAGCAGAGGATGTGGCGGATGATGAAGCAGGCGATACTGGATTGCGAGTATGTCCCGGGTGTGGATGTTGCGATTGCGCTTGACCCGGCTGCCTCGGAGTTAGAGAACCTGTATCGTGAAGAAACCGGCCAAAAGGATTCGATTGGAATGTATCGCTTCTGGAGAGATAAGAGCAAGGTCGATATGAGTCGTGACGAAATTATGGAGCTTTACACCGAAGCGATGGACAACGGCGTGCCGGTACTTTCCATTGAGGATGGATTCGGCGAACTTGACCATGAAGGCTGGAGGCTTTTGATGTACGGCGATAAGGAGCGAGGCGTCGAAGGGCTGGGAGACAAAATCTTCGTTATCGGCGACGACCTGGTGACAACCAAGGACGAAAATATCGAGAGCTGCGCGAAGAATGGTGAAATCAACGCTACGCTTATCAAAGCCAACCAGATAGGAACACTCTCGGAGACGGTACTGGCGATGTTGACCTCGCTGGCATACGGGGCGGAATTAGTGGTTTCTCACCGCTCCAAATCGCCGAACGACCCGTTCGAAGCTGAAATTTCTACGGCGATGAACTCACTGGGTATAAAAGCGGGCGGCGGCGCCAATACAGAAAGATTGCAGAAATACGGGCGAGTGATGGAGATCATCGCTCTGGCAAAAGCCGGCCAAAGAGAAATAACCGCCGAAGAAAGGCAGGCAATAGAGGCCAGTCTCAAAGACATAGTCAAAACACTTACCGGAAGAGATGACATTGAAATTGCTGCCGATGCAGCAGAGACTGATATAACGACCCTTCTGATTAAGATGCTGGCCATTGAGTATGTAAGTGGTACAGAAGAAGCGACTAACGCCGGTATTCCATCTGCGGCTGCGACGCTGTTTTTGGGCAGGACAGGAACGATTCGTTTCAAGGGCTCGACCCCGCTTGGCACATCAGCAGGTATCGATGAGGCAATCCACTATGTTGACAGTATTATCCGGCCAAACGAAATCACCAAGCGGCATACGGGCCTGTTCGAAGATGCCGGCGATGGGACACTCCGGTTCAGAAAGGAACTGGACTATAGTGAAATTAGTGGCAAGGGCGACGAAGAGCTTTTGGGCCTTTGGAAAAAGGCAAGGCGTTACGAGGGCAAAGGCTGTATGGACGCCGCTGAGCATATCGAGACGATACTTGCCAAGGCCTTTACCGGCAGGAAACTCGGCGAACTCGGTAGTCTGCTCGAAGTGGATAATGAATTGCTCCGGCTGGAGACGCAGGAGGCGGTGGCGGCGGGTTTGATTTCTGAAAACGCTTCTAAAGAAGATAAGATTCGCGTGATGCAGAGAAAAGGCGTGCTGGGAATGAATGCTATTCTGTCTCTGTCGCTGGCTTTGGGCAGAGCGATAGCAGCAAGAGAAGGTAAGGAACTGTGGCAGATTATCCGAGAGATGGCAAGAGAGACGATGGCCAAGTTCATCCAGGCGAATCCGAACGGTGAGCAAAAAGATCTGGCGGCTCTTATGGCAATGGACTTCGACGAACTGCAAACCGAATTCAGGAATAACGCTCAAGCGGCAATCAAGCAGGAGAAGAAGATTTACGAACTGCTAAGAGAACAATTAGCTGTATATTCGTGTTAGTGTCATTGATTTGGTTCATTATCTAAAGCCCGGGCAATGCCCGGGCTTTTTTATGTTGGTGACCTGCTTGCGAAAACCGAGCCGGTTTTCGCAGAGCAGTCTGCGCTAAACTAATCTACGGCCATTGGAAAATATTCTTTTGCGTTATTGAAGCAGATATCTTCTACCATCCTGCCAAGCATCCCGGTATCGTTCGGCAAAAGTCCCGCCTCGATTTCACTGCCTAATATATTGCAAAGTATTCTGCGGAAATACTCGTGCCTGGAATACGACGGGAAACTTCTCGAATCGGTCAGCATACCTATGAACCTGCTCAATAGCCCCATATTTGAAAGCGCGTTGATTTGTCTTTCTGTTCCCTCTTTATGGCTCATGAACCACCAGGCCGAGCCATACTGAATCTTGCCGGCAGCCGAGCCATCCTGGAAATTACCTGTCATCGTGGCCATAAGCTCGTTGTCCGCCGGATTGATATTATAAAGAATGGTCTTTGGCAGTTTGTTTTCCTTATCCAGCCTGTCAAGGAACCTTGCCAGCGGTACCGCTGTTTGAAAATCACCAATCGAATCGAAGCCGGTATCAGGCCCAAGTGACTTAAACATCCGGGTGTTGTTATTCCGCAGCGCCCCTAAATGTAGTTGCATTACCCAGCCGGCCTGGTAATCCATCGTCACCAGCTCAACCATCATCGCCGACTTGAATTTAAGACTTTCGTCAGGGCTTAATTCCTTGCCGGAGCGAATCTTGTCGAATATCTTTTGAATTTCACTTTCGCTGTAGTCTTCGGCGTATGCGGTTTCCAGCCCGTAATCTGACATCCAACAGCCGTTCTCACGGAAATAGTCGTGACGTTTGCGAAGTGCTTCAAGATAGGACGCAAAATCGCTTATCGAGATGTCAGCTGCAAGAGCGAGTTTGTCAATCCAATCGTTAAGTGCCGGGATATTTTCAGTAGCCAACGCCTTGTCCGGCCGAAAGGTGGTGTACACTTTTACCTCGAAGCCGTCGGCCCGGATTTTTTTGTGATGCTCTAACGAATCCAGCGGGCCTTCAGTAGTACCGATGACTTTTACATTTGCCTTGCGTATCAAGTTGCGCACGCTGAATTCCGGCGTGCGCAGCATCTGGCTGCAGGTGTCGTAAATTTCTTTGGCGGTGTCAGGATTTAACAGTTTACCTGTTATGCCGAACGGCTTTTTCAATTCCAGGTACGTCCAGTGGTACAGCGGATTTCGCAGGCAGTACGGCACGGTAGCCGCCCACTTCTCGATTTTCTCGAAGTCTGTCGCATCGCCTGTGATATATTTTTCGTCAATGCCGTTGGCCCTCATCGCCCGCCATTTGTAATGGTCGCCGTACAGCCAAATCTGTGTCAGGTTCTCGAAGTTGTGGTCGGTTGCGATTTGATCCGCCGGCAGGTGACAGTGATAATCGTAAATCGGCATCTTCGCGGCGTGTTCGTGATAAAGAATCTTTGCGGTTTTGTTTTGCAAAAGAAAGTCTTCTGTTATAAAACCCTGAGCCATTTTCAAATCCTTTTTTAACTTTAGTGGATTTCGATATACACTTATCAGGCCGTGTAGGTTGAGGCTGCGGTTTGGCCGCCACGGCCGGTCCAGTTCGTGTGGAAAAACTCGCCTCTCGGTTTATCGACCCTTTCATAAGTATGCGCGCCGAAATAATCCCGTTGGGCCTGCAGAAGATTGGCGGGCAGTCTGCCTGCGCGATAGCCGTCATAGAAAGCTAAGGCTGCGCTGGTCGCAGGTATAGGAATCCCCATCTCTACGGCGTCGGTGACAACTCGCCGCCAGGCTGACTGGGCCTTTTCGACAGCATCTTTGAAGAACGGGTCCAGAAGCAAATTGACCAGGTCGGGGTTCTTATCGAAGGCTTCTTTAATCTTGCCTAAAAAGACCGAGCGTATGATACAGCCACCGCGCCACATAAGTGCGATGCCGCCGTTGTTCAGGTTCCAGTTGTATTCTTCGGCGGCAGAGCGCATAAGCTGATAACCCTGGGCATAGCTTACAATCTTGGAGGCATAAAGGGCCTGCCGCAGGTCGTCGACAAAGGCGTCTTTGTCACCTTCAAACTTTGGTTCCGGGCCTGACAGAACTTTTGACGCGGCAACGCGCTGCTCTTTTAAAGCAGAGAGGCATCTTGCGAACACCGCTTCTCCGATAAGCGTCAACGGCTGGCCCAGGTCGAGGGCCGCGATTGCCGTCCATTTGCCTGTGCCTTTCTGCCCTGCGGTATCGAGGATGAGGTCGATAACAGCGTTGCCGTCTTCGTCCTTATAGGCCAGGATGTCACGGGTAATCTCTATCAGGTAAGAATCCAGCTTGCCTTCGTTCCATTCGGTAAAGACCTTGTGCATCTGTTCGTTGGTCATACCCAGGCCGGCTTTCATCATCTGATAGGTCTCGCATATCATCTGCATGTCACCGTATTCGATGCCGTTATGCACCATTTTTACGAAGTGGCCCGCGCCGTTTTCACCTACCCAGTCACAGCAGGGCCGGCCATCGTCGGTATGGGCGGCGATTTTCTGGAATATCGGCTTTACATGTTCCCATGCGGCAGGTGAGCCGCCGGGCATTATCGACGGGCCTTTGAGAGCGCCTTCTTCGCCGCCGGAAACGCCGGTGCCGATATAGAGTTTGCCTGCCTGCTCGACCTTTTCGCATCTTCTTATGGTATCGGGGAAATGGCTGTTGCCGCCGTCGATGATAATGTCACCATCTGCCAGGTGCGGCAGAATCTGGTCGATAAAGGCATCGACCGCGGCGCCTGCCTTTACCATCAGCATGACCTTACGCGGCGACTTCAGGGCAGCGATGAGTTCTTCGATAGACCTGCAGCCGATGATATTTTTGCCTTTGGCCCGGCCGTTGATAAAGTTATCAACCTTTGATACGGTGCGATTAAAGCAGGCAACGGTAAAGCCTTTGCTTTCGGCATTTAGAATCAAATTCTCACCCATTACCGCTAAACCAACTAACCCAATATCCGCGTTTGCCATTCTGTGTCACCTCTTTTCTAACTGATTGCTCAAGTATTTACTCTTCCGGGATTGTTGGTATGAATCCATTCGATAACCTGTGCAGCATTTCGCCTGCGTGATGCACGACCAAAATGCCTTCGTCTTCTTTATTTTCGTAGTCCGCGATATTTATCTGCTTATAATCGGCAAAGCCGAGGTTCACTTTCTCGCAGCGCTGTTTGCTGATGCCCGTTGCCAATATGACGTTTACCCTTGGTTTTTCGGTTCCGTTTATGTACGTACCAATGCCCTTGACGTGCGTCGAATGCGCGGTAACTCCCCGCGGATAGTCTTTGAATTTATCCCACTGCTTTAAGAAGTAATCACGGGTATGGTAGCCGATTTCGTCAAGAATCCCGCCGTGCGTATATGAGATTTCGTCTATGTGCGGGGCGTAAATAATTAACGTTCCACCATCGGCGACAATCGGTTCGAGTTTATACATTACCTTGCCGGCCGTCCAGATATCGTCATACATTGCCGGCGCTATGCCGAGAACTGTTTTGTAGGGCTTGTCCTTATAGACAATGTGGACTTTCTCGGAAAGATCGGCGGCTTTTTCCCAGGCTTCTATGCAGTCGCCGACGAACAGACCCTTTAGTTTGTTATCGACCGCAACGATAGCGAATAGTTGGCGAGGTGTTTGTATAAAGGAAGCCGCTTTTTCAACGACCTGTCGGGTCGGTGTCCATTTATTGCCGTTGACCAGGGGGTTTGTGATGACCGCACCGAGCCAGTGAAAGAAGTTTATAATTTCTGCGCCCGCGATACCGGGAAAGATATATTTGTGTCCGCCGGAAAAGCCGACAACCTCGTGCGGAAAGACCGGGCCGAGAATGAATAAACAGTCGTATTCAAGAATTAATTTATTAACGGCCACGTCGACCTCTTCACTAAACAGGCCGTCACTAATATCCTGAATTTCTTTCGCGGTGATTTTGCCGATGGAAGTAAAGGTTTGCGGTTTTTCCCATTCGTGGTTGAAAAACTTTACCGATGCGTATTTGCTTTTTCGCTGGTCTAAATCAATAGCTAATCTGGTGCAAATCTGCTCTTCGGTCATTGCCGGATGTGTACCGAGGGCGATGAGACAGTCCATGGCCTTTGCTTTTTGGCCGATGCAGTCGAATATCATCTTAAAGACATCACCTATGGGCCCGGAACGGGTATTGTCGGGGATTATTAAAAGGACACGCTTTGCGCTGTAGTCGTTCTGCGCGAAGAACTCTGCGACTGCTTCGGCGGCCTGGGCGGTTTCTACAATGCCGGTTTCGTTTTGTCGTTCGATTATCATCGGCAAAGAACCTTTATTTTTTCCAGGGCGGAGTTTCGGGTAGATACTCATCGAACTCTGCGATTAGCTTTGCTTCATAGTCGCCGGCGTACCGGCCATTGATGAATTTGTCAAAGGCCTCATCGTGAAACCTTTTCCATGATTTAGCTTCGTCACCGGGATTGACAGGATAAAACAATGCGTTATTTGCCCTGGCGGCTTTCATATCACCTGGGGCGTCACCAATCATCAGGATATTGTTTTGTTCGTAGTTGCCATCGGAGGCATAGGCGATGTGCTCGGCCTTTTTGCCCATCTCCTGGCCTGCAATGACACGAACGTACTTGTCAATGTCGTGTTCGGTCCATTCGCTGGTAAGTGCCTGACAGGGTGTGGCCGAGCAAACTATCATATCAGCCAGGGGCTGGGCTTTTTGGAGGCTGTCTCTTACGAATGGAAACGGCGGAACGCCCTTGACCATATCCGCGATGGTATCATTAACGGCCCGGCTCCAGCGAAGTGTCCGGGCCAGCACCGGGTCGTTGTTCTCGGCGACGGCTTTTTCAAGGGCGGGGTTGCCGAGCTTGCTTTCTTTTTCTATCCAGTCGCGCAGCGGCTGGGCCACAGGTATCTTTACACCTCTTTCTATGACCTCGGCGCGCTCTTTCAAAAGGTCAAAGACCATAATCAGGGCGGGGAACCGGTTGACGCCGCGCCATTTGCTGTAGAGATTGACGAATTCGGCGGCCTGGCGGGCGTATTTGCTGACGGCCTGCAGGTCCCAGTGCTTGATAATGTTCGGCGTGAAACACTCCTTGTGCTTGATTTCCATCGAATCAAAGGCACAGCCGTCCGAATCTATAGCGATAAGGAACTTGTGTTCTGGTTTCAAATCTTTTAACGGCTTTGCTGCATCGTGTTCTGTCATCTTGCTATCCTTTTGGATTCATTGTAACTGCTTTTCCTGTAAATGTTCTGATATACCCGATTAAAACCATTTTTGAGTATATCCGGCGGGGGCGAAAAATTCAAGACTTTTGGAAAATGTCAGCCGGGTGTACTTCTATCAGGTTATTGAAAACGGTAGATGGTTGCTTCTGCCGAAACGTTTTTTTGAGGACTGGACGCAGAGTTTGCTGGTAAGACCAAAATTTTTTTCAAAAGACTAAAAATATTTGTTGCATATGGAAACCTATTTTGTATTCTAAATTGGCGAGAGGAGTCAGGGTGGGGGTCAGTTGACACCAATGGTTTTGGCTAAGGCCGGCCGGCGTTACAACATCTTGAAAATAAAGTTATACGAGCCGGTAAATCAGTAGCAATAGAGGGCCATATAAACTTGTCCGGGGGTTGCCATGAAACAGTCCGACACTGACAAAGGTCTCCAGAGCCACAACCGTCTTTCGAGTTCTTTCGCCGGCAACCCTGGTATATATCCGGCGAAAAGTAAACCTGATTCGGCCGGGGGGTTTCTGTTGACCGTCCTGATAATCTTAGCGATTCTGGCAACAATGCTATTGGCGGGTTTGAGTTGGCAGCTCTGGCGTTCGTACCAAAGTCAGGAGCAGATTTACAGCGATGGTTTACAGCAGACCGGGACCAATTTGCAAAGACAAACCGTGGATGAACTTGATAGAAACCGCCGGCAGGCGTTTTTGCGTGTTGTATTGGCTTTTCTTGTTCTGCCGATTTCACTTACCGCCTGGTTTGCGACTGTTTTAATGGTCAAAGGCCGCATTGTTAAGCGCAAACACTTCGAAGAGGCTTTGCAGAACAAAATGCAGGCAAATCAGTTTTTGTTGGACAGTATGCCGTGTGTGGCTCTTCTTATTCGATGCTCCAGCCGAACGATTATGGCTTCTAATGAGTTCGCAGTCAATTTGGGTGCCATTCCCGGACGGAAGTGTTTTGCAACGTGGACAAAAGGTGACAGTCCATGTCCGTGGTGCATTGCTGAACAAGTATGGTCGACCGGAGAGCCTCAGCATCGGGAGTTTGAAGCGCTTAGAACCAACTGGGAGGCTTATTGGGTCCCGGTTACCAAGGACCTGTACCTGCATTATGCTTTTGACATCAGTGAGCGTAAGCGTGCCGAGGTCGAAAATGAGCGATTAAACAAATCCCTGGAAGCCGAAAACAAAGAACTGCAAAACATGATGGATATGGCATCACATGACTTAAGGACCCCGCTTGTGAATATTCAGGGGTTTGGCAGTATACTTGGCCAGGCCTGTGAGCAGGTGCAAAAATCGCTTGAAAATACAACGGTTGACCACCCAGCCAGACAAGAACCGGCACCTTTGCTTTGCGACCAGATACGTCACTCGCTTGATTTTATCAATTCCAGCGCAGACAAGATGCAGATGGTTCTTGACGGCTTGCTGACGGTCTCAAGGGTCGGAACCGCAGCAATTAATATCGAGCCGCTGGATATGAATAAAATGGTTAGACAGATATTGAATACAGTAGAATTTCAAATCGAAAAATGTGGGGCATCGGTGACGACAGATCCACTGCCGGGCTGTATGGGAGACGTCAGCCAGATTAATCAGGTTTTCAGCAATCTTATTGATAACGCGGTCAAATATCTTGACCCTGGCAGGAAAGGGGCGATTCGTATTTCAGGTCGGATTGAAAAAGACAGGGCGATATACTGCGTCGAAGACAATGGCGTTGGTATAGCTGATAAGGACAAGGACAAAGTCTTTGAGATTTTCGGCCGCCTGAAACCTGCCGACCCTGTTGCCAGCGAGGGGCTGGGGCTTACGATTGTCAATCGCATACTCGACTGTCATAATGGCAAAATCTGGCTTGAATCGGAGCCGAACGAGGGCTCGGCCTTCTATGTGGTGCTGCCGGCCGCAAGCGAAAATGGCCAAGGCGGGAATTGAGCTAAAGTTCAGCTTGCAAATCCTCGTCAAAAACAGTAAAATACAAGTCTTTACGCTACACTACACACCGATAGTAACAGGCTGGAAGTAAAAAGTATGCGAATAAAGCTGAGTTTTCTTGGAGCGGCGGGCAATGTTACCGGTTCTCGGCATCTGCTCGAGGCTAACGACGTCCGGATTCTGGTCGACTGCGGACTATATCAGGAACGGCAGTTTCGGGAAAGAAACTGGGAGCCGTTTCCGATTGACCCTGCTAAGATTGATGCGGTGCTGTTGACCCATGCGCATCTGGACCATTGCGGGCTGCTGCCGAAGCTGGTCAAAAAAGGTTTTAAGGGAAAGATACACTGTACACCGGCCACGGCAGAGATCGCCCGGATTATACTGCTGGATTCTGCCAAGCTGCAGGAAGAAGACGCCAAGTATAAGCGCAAAAGACATAAAAAAGAAGGCAGAAAAGTCACGCATCCCATAAAGCCGATTTACACTATAGAAGACGCAGAGGCTTGTCTTCCTTACTTTGCGCGTGTCAAATACAGAAAATCAATCGACCTCGGTAACGGGGTCGAGACGACTTTCTATGACGCCGGGCACGTTCTGGGTTCAGCTATAATAAGAGTGAAAGTCCGGCAGGGAGACGAGGAAAGAATTATACTGTTTTCCGGCGACATTGGCAGGTGTGACAGGCCTATCATACACGACCCGACCATTTTCGATTTTGCTGATTATGTTCTGATCGAATCTACATACGGCAACAGGGTCCACCAGGGGCCGGAGGATACAAAGCAGCAAATCGCGGATGTAATAAACGAAACTATAAAAGCCGGCGGCAATATCATTGTGCCGAGCTTTGCCCTTGAGCGGTCGCAGGAGATTCTGTATTACGTTAACCAACTGCTGCTGGCCAATAAGATACCACACTTGAAGGTCTTTCTGGACAGCCCCATGGCCAGAAGGGTCACCGAGGTATTCAAGCACCACCCGGAACTTTTTGATGATGATATGGCAGAGTTGCTGCGACGGGGAGAATCACCTTTTAAGTTTGCCGAGCTTGAAATGGTCGAGACCAGCGATGAATCCAAAGCCATCAACAACATGAAAGAATCCGTGATGGTAATAGCCGGTTCCGGGATGTGTACCGGCGGCAGGGTAAAACATCACCTGGTCAATAATATTTCCAGGCCGGAAAATACAATTATGTTTGTGGGCTACCAGGCAACCGGTACGCTGGGCAGACTGATTCTCAACGGCGCAAAAGAAGTAAGAATCCTTGGCCGGCACTATCGGGTCAAAGCAAAAGTGGTCAGGGTAAACGGCTTTTCGGCCCACGCCGACAGGGATGAGCTGTTTACGTGGCTCAGCGAACTGGAAGCTGCGCCTAAGAAGCTGTTTGTAGTGCACGGCGAGGCCGAAAACTCAAAGGCACTGGCTGACTACATCGGCGGCAAGACAGGCTGGGACATAATGGTACCAGGCTATCAGGACGAAGTTTTCCTCGATTAATATCAGCAGTTCTTGTTGGCTGACGAAAGTAAAGAAACGAACCTGTATCCTAAATGGGTATAATCTCAAAAGTCGAAGCGCAGCGCAGACCCAGCACTTACAAGGTAAGTGCTGTGGCGTAAGTCCCGCACCAATTAGGCTACTGCCGAAAATTGGTGCGGGGGTAATTGGTGCTGGGAAAATATTATAAAATAGCCATCCCGCACTTAAAAATTTTAAGTGCGGGATACCGCAATTTTGATTTTTTACTTTTGATTTTTGAGTTAATAATACATCGCCGCCTGGTACTGAAAAACCGGGTTTTTCTGGCCTCAACCACAACTCAAAACTCAACGCTCGAAATTTATGCCTTAGGTACTCAAAACTATTTTTCATCCCCCAGCCGCTCGATAATGTAATAGAGTTCGGTCAATTGGCCCTGTGTGGTTATCCCCCTGTAGTCCCACTCGACAAGCCCTTCCTCTAAGACTTTGAGATATGCCCCGATTCGCTTGATTTCTCCCTTTTCCATGCCGATATTCTACTGGCAAGCAGGGTTTCTGGCAATAATTTAACCTTTTTCCTTGACTATCCGCCTCAATACTCTATAATTATATTGGCTTTGTAGTTTTAGCCATAAATGAGGAGCAGGTGATGAGAGTGAGCAATTCCGTATAATTCTACAACCATTACAGCCCTATCCCTGCGCAAAACAACAACAATTTTTTGAGGATGCAGAGTGATGAGAAGTAAAGCGATTCTTGCGGCGGTGGTGTTATTGGTGCTTATATCTTCAGTAACTTGTGCCCTTGCTGATTGTCCATCGGCTGACCTTACCGGCGACTGTATTGTTAACTTTGAGGATTTTGCCATGATGGCCGAGTGGTGGCTGGAAGATTGCAATTCCTCCAACAACTTCTGTGAAGGGGCGGATTTTGACTTATCCAGCCAGGTTGCTCCGAACGACCTTGCAGTCTTAGCCGCCGACTGGTTGGAAAGAGGCACCACTTTCGTAACGACCTGGGACACGAGCCTCGGGGCCGGCACGACGGTCACCCTGGCGCTGGCCGGTACTGTGGACGCTGAAATCGACTGGGGCGATGACACTGTCACCTACGTAACCACACCTGGCCCGCACACGCACGACTACGGCGTTGATGGGACCTACACTGTCTCGGTCACCGGCAGCGTAACGGCATACGACAGCCGGGGCAACGGCGACACGATTTCCGAGCGGCAAAAGCTTATAAGTGTCGATAACTGGGGGCAACTGGGCCTGGCCAGCATGTACAGTGCGTTCGATGGGTGCTCGAACCTCGTTTCAGTGCCGGGTACTTCGGACGGGATTGAAGCCGTCACCGACATGGGCTATATGTTCTACAATGCGTCATCGTTTAACGGAAACATCAGCAGCTGGAATACCTCCAGCGTCACCAACATGAGCGGGATGTTCCTCGGTGCGTCGGCATTCAACCAGGACATAGGCGGCTGGGATACCTCTAACGTCACCGACATGTACGCGATGTTCCGCT
>SDBT01005935.1_pt1 | contig 20423 bp, 17 predicted proteins | sample 2277101 | NCBI WGS metagenome assembly SDBT01 (sample SAMN10404973, study PRJNA504765) | marine sediment metagenome | isolation source: marine sediment core GS10_PC15, 103 cmbsf | place: Arctic Ocean: Southern Knipovich Ridge | collected 2010 | reverse complement strand
GCTGTGGCTTAGACTGCATCTACCAAACCAAAAAGGGCACCAGCCACCTGAATGATCTAAATGTTATTACCCCGTGCTAGGCGCAATGCTAAGCTATTACAACATGCTAAGAACGGCGCTCCCTGGGGCTCTTGATGCGACTAGTTTAATCCGTGTTGCAGCGCTAGATAGCAGCACGAGCTTTGTTTAGGTTATCGGCACCGATAACAAGCCGAGTATTCGTAGCCAGGTAGATTAGGTCGATATTAACCCCCGCTTTGGCTAAACGGCGTGTAACATCTCCAAACACCCCTGGGCGGTCCTCCACCTTTAGGATCAAGACTTGGCGCTCATCACGCACCTCAAGGCCAGCCTGTTGGAGCTCTCGCCGTGCAGCAGCAACATCCTCTACCAAAATATGTATGACCCCCTTGCCCTCGCTAGGGAATCCACAACATCCTTCAATGTTGATGCCAGCCTTCCCCAGAGCCTCGCCCATGTCAGCTAGCGTACCCGGGCGATCTTCTAAAATAACAGTAAGATCCTTAGCCATTTTGCTCCTCCTTTATTTAAAATGGAATAACGTAAACAAAAAGGGCACCAGCCACCGCATACTAATTAGCGGTTACCCGTGCCCTTGTTTCATCCCCATACTCCTCTAAACCAGCACTATATTATGTTTTTAGGGTTATTTCACATGTTAGGGCTAGAGTCTAGTCTTGTCCTGAGGTTTTGTCAATACGTACCCGAAACAGAGATGAAACTGTGCAGGTGACAAAGGTCGGTGAAAGTCGGGAGGAAAGCGTTTGTTTACACCCCCTCAGCCCACCTGACAGCGTTCAGGAAAATCTGAAAGCCGTCCCCGTGTTCCCTGGCGCCCTCTCTTGTCCAGCGGGGGTGTTGAGTACCCCGAATATGACGCTCGGGGTGGGGCATTAAGGCAAAAATGCGTCCCGAGGCATCACATATGCCGGCAATATCCGCTACTGAGCCAGCGGGGTTAGAGGGATATCCGGCGCCAGTATTTCCCTGCTCATCGGTATAATAGAGGACTATATTTAAGTCTGTTAAGGCCTCGGCGCTGGCGACGACCTTCCCTTCACCATTAGCCACCGGCAGATACAAACGGTCAATCCCTTTGGTGAAGAGGCAGGGGCTGTTCTCGTTAACCTTAAGGTATACCCAGCGACACTCAAAGTTACCGGAATCATTATCGGCTAGAGTTACTGATTGTTCTTTGCCATTAGGCAATCTGGGCAGAATACCAGCTTTGACCAGCGCCTGAAAGCCGTTGCAGATGCCTAAAATGAGCCCTCCATTATCAATGAAACTCTGGACATCATCACCCAGTTTTAATTTAAGCTCGTTGGCGAGCACCTTGCCGGCACTGATGTCGTCGCCGTAGGTAAAGCCACCGGGGATAACCATTATCTGGTAGTCAGCGAGCCGTTGCTCATGGCGGATTAGTTGATTAACATGAGCTGAAGTCACTATGGCTCCGGCCTGCTGGAAGGCAAAAGCTGTTTCTACATCGCAATTGGTCCCCGGCGCGCGCAGTATCAGTGTCTTTACTTTAGCCATCTTGTTACCACCTGATTGGCTTTTGCCATGCCTCCTTGAGCTCACCAAGCGATTTAGCCAGAACCTGCCGCTCATCCGGGCTATGTACCTCCAGCACTTCAGTATCGGTAACCTGACCGATAGCAGCCAGGCTGGTGCCCTTCATTATCTCTTCAAACTCGTCCCTGTTCTCGGGCGCTACTTCAACCAGGAAGCGACTGTTCGATTCCGAGAAGAGTATGAAATCATCCCGCTCTATGGGCCCACCCAGTGGCACCGATTTCAAATGGATGGTTGCCCCCAGTCCCCCGGCAAATGCCATCTCGGCCACGGCTACCCCAATGCCGCCCTCACTGCAGTCATGGCAGGCTCTGACCAAGCCCTTCCCGGTAGCCGTACTCAATCTGTCCATCAGCTCTTTCCCCTGCTGCGGGTTCACCCTGGGCACACTATTTCCGATAAGACCATGAGTCTTAAAGTATGCGGAACCTCCCAGCTCATTATGGGTTGCCCCCGTAATGTAGACCAGGTCACCGGCACGCTTAAAGTCCATTGATACCGCTCGGTCCACGTTCTCCATGACACTGATGGCGGAAATAAGCAGGGTATGGGGGATGGAGATGACCTTGCCCTCGTATTCAAACTCGTTGTACAGGCTGTCCTTACCGGAAATAAACGGCGTCTCATAAACTGTCGCTATGTCGTAGCAAGCCTGAGCTGCCCTGACCAGAGCACCGAGTATCTCCGGCTGCTGGACATTACCCCAGCAGAAATTGTCAAGCAGGGCCACCCTCGATAGGTTACCGCCCACCGCGATAATCTGCCTCAGGGCTTCATCGATGGCTGAGGCTGCCATCCAGTAGGGGTCTATCTCGCCATAGCTTGGATTGATGCCGTTGGCGACGATTAAACCCATTTCTGAGTCTAAGACCGGCCTGATGATGGTAGCGTCACCTGGCCCGTCATTATCTTTTCCTACCAGAGGCTTCAGGACACTAGCCCCCTGCACCTCGTGGTCGTACTGGCGGATGACCCACTCCTTGCTGCACACATTCCATGAGCTAAGAATATTGAGTAACGCCTTACCCAAATTCCGAGGGCAGGTAAAATCAGGTTCAATATGCTGCGGTTGTGTCCAGACTGCTTCCCGCTTAACCTGGGGGAGGCCATCGTGCAGGAATGCCATGTCGAGGTCGCCTACCATATTCCCCTGATAGAAGAGCTCGAGCCGCCGCTCGCTGGTAAACTCGCCGATAACTACTGCCTCCACATCTTCACTGGCAAAGAGTTTTATTAACTTCGGGACACGGTCTGGAGGAACCGCCAGCACCATTCGCTCCTGAGATTCTGATACCCATATTTCGGTATAGGATAGTCCGGCATACTTTAGCGGTACTTTATCCAGGTCAACACTGACCCCGGTACTGGCTCCCATCTCTCCCACTGCCGAGGAAAGTCCGCCACCGCCACAGTCGGTTATCCGCGAGTAGAGCCGCTGGTCTCGGGCTTGCAGCAGTACATCGATAACCTTCTTCTCGACAATGGGATTACCAATCTGAACCGCACTGTAAGCAGTGTCGCTTGACTCCTGGGTAAGTTGTTCTGAGGCAAAAGTTACCCCATGTATGCCGTCACGCCCGGTTCTGCCCCCGACCAATACCACTAAATCACCGGGCTGCTGCTGACCTATCTGGGACAGTTCCTTGGGCATTAGCCCTACTGTGCCGCAGAAGACCAGGGGGTTAGCCAGGTAGCGTTCATCAAAGAGTACGGCACCATTGAGGGTAGGTATCCCCAGGCGGTTGCCGTAGTCGGCTACCCCTGCTCGCACCCCCTTAAAGATGCGCCGCGGATGTAAAACATCCTTGGGCAGCTTTTCATACGGGAAATCAGGAGGGGCGAAACAGAATACGTCTGTATTCAATATCGGCTTGGCACCCAGGCCGGTGCCCAGTGGGTCGCGAACTACCCCGCCGATACCGGTGGCGGCTCCTCCGTAGGGCTCAATTGCTGACGGGTGATTATGGGTCTCAACCTTAAAACATAGTGCCCAGCGACCATCAAAATCAATCACTCCGGCATTATCGACAAAAACGGAGAGGCACCACGGTTTCCCCAGCTCCTCGGTTACCTTGATAATAGTATTCTTAATCAGGTTATCTATGGTTGTGTCGCCGAGCTTGATTTTGGCCTTGAATGTCTTGTGGACACAGTGCTCGGACCAGGTCTGGGCTAGTGTCTCCAGCTCGACATCAGTGGGGTTTCGTCCCTGCTTGTGGAAATAGGCGGTAATCGCCTTGAGCTCATCTTCAGTAAAGCCAAACTGCTCTCCCGCCTGCCCGGTGTCTACTTCTTTTAAGGCAAATTGATACTGGGGGCTTTCCGGGAATGCCAGCGGCTCTTGCTCGACTATATGCTGGATAATGGGGTTTACCAGCAGTTTGCTGGCTATCGCCGCTAACTGCGGCTTATCCAATTGCCCTTCAATGAGGTATCGTCTCGCTGTTTTCACTGCCCTGACCTCTGCCACACCCAAGTCCTGCAGTGCTTTGAGAATAGTACTCTCAACCGGGTCAGTCACCCCGGCGTTATAAGCAACCTCGACGCTGTGATAGTGAGTATTGGCTTTGCCCTCAGGGTGAGGATACTGCCCATACCGGTATTCCTGAGTTACCGGGTCGGCAAGAAGGCGACGGCAAATGAGGTCCAACCTATCGGTTGGCAAATCGGCATCCAGCCGGTATATGTCTGCCACGCGAACATTGGAGACCGAGGTTATGCCCAGGTCATGGATGTCCTTAACCAGGCCAAGGCCTCTGGAATCCGGCAGGTGGCTCTTCAAGCGAACCTCGACTCTATGCATTAGCTCATCCTGTTATGGCAACTGGAAAACAAAAGAGGGGCTCTTGCCCCTCTATCCAGAATGTTACTTTTCTTGAACTTATTACTGACATATTATGAGCTAAGTAACTCGGTTACTACGGCGTTTATCTCTCGCCCATCCGCCCTGCCTTTAAGCTGGGGGATAATCTTGGGCATAACTTTCCCTTTGTCGCCAGGTCCCTGTGCTCCTATCTCCTCGATAACCCGGCGAGCCGCTGCGATAATTTCCTCGCGACTCATCTGTTCCGGTAGATATTCCTGAAGTATCGCTAGCTCAGCCTCTTCCTGGGTTACCAGGTCATGGCGATTTCCCTGCTTGAAGGCTTCGATACTCTCCTGGCGCTGCCTGGCCTCTTTGGCGATAACACCAAGGATATCGGTGTCACTTAAATCAGCGCGTCGGGCAATTTCAGTATTCTTGACGGCTGACATCACCATTCGGATAACTAAAAGTCTTAGCTTATCCCTGCTTCTCATTGCCTGCTTAAGGTCGTCCATTAGCTTCTGTTTCAACGGGAACCTCCAGTAATCTTGATTCTCGGGGTGAAATTCTGTTTCCATTAGCCAACGAGTGAAGTGATATTTAATAGCTTCTTACTGCTCTCGACATCTTACGTCTCCCCGCTGCTGCCTTCCGTTTACGCTTAACAATGGGCTTCTCATAGTGTTCTCGACGGCGTGCCTCTGCCAGGATTCCAGTTTGTTGCACCTTTTTGTTAAACCGCCGCAGCAGACTCTCGAAGCTCTCATTCTCACCAGCTACTACATTAGACACATAGCCTCATCCTCCTTCTGATAACCCCACCTATAATATCCTGGTCGTTTATTAATAGGGGAAGTTAGTAGATAATCTCGTGCCATCACATTTTAGACATCAGCAGCGACCCTGTCAAGAAGCTTTACTCACTCATCTCCTGCCGTCCTCCCCTGTCATTGCGAACTGCCCCCCGTCATTGCGAGCCGTAGGCGTGGCAATCTCGGCGGTGGGTACTCCGGGGACTGAGGTTGCTTCGTGGCTGATGCCCCTCACAAAGACAGAAGGGAGGTCATTGCGGTGAGCTGAAACTCCGAGCGGAGCGAGGAGCCAGCGTGGCAATCCCTCTCCCCCCTGTCATTGCGAGCTGTAGGCGTGGCAATCCCTCTCCCCCCTGTCATTGCGAGCTGTAGGCGTGGCAATCCCGGTAGTGGGGTACCTTGGAGGGCTGAGATTGCTTCGGGGCTAGCGCCCCTCGCAAAGACAGAAGGGAGGTCATTGCGGTGAGCTGAAACTCCGAGCGGAGCGAGGAGCCAGCGTGGCAATCCCTCTCCCCTGTCATTGCGAGCGCAGCGTGGCAATCCTTCGCCCCCGTCATTGCGAGCGCAGCGTGGCAATCTCAGCTGGGTTGCTTTGAACCGGCTCTTGACAAATGCCCCTTAACGGGTTATTATTTTAAATATTAAAATAATAAGGATTTAAAATCTTAAATCGGAGGAAGGAGGGAGTATGCCTTACATTAGAGACCAGCACTTTACCCGAATAAGAGAGCTCTTGGAGACGATAGAGGAGCTTGCCCAAAAAAATGCGCATTCCTCTAACCCGGATATTCGAGCGATTGCCGCCAGGGCGCTTAAGGTAGTCGGGAAATACACCGTGGAGCTGGAAGAGGAAGAGAAGGGATAGCCGGGCGTTGAGATTTCAATGAAATCTTAACGCCGTTTTTATCGTCGTTTAATTCCAGGGGGCTAAGATTGGGTAGAGACAAATTTAAGGAAAGGCAGGCTGGCCACTTGGTAGAGGTCGATGGGGCTATGTTTGACCGTTACCGGAACAATTCAGGCAGAAAAACTGGGAATAAGTACAAATGTCCTAGCCAAATGCCACCTATCTCCTATTTACAGTTGCCGCCTGGCTGGCGATAATATAAGTATGAACAATAGCAATAGTGATTTTGGCAAAATGCTCCGGCAGCGAAGGATTATGATGTCGCTGAAGCTGGTGGATTTGGCAAAGAGGTCTGGAGTATCTTCTTCGCATCTGGGCCGTATCGAGGTGGGGGAACGTTTTCCCTCAGCCCATATTTTGCGCAAGCTTGCCAGACCTTTAGGCTTTGAGGAAAGCGAGCTATTTGCTCTGGCTGGTTACCTGCCGGCTCGTTCCTCCGGCGTAGCCGAGGAGAGCCCAGCCTATATTGGTACTGGCTTGGATTCTTATGTCGGCCAGGTGTTAGCGCAAGAATCGGTTGAGGTGCAGCGGGCGTCCATCGCCATCCTACCGTCTTGAAGACCCTTGCCCGCAGCCAGACTGAAAGTAAACAGGTGAGTGATTAAAATGAAGAGACTCAGGAATAAGTATATTAGGATAGGTATTTCCAGAGCGGTATCCTTACTTATAGTTGTATTGCTAGTAATGATGCTACCTCTTGCGGTCCTTGCTGCTACGGAGCGACAGAGTCCCGATGCCTATGTAACCCAGACTAATCTTGATGGCACAATAACTGATATTCAGGATGACCCTGACAGCCCTGATGCAAATTGGGCAGATGCTATTGACGAGGGTGCTAATGTAGTGGCTCATGTCAGCTTTCCAACGCCAAGTGGCGACCCAACTCAAGGAGCAGGTTTACAGGAATTTAAGATATGGGTGCGGAAGGTGGCAACAGGTGGAGGTACTCCCACAGTAACTATTAGTTTATACGAGAATGGGGCACCCATTTCGTCTGGAGCAACTCAGGATGTTACTAACCTTACGGGAGCCTTGTACACCTATACTTGGGATGCCAGTAGTTTAAGCAATGCTGACGGGTCTGGTGTGGAGCTCTATATCGATGGGCTGAAAGTTGGTGGAGGTCCAAATGCCAGAAGCATAGATGTTGGTGCTGTAGAGTGGAATGTTGATTATACTGATACTGTGGCTCCCACATATACAGTAGCGGCTAATTCAGTCCATGCGGGTGGAGATACCGTTGTCCTAACCTTTGATGAACCGATGAACACAGCAACGATAACCGATGTTTTACTACAAGCAGATACAAATATTACCCTGGACTATTCAGATGATGCTGGTGATACCAATGCGGTAAATATTGTAGTAACCACTGCCACGGTAGCATGGACCGTGGGGGACACTGTTGCCACCATTACCTTAGATGAAGCGACCGATGGTGCCTATATTCCTGACCTCAAGTATGTCGGGGTAACTCTAGTGAGTGTAACCGACGTAGCAGGCAATCCTGAAGCCGGCGCTGAGATCTACACAAGTGCTGGGGTTGGTAAGGAAACAGGAGCGCCGACAGCGACGCTTAGCCCGGTTGATGGAGCTTCCAGTGTGGGCATCAACGATGATCTGGTCCTCAGCTTCGATGAAACAGTTAATGAAGTAGCCAGTGGTGTTATCACGATCCACAAGTACTCGGATAATAGCGTATTCGAGAGTTTCACTATTACTGACGGCAAGGTAACCGGGACCGGCACGGCCACCATTACCATCAACCCAGCCGGCACCTTTGCCAGTGGGACCCGCTACTATGTGCTTATCGATGCCACCTCTTTTGAAGACCTTGTAGGCAATGCCTATGCCGGGATCGCGCTTAAGGACACCTGGGACTTCACCACTGCCGCAGCACCGAGTATCATCAATGACCCCACTAGTTTTGCCTTTGGTACGCTTGCTGAAGGCGGAACTTATGAGACGACGGGTGGTCTGACCACGGCCTACTTTACGGTAACTAATAACAGTGCTTATGCCGTTAACATCACCATCGGTGGCACTGATATGACCGGAGGGAACACCTGGACGCTTTCTAACGATGGCACTGCCGGAAACATGATCTACGGTCTAAATGCCGGGCTTCAGGGGGGTAGTTATAGCGTCGTCGTAAGGAGGGACGCCGCGTATAACGAATTGGTAGGCAGTCTGGGAGGAGGGGGCGGTACACAAGATTGGGGGCTGCAACTTCTGGCGCCAACCACTTTTACTGATGGAGTGTCAAAATCGGGGATGGTTACTTTGACAGCAACCCAGGTCTGAGGTTGACAGGCCGTTGAAATAGAAAAATAGAGAATAACCAGGGAGGTGAAATGAGATGTGAATATAATCGGCAAACCGGGAGAGATAAAACCTGAAAAATAATAAAAAAGGAGGAAAACAATGAAAAGGTTAATTATCTCAGTTATCTTGGCGGTTGCTCTGCTGGTCATTCCGGTGAGTGGCGCCTTCGCGGCCGAATTCGACACCGTGACCGTCACCGCTACACCCAGCTATATCGCCATTAGCAATTTACCCAACACCTGGACTCTCAACAATATCACTGGCAATGGGGCGATTGACATCAACACCACCTACTATTCTAATCCGCTGGGCGACACCCAATCGCCTTCAGTTGATGGTGGTGAAGGTGCTGATTTGGTTGCTGATGGTGAGTGCCAATTTACCATCACCAATACCAGCACCGTGCCCACTAACATTGTTGTTGACATCGAGGACTTCCTTGGTGGTTCGGATCCCATGCTCAACAGCGAACTCGGTTCTAATGGTGCAGGCACCTTTGGTGCGTACAGTTGGTATTCGGGTATGACCTACTCGACTAAGGTTATTGCTAAGAAAAATGCAACTGGTAGTGCTAATTTGATTTCCGGCCTCGCCGCTACAACTAACCTGTTGTGGGGTATAGAAGTCTTGACCCAAAGCGACACTTGGGCAGGTGGTACCAGTAGCACTTCCACCATCACCATAACCGCATCAGCAGCCTAAAGTGCAGAGGTATAAAATGAGACTGTTTAAGGTCTTGGTAATGATAGGGTTAGTAGCCGGGGTGTTATTCGCTCCGGCTGCTGCCCTGGCCGCTTTTGGTATCGACCCGGGCAAGGTCTATATCGATAATCTGTATCCCGGAGCCCAGGGGGAGTTCCCCATCACCATCTATAACCAGAATGACTACGAGACAACCTTTGTCGTCAGAGCCCGGGAACCGGATTATACCGCCGAAGACGAGGGCTACGGCGTCTTTCCTTACCTGGAGTGGATTACCGTTACCCCGGGGCGGGTAATCATTGGTGCCAGTGATACCGGTGATGTCATAATAACCGTGGCTATGCCCGAGGACGCCGACTACAGCGGTAAGAAGTCCGAGGTATGGATTAGCTTTATGGAGGAAGGCACCGAGGGCATGATAAAGATTGAGCTGGCTTCCCGCATATTTATCAGCACCCGGGTTGAGGAGCCGACTGAGGCTGAGCCAGAACCTGAGGTTCCTACCACCGGTGAAGGCGGCGTGGGCATCACTGCTGAAGCCGCAGCGCCGGAGCCGGTCGCTCCGGAGCCAGAGCCGGTCTCTCCAGAGGCAGCGCCACTCTCTACCTGGGTTATTCTTAGCCCGCTGCTTGGGGCGGTTCTTCTTGGTGTCTTTGTCTTTTTATTGGTAAGGAGGAGGCGGCATGCGTAACTGCTACGGCTAAACAGCAGTCGTTGGTACGAGAGATGGTACGGTAATGAGAAAAATAGCTTATGTCATACTACCTGTTTTAATAGTGGCTTCTTTTAGCGTGCTCCCTGTGTCGATAGCACTGGGACAGGCAGGTGGCGCGCATAATGCTGTTGTCACCGTCACTGCCGTGCCGGATTATATCTATACACCATTGATTACTGATGTCTCCGCGTCCGTAGATGTGAATGGTGTCTTTACGGAAGAGGTTACCACCGCATCTGCTGACGGATTGTTGCAGCTGAGCATTCCCGCAGGCACCACCGGGCTTACTGCAGGGGGAGACCCGCTCAGCCAGATAAGCAATATGCCGGTGGAAGACCCGCCACCTCCACCAGTGGATTCCAATGTTATCGGATTGGTTTACGACCTTGGACCTGATGGGGCTACCTTTAACCCACCGATAAACCTTACCTTTACCTATAACGAGTCGCTGATACCGGATGGTGTTGCTGAAGAGGACCTGGTTATCGCTATGTGGGATGCGGCTGGTGGGACATGGGTTGAGCTTGTGGGTGTCAGTATTGACCCCGTGACTAATGAAATCACCGGACTAGTCAGCGGCTTCACTGAATTTACCGTCTTGGCTTACACTCCTACCGAACCAGAGCCCGAACCAGAGCCCACTCCTCCCGCACCAGGTGGAGGAGGAGGAGGTGGTGGTATTAGAATATCTCCACCAAAACCCCTGGTTACTGCCGGTGGCATGTTTACGCAGCGGGCTATCCTCTACTCCGGAGACGCATTGGTGCAGCTAGTATTTAAGGAAGGTACCATCGGGCTGACTAATATGGGGATCCCGCTCAGCGAGATGGTTCCAAGGGCGGAAGGTGAGACCTATATTACAGAGATGGGCGATGTCTATATCGTGAAGATGGATGACCCGCCACCGCCGCCGGAAGATGCCCGAATTGTCGGGATGGTTTACGACTTTGGACCTGACGGGGCTACCTTTAACCCACCGGTAACCATCACCTTAACCTATGACGAGTCCTTCATACCGGAGGGTGTTGCTGAAGAGCACCTGATTCCCGCTTGGTGGGATGCGGCCAGTGAGCAGTGGCTTCCGCTTGAGGTCTTTATTGTTAATAGTGAGCTCAATATCATCACTGCGCCAATCAGCCACTTCACGCCGTTTACTATCCTGGCTTACCTGCACCCGGTTGAGTTTGCCACTTTTACCGCCAGCAACCTGTTAGTAATGCCCGCTGAGGTTGATGTTGGTGAACCGGTAAATATCGTTCTCTCGGTAACCAATACCGGCGGCCAGTCTGGTAGCTTGGTGGTCCGCCTCAAAATAAACGGCCTGGTAGAAGCAATCGAGGAGGTAACCATTGCCGCTGGTAACAGCGAATTGGTTAGCTTTAACATAGTTAAGAATACTGCTGGTACTTATTCACTGGAAGTTGCTGGTTTTACCGGTGTGTTCACCGTTAGAGAGGAGCCGGCACCACCAGTTGTCACACCACCATCGCCACCACCAACAACAACACTACCGCCACTGCCGCCACCGGTTGACTGGACTATTATTGGTGGCATTATCGCGGCAATAGCGCTATCAGGAGCAATGTTGCTTTACGCTTTGCGTATTATGAGACAGTATAAGTATGCCGTTGTCGCTCATCCCGTGGAGGTGGAAAGACCGATAGCACCGCCCATAGAACAACCGATAGTAGCACCACCCGCACCGGAGCCTGTTGCCTATCCTCCTGCTGGTATTAGTATCCGGGAGGTTATTGGTCGGGTTATGGCGGTAGTAGCCCTTCCAGTAGTTGGTGGCGTACGACTCCTGGTTAAAATACTAAGAGCTATTGGTATAGTTCTGATGGCAATAGCCACGGCGACAGCAGTCGGCACTCGCTTCGTCGTTAGTAAAGCAGCCATCGGAGTAGCCGCTGCGTCAACAGGTAGTGGTCGACTCCTGGTTAGTGTCGTGAGAGCTACTGGCCGGGGTATGCTGGTAGTAGCCAGAACAACAGCAGCAGGTGCCCGCAATGCTTTACGTGTTCAGAGACGGCATAAGGAGGCAGCTATCACTCCTCCCGTGGAGGTTGAAGCACCGATAGCACCGCCCATAGAACAACCGATAGTAGCACCACCTGCACCGGAGCCTGTTGCCTATCCTCCTCCTGGTATTAGTATCCGGGAGGTTATTGGCAGGATGATGGCGGTAGTAGCCGCTCCAGTAGTTGGTGGCGCACGTCTCGTGGTCAATATCTTAAGGGCTATCGGCCGGGGTATGGTAATAGTAGCCAGCTCGACGGCAGCAGGCACTCGCTTCGCCGGCAGTAAAGCAGCCATCGGAGTAGCCGCTGTAGCACTGGGTAGTGGTCGACTCCTGGTTAGTGTCGTGAGAGCTGCTGGTCGGGTTATGCTGGTAGCAGCCGGGTCAACGGCAGCAGGTACTCGCTTTGTTGGCAGTAAAGCAGCCATCGGAGTAGCCGCTGTAGCACTGGGTAGTGGTCGACTCCTGGTTAGTGTCGTGAGAGCTGCTGGTCGGGTTATGCTGGTAGCAGCCGGGTCAACGGCAGCAGGCACTCGCTTGCTCGTTAGTAAGGTAGCTGTTGGAGTAGCCGCTGTAGCACTGGGTAGTGGTCGACTCCTGGTTAGTGTCGTGAGAGCTATCGGCCGGGGTGTGGTGGTAGTAACCGGCGCAACAGCAGCAGGCACTCGCTTGCTCGTTAGTAAGGTAGCTGTTGGAGTAGCCGCTGCGTCAACAGGTAGTGGTCGACTCTTGGTTAGTATTGTGGGGGCTACTGGCCGGGGTGTGGTAATAGTAGCCAGGTCGACGGCAGCAGGCACTCGCTTTGCTGGCAGTAAAGCAGCCATCGGAGTAGCCGCTGTAGCACTGGGTAGTGGTCGATTCCTGGTTAGTGTCGTGAGAGCTACTGGCCGGGTTATGCTGGTAGCAGCCGGGTCGACAGCAGCAGGCACTCGTTTGCTCGTTAGTCAGCTGGGAGTCGCCGGCAGGGCTTCAGCCACAGTAGCGGCAGCGATAGTAAAATGGGCTCGCCTTCTTCTTGGCACTCTTCTTAGCGGATGGAAATAGATAAAAGACGTGCTAACACGCAGAGCTGAGTATATATAGTTGCTATAGATTCCCCCCATGCCAGGCTGTTGCTAACTAGGTGTAAACAGCCACCACTACCGCCTCTTTAGGGTTGTGCGCATCAAAGAAGATGACGCCGACATTCCTCCCGACTGTCATCTCCGCCGATGGTAGATTTCTCGCCACCGTGATGCCTTCGAGGTAGGCGGTATGACTGCCGGCAAGCTGGATGGTAGCAGTATAATCACCGGAGTCGAAACTCTTTAGAATAGCCTTTCTTATGTCCATTATGCCTTCCCCAGTGACAGGCGGTGCTCGTATTGAGATTTGGCTGGATTAAAGACCATGACCAGCCCTAGCACTCTCTTTTTCTCAGCACTGAGCCCGGCTCGACTATCGGTAATATCGATGACATCATATAATTGCTGCCCGCAATTAACCGGGATTTTGATAACCCCATCGGCTGACTCAATCTCGGCTTCTCTGAGTGAAGCCTCGCCTCTCTCCTGGGCCTGGGTAACGGTGGTAAGGTTTTTATCGTAGAGCTGTCTGAACCTAACGATATGGAGGTTATTTATCTCTCCCCAGGCAAAGGAGTCGGCAAGAACACCATCGCCTTCGACCTGGATTCGGTTAAGCTCCCAGGCATCAATTCGGTATCTGCCCTCCTGGATGACATGGTCGGTGGTTTGTGGGGTGACGTAGCTATAGACGGAGGCGTCGGTATCCAGGGGATTGACCAGGTAGGCTGTGCTGCCCTCGATAAATATGACATCGGGGACAAAGGATAGGAGCTTCCTGATGACGGTCTCACCACGAGCGTTGGGGTTGACGGTAAAGTCCGGGTAGTAGCCAGTGATGACGGCTGACTGGGAGATGACCTCTAGTTTTAAGCCTACCCTGGCCAGCACAAACTCGAGGATCTGCTTAACGCTGAGCTCAGTGGTGGCTTTATTCCAGCGGAACTGATGTCGGGCTCGCCAGCCATCGATGGCACCCCAGGCATCCCGGGCAATGAGAATGAGGGTGGCTTTACCGCCTGAGCTGGTATGTTCGTAGGCTTCAAGGGTATAGGTTTGACCTGAGCTAATCTCGTTTCCCTGCGGGGTAACATATCCGGGGCTGAGCTCTAGCTGGCAGCCGATATCAAGGACCTCAAGCTCGCTTTCTCCCGGTGTGGCATACTGCCCATCGCTGTTGTTTAGCTCTACGGTTAGTTTGGAGCCGTCCTCTCCCTGCTCCTGTCGCACTGAGAGGACGTCAGCAGTCAAATCAAGGCTCTGAATAGCTAAAGGGGCTCTCCATACCCCGTTGGGGCTTGACAGCCAGCAGTAGTCGGCGTCGCAGCACACAGCCAGCCCATAGTCCGAGGCGAGGTTAAACGGCACTGGCTCTCGCCACAGGCTACTCAAGAAGGTGGTATCAGGGACGGAGTGGCTCCAGAAGGGGCGGGCATAGGCCTCGTCACCGGTAAACTTCTCGACATAGAAGATGCGGTAGACATCGGGGTTAGCCATAAAGGCTCTATGGTATTCAAAACCTTCTCCGGAAGGGGCGGAGGCAAACTCTTTAAGAGCCGACCAGGTGCCGGAGGCGACATCGCCACCATCGCCATAAATGAGTGACCACAGCTTATAGTTGCCTGCGGTGTCTTTACCGGTAACAAACAAGTTCCAGTCGCTGTCATAGACACAGGCTACTCCTGACAGGTCGCCGGTGGTCTTATCCCAGTTCTCCCTGGTCTGCCAAACACTACTGATTAGCCTCTTGAGATAAAGGGTAGACTGGTCGGCAAAAAATAGGGCGATATCACCATTGGGCTTGTAAGCGGCGGCGATACCATAGATGGCGGTAGTCGGAGAATAATCGATAAGCTCAGGGCTGCCCCAGCTAGCGCCGTTATCGGTGCTCTTGATACGTCTGATTTCTCTGCTGGAGTTTATCCAGAAGATGCTTACCTCCGCTCCCAGTGAAGCAGCCGCCACGACGACACAGCCAAACTGGTTGGTGTATGTCCAGACGGAGTAGTCTGAGTTTTCATCGGGATTAGCCACCCGCTGTCGATAGAGCTTTCTGGAATCGCCGGGTAGGGTTATCCTGGCTCTGATAAGTGAGCCATCACCAGGCATAGTCACGGCATGAAAGTAGTCGTCCTCACTACCGGTATAGAGTCTTTCCCAGTCGAGCCTGACTACACCGGCAATCTTATTGCTGGCTACCACCTCGATATAGGGGGTAGTGGCGGTCTTCTTCTGCTCGGTGAGTAGAGTTGATGATAAGCTTCTCACTTTGATTCACCAAAATAGATGCCCCAGGATTATACCCAGAGCCCCAAATAAGAGTAGCCAGAGCAGGGAATGCCTTCTCTGGCTATCCCGGATAATATCAGTCCAGGGGCGCCCCCCTATTCTTGACCACAATGCTCGGTAGATGCGTTCTAGCCATCGCTCACTTTTCTCTGCCATTTTCCTTAAACCTCTTAATGGCTCTCTCGCCGAAGTATTCTATGATGACAGCGGTAACTAGCCAGGTAAGCAGTTGTGGTATTTCCACGCCGGTCATTACAGAGATACCATAGACGATAAAGCCCCAGATGATGATAAAGGGTCGAACCAGACTCCTGATTAAATCTATCCAGTCTTTCATCCTCAGTCCCCTCCCTTGTCATTACGAGGAGCGTTAGCCCCGAAGCAATCTCTCACGATGACAAGGAAAAAGGGTCACCTGTCACTAAGACAGTGGACGGGTAGCGAGGCTTGACAAAAATAACCGTTAGTGTTATTATTGTTTTAATAAAGCAATATCTATTATTAAGAGTACCATGGCACTTTTAGATGACTATTTTAACGTGATAGAGGCCGGCCGCCGGCTTAAGGTCCACCCGGAGACGGTAAAACGGCTGTGCCGTCAGGGAGACCTGCCGGCGACGAAACTTCATAATACCTGGCTGATTAGTAAGGATACTCTTGATAATTTTGCCGGCACTTATAACTCCCAGCGTGGTGCCAGAAAAAGACTGATAAAATGAAAGAAGAACCTTAAGGAGGGCGGACTGCCAAATGAGATTTAGTAAAATCTTCTCTTTACTGGTTGTCGCTACCATCTTCTCTCTGCTGATGATGATGCTCATCCCGGCCATACCGGCTCTGGCTCAGCCTGAGATTACTCTCTCCCCATCCTCGGGCTCAGTAGGGACGAAGGTTACCATAGCGGGAGCAAACTTTGAATCCTTTAAGAATACTGAGCTCCGTATCTTCTTCGGTAATGTAGAGATTGATAACAGCCCCGTAATTGTTCCCGACAGTGGCGCTTTTACCACCTATTTTAATGTTCCTGCCGGGGCTAATCCGGGAATAGCTTATGTCAAAGTTAGCACCGTGCTCGGCGGCACGGTGAGACAGTCGTTTATTGTCCAGGAGCCTGAAATAGAGCTATACCCTGGAGATGGCGTTGTCGGCACTGCGATAACTATTAATGGTAAGGGCTTCTACGCCGGTGGGACAGTAACCGTCTACTATAAGGATGGTGCCATCGCCAATCTAGGTAACGAGACGGCTAATTCTGTCGGAGAGTTTATTTACACCTTCTCTGTTCCCGACAGCGCTGCGGGGACTCATAAGATTGTGGTGGAGGATGTGCTGGACAACTCGGCTGAAGCTAGCTTTAAGGTGATTTCTTTTTTCACCATTAGCTCATCATCGGGGGCTATCGGCGATAAGGTAACCGTCAGGGGCAGCGGTTTCGGCGATGAGAGTGACATTACCATCCGCCTTAATAATGTCGCGGTAGCAACAGATAGCACTAATAGATACGGCAGTTTTGAAGTTACCTTTGCTGTGCCGGTAATGGAGTCAGGCAGCTATGATGTAAAGATAGATGATGACGATGGCAACCAGGGTAGGGCAGAGTTCGACGTAGCTGCCGGGGCTAGCCTTAGCCAGACTACGGGCGATGTAGGTATGCCGCTCGCTGTCAGCGGCGTCGGCTTTAAAGTTGGCGGCACAGTTACCATCACCTATGATGCTCTTGAAGTAGCTACCGCCATTGCCGGTAATAACGGAACTTTTTCAATCGTATTTAATGTTCCCGCCAGTATTGGTGGCAATCACACTGTAACCATCACTGATGGCACCAGCACCATAAAATATGCCTTCACTGTGGAATCGATAGCGCCACCGATACCGCTGCTATTGCTGCCGGAAGATGCCAGTGAGGCAGAGGCGGAGGTATACTTTGACTGGGAGGATGTTGACGACCCCAGCGGTGTAACCTATGCTTTGCAGGTTGCTACCGATGCCGATTTTAATACTATCGTCTTGGAGAAGGAGGGCCTCGCCTACTCAGACTACTTCATTACCGAGGGGGAAGAACTACAGCCAACCGAAAAAGGAGCTCCTTACTACTGGAGACTAAAGGCTATCGATGGTGCCTCCAATGAGAGCAAGTGGTCGACCCCGAGTTCATTATATGTTGGCTCTTCTTTCACACTGCCCGGTTGGGCTAGAGGTATCCTGATAGGACTTGGTATATTACTCATTGGTTTCCTCGCCTTCTGGGTGGGGAGGAGAACTGCTTACTTTCAGCCGTGATATTTCGGCTATAGTAGTGAATGATTAGAAAGCATCAGGAGAGTAGCTTCCGGAGAGTTCCCTCCTCTTTTATAGAGGGGGTATAAAGAGGGTCATGATTAAATATAATAGAATCTACCGGACACTGGCTGTAGCCGTTGTCTTTTCCCTGCTGGTAATCGTTATCCCGGCGGCACCAGCTCTGGCGGCAGAAGAGATTGAGCTATCTCCAACCACTGCTAAAATTGGCGATGAGATTAAAGTCAGGGGTGATGGTTTTAAAACAGATAAGACAAAAGTGTATCTCTATTTCTCCAGCCAGGAGGGGGCGGTGTATGACAGGATTGATAATGATGTTACCGTCTACAAGCTGGCAAAAAAGACAACCCCGGATGTGAATGGGAAAGTAAATGCCTCTTTTAATGTGCCTGAGATACTTGATCAGGGCATTGATGGCGGATATGGTGGCTTTGAAGAAGTAGTCGGTGGTAGCTACTATCTCTATGTTACCTATGAGGACGACGATAAGATAGAAGCCGTTGCCGGGTTCACCGTAAGGGGCATTGCGCTGAACCCTACCTCGGGAGTAGTCAGTGATGCGGTCGCAGTTAGCGGCGTTGGTTTTGGGGAGGAGCTAAGCGTGTCTATCACCTTTGCTGGCGATGATGTCTCTACCGGCCCGGCATCAGTTAAAACTGATGAGGATGGTAACTTCGCTGCCAGCTTTAGAGTCCCCGATGTGGCAGCAGCTACCTATGCTGTTAAGGTGGAGGATAAGGATGGTAATAATGCGGAAGCAGAGTTCACCGTGGCGGTAGCTCCTGGTGTTAGCATCAGTCCGGTTACCACTGAGGCGGCGCCCGCCTATGTCGGCATGAATATTGCTATTAGCGGTATCGGGTTCCAGGCTAACGTTTCGATAACCATTACCGACACGACCAGCGGTCTGCTGCTGGCGGTAACTTCCAGTAGTATCAACGGGAATTTCCAATCTATCTTTGCCGCTGAGGGTAGGGCTGGGGAGCATATTATCACTGCCAGTGACGACACCATCACCCGGCAGGTTTCCTTTATCATGGAGTCGCAAGCGCCACAGAACCCAGTGTTGCTGTTACCGCAAGATGACACTGAAGCCGAGGCGGTGGCATACTTTGTCTGGGGGGATGCTGCTGATGACAGCCTTCCGCTGACCTATGCCCTCCAGGTTGCCTCCAGTGAGAATTTCACTCCGTCTTCTATCGTGCTCGAGAAAACGGGACTTGCCAGTTCTGAGTACACCGTTGTTCAGAAAGGAAAGCTGAAGCCATCTGAAGCTCCTTACTACTGGAGAGTAAGGGCGATAGATGGTGCTGCTAATGAGGGTGAGTGGTCGACTGCTCGGTCGTTCTACATTGTTAAGCCGGCTCAACCCAGCTTGCCTGTCCAGCCGGAGCGGTCCGCTTGGCTTATCTATTTATGGATTGGGTTAGGCATAGTGGTGGCTATTTTAGGAGGTTACTGGCTGCGTAAAAGAATCGTCCGTTCTCGGCAGGTATAAAGACCTTTTCATAGGTTGATTATGCTCAGGAGATTTTAGGCGATAAAGATATAAAAAATGAGGAGAACTTGGCGCATCTTTGTAAAGATATGTTGCTTCTTTTATAATGTAAATGAAGTAGAGGAGGTGAGTTTCTGATGAAGTATACTAAAATTTTACGAATGCTGGCTCTGGTTGTTATCTTTTCCTTTGTGGCGATGCTTATCCCGGCGTCACCTGCCCTGGCTGCGGAAGAGATTGAGCTCTCCTCGGAAAATGGTGAACCCGGTGAGAAGATTGAGATTACGGGTACAAATCTCAGTGTTGGTAAGATTGGAGTGGATATCTATTTCTCCAGTGATGAGGCGGATACGGGTGACGAGATTGGTGATGAGGTTGAGATATATAAACGAGTAAAATCGAGAACCATAAATGATGATGGGGAGATAGATACCTATTTCTATGTGCCTGATGAGATATATTTTGATGGTGACGCTGATGACCCTGAAGATGTGGTTCCCGGTTACTACTATGTCTATCTTACCTATGAGGACGACGAGGATATAGAGGTCATTGCTGAGTTCACCGTAAGAGGCATTGAGCTGGACCCGGTGGAGGGTACGGTGGGCACCGAGGTTGAGATTAGTGGCATTGGCTTTGACCGAAGGGAAGACATTGATTACATAAACTTTGATGATGAAGAGGTAGATATAGAGAGCGGTGATGACGACACCGATGGGGATGGTGAGTTTGTCTCCTCTATTCTCATCCCGGAAGGCAGTGCCGGCGAGCACACTATCACGGTTAGAGATGATAGAAGGAATCTAGCTTCGGCTACTTTTACCGTGGAGTCCGAAATGGCTATCAGTCCCACCTCAGGGGAAAAAGGTAGCCAGGTAACTGTTACCGGCACCGGCTTTGGCGGCGAGCAGGATGTTACTATCACCTTTGATGGTACTAGGGCTGCTACCGATGAAACTGATAGCTCTGGCAGCTTTACTGCTAGCTTTGATGTACCTGATGTGGATGCGGGTACCTATGACGTTGAAGTGGAGGATGAGGACGATAATAAAGGTGAGTCAACGTTCACTGTAGAGGTATCTACTGTTGTTAATATCAGCCCGGTTACCACCGAGGCTTCACCGGCTCATGCCGGCACGAATATTGCGGTTAGTGGCAGCGGCTTCAAAGCTAACGCTTCGATAACCATCACTGACACCACCAGTGGTCTGCTGCTGACCACTGTTACCAGTAATGCCGACGGAGCTTTCCAGGCTACCCTTGCCGCTGAAGGCAGTGCCGGGCAGCATATTATCACTGCCAGTGACGGCACCGATACCCTGCAGGTTTCCTTTGTTATGGAGTCGCAAGTGCCGTCAGCACCGGTACTATCATCGCCTGAGAATGCT
>SDBT01005934.1_pt1 | contig 20423 bp, 19 predicted proteins | sample 2277101 | NCBI WGS metagenome assembly SDBT01 (sample SAMN10404973, study PRJNA504765) | marine sediment metagenome | isolation source: marine sediment core GS10_PC15, 103 cmbsf | place: Arctic Ocean: Southern Knipovich Ridge | collected 2010 | reverse complement strand
ACAGAGGAAGCTTGATGTCTCCGAGAGGCGGGCGTGTACAGTGCTCGGGCAGGCCAGAAAGACGCAACATCGTACCCCACGTATAACGGACGAGGAGGAAAGGCTAAGGGCTCGAATCATTGAGCTGGCAACCCGGTATGGCAGGTACGGATACCAGAGGATTACGGCATTACTAAAATCAGAATCCAAAGGAACGTCCGGTGAATCATAAGAGAGTGGAAAGGATCTGGAGGAGGGAAGGACTGAAAGTACCCAGGAAACAACCTAAACGGAGCAGGTTATGGCTGAATGATGGCTCATGTATCATCAGGCTGAGACCGGAGCATAAGAATCACATCTGGAGCTATGATTTTATGGTGGACCGGACAACTGACGGCAGAGCTTTCAAGATACTCGTGATCATTGACGAATACACTCGGGAATGCCTGGCGATGCTGGTAACGAGACATATTACATCCGGGGATGTCATTGAACAACTGTATGAGTTGTTTCTCTTTCGGGGAGTCCCTGAGCATATCAGATCAGACAACGGTCCCGAGTTTACCGCGAAAGCGGTGCATAGGTGGTTAAATCGGGTCGGAGTGAAGACTCTGTTTATTGAACCTGGCAGCCCCTGGGAGAACGGTTATATTGAATCCTTTAACGGCAAGTTCAGAGATGAGCTGCTTGACCGGGAAATCTTTACGACACTTGAAGAAGCCAGGATATTGATTGAGCAGTGGAGAAAAGAATATAATCAGGTACGTCCTCATAGTGCTTTAGGTTATCGACCACCAGCTCCTGAAGCTAAACTATCTTTAACTCTAATATAGGAAATGGTATCCTTTATGGGGGTAGGCCACGTGACTGTAGCTATTGAGCAAGGGGTTGTAAGATTGGATATCAAGGGTACTGTCCAGAGTATCATAGTCTACACCAGCTTTCCTCCTTTTACCTTCCTTTACCAAGCGTTCTACAATCTGTCAATCAGGGTCATAACGGTATGGCTTAGTCAGTTAGGGGGCGTCCGCTCACTCTACTTGCGTCGGGGGGTGGCTAAGGGGGAGGTTGTCTACGCGCTGAGCGATATAGACCTGCTCATAATCGTGGATGATAAGAATGAAGACCCTGAGGCAGTCGTGCAAAATGTCAGAACAGCATACAATAGACTATCACGCTTTATCCCTCTTCTGGGAAGCGGCGATAAGGAACTTGGTATATACTCCACCTCAGATTTCTTTAATCTTTATCAGGACTTCCCCTTCTACAGATATAGATTCACTGAGGGCAAGTGCAGCTGGAAGTTGCTTTTTGGCAAAGACTTGGTGAAAGAGCTTCCCCAGTTCAATGACTCCGAGCTACATCTGGCGGCCACCGAGGAACTGAAAACCTGGTGGTCATATCTGAACGAGGAATTCTCCATGTCCCCCACCCCGAAGTTCAAGAGAAAATACCTCTGGTACAAGGCAATCGCTGAAGCGGCTAAGATTTACCTCTTCGTCTGTCACGGCAAGAATGTCTCTAGCAGAAAATCAGCCCTACTTGAGGTCAGGAGTTACCTGCCTGAAGAGAAAAGGCATATCATTGACAGACTGCAGAGCTACATGGCAAGGCTCACCGGCAGAGAAGAGCTTGTAACAGACGAACTGATGGCATTGTTCATCACTCTGGTGGACTGGTCTAATCGTGAAGCGGAAAAAGGGATTCATGCTAGCGAAGAGGGTGTACTGGTGACGGCAACCCTCCCCAGCCACCCCGATGTAACAGCGGACGCTAGTCTCGCCAAGCTGGTAGCGAGACTGCAGAAAATCATAAAAGAGGAAGTGGGAGAGACTGTTGAATATACCTCTCTCATTCCGCAAATTGAGTTCAGCGTCAACACACTAGATAACTTCGACATAGACTCATTCTACCTGTTGCTGGCGTTAAAAGATTTTATCCCCGTCGAGAATCTGGCGATACTGCGCTCCCTTTTTGACGGTATTCTCGCCCCGTTCCGGATTGAGCCTTTTGTCGTCTTCAATGGCAGTATTGCCCTCTCCCTAGGTGCAGATAGAAACCCCTATCACTGTATCAAAAGTCCCGGCAGGTATCCCCTGTTCTTCTGCTCCATGCGCAAAGGCGCATTGAATCAGTCGAGGTCGCCATTCTCCTCAGATGACCGCTCCATCCGGTGTTATTTACCGTCGCGTGATTTCAAAGAGACTATTGGAAAGAGGAATGCTAAAATAGAGGCCTTGACCACCGGGAAAGACATCTACAAGATGAAGACCCCAGACTTTCTCAGGTTCTTCTGGGGGAGTGCCAGAACCCGGCTCCTGGCACGCTCTCTTGATAACAGCGAGATTACTATTCCTCTTACGAGTCGGCAGATTCTAGAGATGCTCGTTGAGTTTTCCCATAGGGACGCAGATTGGTTGCGCGCACTTCATACGGAATATACTAAAGAGCTACTTGGTGAGGAAAACGAGTCCTATAGTTACTTCTCAAAAGCGATAGCCTTCCTAAATCGTGTATAATTGTGGAACTTAGAATTATGGAAAAACTCTCCATATCGGTTATCATTATCACTCGCAACAGAGCTGACTCTCTCAAGGATACCCTAGCCTCTCTCACCAGACAGAGTCGGCAGCCTGACGAGGTGGTAGTGGTGGATAATGCCTCCGAGGATAACACCAAGGACACCGTACTCGGCTTCAAGGACAGGCTGAACATCAAATATGTCTATGAAGCTCGCAGAGGCATACCCTATGCCAGGAACGCCGGGTTACTGAGTTCTACCGGGGATATAATCGTCTCCCTTGATGACGACTGCGTGGCAAGCGACGACTGGTTAAAATACACTGAAATTCCCTTCATTCGGGACCCGAACATTGGAGTAGTTGGCGGCGAGGTCTCTTACTTCAGGATGGGAGATGGCAATCTGGAAGCCTTTTACATGAGGAATATGGTATCGCGCGGGAGAAGCAGGTAACAAAGCATGATAATCCAAATACTCTCCAATTTATTTGAAGAAGGTTATATTGACCGTGAGAAATACACCCCGCTCTCTTCTTTCTTTGCTGGAGCCAATGCCGCCTTCCGTCGGCAGGCTCTAAGCGAGGTGGGACCTTACGACACCAACTGCTTTAGCGGGGAAGACCAAGATATGTGTCTCAGGGTGGCACGCGCCGGGTGGGAATTATATTTTGAACCCAAAGCACTGGTCAGGCACAAGAACAAAATGAGTCTGAGAGCTTTTATCAGAAAGTGGTTTGACTATGGGTTTCACCATCCTTACATATTCAAGAAGCATGCAGCCAAAGGTTTGAGAGTCTACACAGCTAGCAGCAATAAAAAGAGGAGAGAGTCTATTTATCACACCCTGCTTGGTATAAGATTTCCGCTCAACGCCCATATCTTTTTTACTCCCTTTCTCACTATGCACCTGCTGCTTTTGCTGGCCCTGCTATTGGCATTACTTGGTCTCTTCATCCCGGCTATCACCACCGGAGTAACAGGTCTGATAGTGGCTGCCTGCTATTTCAAGGCAGACATAACAAGAGAGAAACTGCCACGCAGTGTGGCATTCATCTTTCTGCGTTACTCGGCAAATCTGGCGTTACTTGCGGGTGGCTTTCTGGGTGGAATAAGACTGAAAATGATTTACATCAGTGCTACTTTTGACTGCACAAGCTGATACCGGAGAGCAAAAAGCAAAATTCATAATAGAGTTGGGGAAGTAAAGCAAGTGCCAAAGCAACCCAGACTTAGAGGAGTAATCATCGGGTGTGGTGCCACCACTACCCTTGCCCATCTGCCTGCCTGGAAAACCATAAGGGATGCTGAGATAGTAGCCGTCTCTGACCGGAGAGAAGAGATAGCTATGGAGGTTGCCAGACGCTGGCGCATACCTCATGCCTATACAAACTTCTCCCAGATGTTAGCCGAGGAGAAGCCTGATTTTGTTGACATCTGCACACCTCCCCTCACCCATTGCCCTCTGGCAATTCAAGCGATACAAGCTGGGGCACATGTTCTGGTGGAAAAGCCGATGGCGATAAGCCTGAATGAGGCAGATGAGATGGTGTCCGCTGCTAGGGAGAAGGATGTAAAGCTATGCGTCATTCACAACCTGCTCTTCAGTCCGGTGATACAGAGAGCGAAACACCTTGTTGAAGACGGAGTTATTGGCGACCTGCTGGGGGTGGAAATCCATTCTCTTGACTGGCCGAGACTCATCGCCCAGCAGAATCACTGGTGTCATAGCCTGCCCGGCGGTATTTTCAATGAGTATACTCCCCATGTTATATATCTGTTGCTGTCCTTCTTAGACGATATCAGCTCAGTTACCGCCATCGCCAGAAAGCATAGCCACTTTCCCTGGGTAAAAGCCGATGAGCTGAGAATCATACTGCAATCCAAAAGAGGATTTGGGTCTATCACGCTCTCCTGTAACTCCTGTCGGGACACCATGACCTTGAGCATCTTCGGAACCCGTGAAATATTGTATGTTGATCACTTCGCTCAGACTATAATTCGACGCCGTTCCCTATCACTCAGGCCTGGCGCTCTGATACTGGACCGGGCAGGGTTGATTTTGCCGGTTCTGGCTGCTGGCACATCTGGGATAGCCAACCAGTTTAGACGTCTGAAACGGAACCGCATTGGGCATCAGGTCGTAATTCAGAAGTTCGCTCAAAGCCTGCTCGATGACAGTGACCCTCCGGTTACAGGTGAGCAGGCTAGGGAAACACTAAAGATACTCGAAGAGATTTGGAGACAACTTAAAGAAAGGGGTATGGCTTGAAGTTAAGAGAGCAAGAGGGCAGAAAAAGGCTCATATCAGTAAAGGACATTCTTAAATCACCCTATTATTTTGCCCGGGGAGTGAAATATCAACTCGCTGGACGTCTTTACCTGCCAAAACCAGCCCACGCTGCCCTGCACGTTACCCGCAGGTGTAACTCAAGATGCATCATGTGCTCAGACTGGAAAAGACGGGATGGTGATAGAGAACTTACCATAACTGAGATTGAAGAGATATTTAAAAATCCCCTTTTCAGCTCCCTAGAAGCCATCGCTCTGACTGGTGGAGAGCCTACCATAAAAGAGAATCTGGTGGAAATCGCCCAGACCGTGCTAAAGTGCCGTCCTCAGATTAAAGAGATGCTACTCTTTACCAACGGCTTGGAGCCTGACCTGGTGCTAAAAAAGGTACAGGAAATCCTGTCATTGCCTAATTACAGGTTGCTTGAGAGATTTACCATTTCCATCTCCCTTGACGGTTATGGTGAAGTACACGAGCGGGTAAGAAGATTCCCTCACGCTTTTGACCGGGTGGTTGAGAGCGTCAAAAGACTGAAGGAACTGCAGCAGAAGACGCCCATTCACCTTTGTTCCACCTGTGTTGTCCAACCGTTAAACCTTGATAGTCTGACCACCGTGGCTGGGCTGGGCCGGGAACTTCAACTGCCAATCAACTTCATCCCGGTCTGGGTCTCCAATGCTCCCTTGGAGGAGGGTGCTGAAGAAGATACGCTGCGCCTGACCCAGCGGCATCTGGCACAGCTCAAACCCTTGCTTGAGCACCAGCTGAAGCCTCATTTAACGCTGTCCAACACCATACTGTGGCAGGAATATTACAGGATGGCTCGCGGAGGGCTGAGGAGACTACCTTGCTTTCTGCTCCACGGAAACGTCTACATAGACAGCGACGGGACAATGTACATGTGTTCTGCAGACGACTCGCTGGTCTATGGTAACGTGCGCCAGAAACCGCCAGATGAAATCTGGTGCTCCGAAGAGGCAAGGGCAGTAAGGGAAAAAGCTAAGAAAGATTTGTGCCCCCACTGCCTGCTCTGCTGTAATATTGCCCTTTCCTTGCGCAAAGAATTCTTTTACGCGACCGGTCTTATACTCAAAGAAAAGGCGAGAAAGGTGCTGGGTAGATGAGCCAACAGGAAAGCTCAGTCAACCTGCACATATACGGACTAGATATCCGGATTCACAGCGTAGATGGCAGAGTGATAGAGGGCATCCACCGTGACTTCAGGTACTTTGAAGCCCAGACTACCATCCCTGATGTGGATATTGAAGTATATAATGAAAAACCTCCTTACCATGATATGCCTGACTTGCGTGCCTCCATCTATTCACCTAACTACGTCTCATTCCGTGGACGCAAATGCATATTCACCGACTACCACGGCCGGGGCTTGAGAATTTACCATCCCGCCGAAAAGAGATATCGGATATTTTCCGATGACAGCGACCTCAGACACGAGATTAGCTATCTGACGGTGCTTTCCGTTGCCGGTCAATTCCTAGATGAAAGACATATCCACCGCGTCCATGCACTGGGCATCAGTCAAAACGGGAAGGCAGTTCTAATCCTTCTGCCTGAAAAGGGCGGGAAGACCACGCTCGCTCTGAGACTCCTGAGGTCGGAACACGTAAAGCTACTATCCGAGGATTCGCCTCTGATTACCAGGAAAGGACAGATATTACCCTTTCCACTCCGTCTGGGGATTGTACCGGGGGGAGAAACGGGTATCCCGTCAGAATATCTGTACCCGGTCAACTTCACCAGGGTTGGAACCAAACTCTTGGTCGACCCAGAATACTTCACCGATAAAATTAGCTCCGTCTGTAAGCCAGGGGCTATATTGCTGGGGGAGAGAGTTTTAGGCTGTGGCTCTGAAATCAAGCCGGCAAATAAAATGAGCGCTGTCAAGGAATTTACCAAGAACTCGGTAATCGGGATGGGATTACACCAGGGGATGGAGTATCTGCTGGGTGCAAATATATGGCAGACCATTAGCAAAGGTGGGCTGGCTTTCTCCCGCATGACCAATAGCCTTAAGGTGGTAAATGGTTCTAAAGTTTATAGCTACCTCATCGGCCATGATTCGGAATTCAATGTTGAGGTGCTTTTGTGCTTTCTCCAGAAACTGAAATTATAGCGAGGAAACTAAAGAACACAGCCCCATGCCAGAATCTCTCTCAAAGATGTGTTTGTAATAATCAGCTAGTTTGTAACAGTTAGCTAGTTTGTAAAACCATAGTGGACTAGTGGCCTGCCCCCATAAAGGATACCACTTCCTATGTCAGAGTAACAGGCATCTTTACCTCGGTCACCAAGTCATTGGCATACTCCTTGACTGCCAGGTGGGTTTCACTATCAACCCGCATAGGGGTGGCAAGCCCTCTTCCGCTGAGCTACACCCGCCAGAATTATATAAATTTTAGTTCAAAAAATGAAGGTTGTAAAAGAGTAATGTTTTCCCTGGGTATAAGGCAGGTTATATCAAATAGGATATCCAAGTTGGGTTTGCATCTGCTATTATAGTTATCAGTGTCCGTCCAACTAAAATGGAGAATTACCACTGAGATTTATTCCAGGAGGTTATATGATAGCGGCAATTGAGGCTTTGCCCAGAATAAAATTGGGTTTCTTCCCAACACCACTTACCGAAGCACAGCGTTTGTCTTCGGTTCTCGGAGGTCCGCGTATCTTCATCAAGCGGGAAGACTTAAGCGGACTGGCTCTAGGTGGCAACAAATGTCGCAAGCTTGAGTTTATCCTGGCCGAGGCCAGGAGACAAGGTGCTGATGCTGTGATAAGTACCGCCAGCTCGCAGTCCAATTTTTGTCTCCAACTGGCTGCCGCCGGGCGTAAACTAGGCATGAAGCCGAGCTTTGTCTTGGTTAAAGGTGTTCACATTGAGACTCAGGGCAACCTTCTTTTGCATAATATTCTTGACTCCGATGTGGAAATACTGGAAATCTCTAATATAGAGGACATCTTTGGTGACGTCGTCTCGGAACGAATGGATAGGATAGCTGGTGAACTAAGCAGGAAGGGCTATAAACCCTTCATTATGCGGCACGCCCTCCCCGACATATCAGCTGTATTGGGGGTAGTCGGCTGGGTTAACGCCGCTGAGGAACTGGCAACCCAGTTGAAGGAGACGAATATTAAGGCAGATTACGTGGTACTGGCCTGTGGTGGTGTGGGGACACAGGCTGGTTTACTTCTGGGTTCTAAATACATCGGAGCAGATTATAAAGTGATCGGCATATCTGTTCTTAAGGGTAGAAATGATGCTATACAGGCCTTGATGGCACAAACTGATGCTGCCTCCGATTACTTGGGTCTTGGTGTTAGTGTTAAACCTGACGAGATAGAAATCCACGACTCTTATATAGGAGAAGGTTATGGGATACCAACTAAAGAATGTCTAGACGCTATTAAACTTGTAGCTCAAACCGAGGGCATCTTTCTTGACCCGGTATATACCAGTAAGGCGATGGCCGGGTTTATTGATTTAATTAAAAAAGGGCGCTTTAAGCCAACAGAAACTGTTATATTCATTCATACCGGTGGTATACCGGCGACCTTTGCCTATCACGAGGAAATAGCGGCTGGATGTAGCAATAAATGAACCCCCTACGCTTGGCAATTGGTCAAGTCGGTTCATTAAAAAGCAATAAGGAGGGAAAATGTATCTTAAACAAAGGACAGAGCAGTCGGTAACTATCTATGACTCCTCAAAGGCATACAAGGGCTATACCTTATTCGCCCCGCATGCCTCAACGGACGTTTGGCTAATCGATATGAAAGGTCGGGTGGTGCATCACTGGAAAATGCCAACCTTTCTCGGCAGTGACGTGCGGCTCCTGCCCAGCGGCAACCAAATTCGTGTTCATAAAACCGGTGAAGAACCGACCGCCTTTCTTGGTACCGGTGGTAAAGAACTGGTTGAGGTGGACTGGCAGGGCAATGTAGTCTGGAAGCATGAGGATTTATACATGCACCACGATTTCTGCCGTCTGGAGAACGGAAATACCGTGCTTAATCGCTATGTCAAAGTCCCCGATGATATTGCCTCCAGGGTTAAGGGTGGTATTCCCGGAACGGAGCTTGAGGCTGGGATGTGGGGTGCTGGCTTCCAGGAGATTAGCCCTGATGGTAAAGTGGTCTGGGAGTGGCTTGGCTATGAGCATATGGACCCGGAAATAGATATCCATTGTCCACTTTGTCGTCGTGTCATCTGGGGCTACGTAAATGGTATAGACGTTTTCCCCAACGGTGACATTGCAGCCAGCTTCCGTTATCTAAACACTCTAGCAATCATTGACCGACAAAGTGGCGACATAAAATGGCGGTGGGGTGCAAAGGAATTGGGGCATCAGCATCATCCTACCATACAAGCCAATGGTAATATTCTCGCCTTTGATAACGGGTACCACCGGTTACCTCCTGATGAACGAGAGCCCGCTCACCTGACCGACGGTTACTCCCGGGTAATAGAGGTTAATCCAAAGACCGATCAGATTGAATGGGAATACAGGGCCGAGAACCTGCATAGTTTCTATTCAGCCGTCTGCTCCAGTGCTGAGAGGCTGCCTAATGGTAACACCCTAATCTGTGAGTCGACCAGTGGTCGGATTTTCGAGGTAACGCCTGATAGTGAGATTGTTTGGGAATTTATCAGCCCGTTTTATGAATTCAAGCCAAGCCTGGGGTGGACTAACTTCATTTTCAGAGCTCATCGCTATGGGTCTGACTTTCCGGGGCTTGAGGGGAAAGACCTGGACCCTGAAAGATTTGAGTTCGTGCTGGGGGAAAAAGGTAAGCCTGGCACTGATGAAGCTTTTGAGAAGAGCCTGCGTTCACGCCTCGGTCACCTGGGGTACTGATGCCATTGAGATAACTCCCTCGTTTTTATACTGCGGGGTTGAATCTGATTTTATAACTGGGCTGTAATTACCTTAATTATGGAGGTATAACACCCAGCCACTCAGCAAACAGGATGAAGTCTAGTTAGTTCTTTTATCGGTTAAAAGTGATGCAGGCTCTTGACAATGGCAGTTTAGCGAATTAGAGTGTCCACAACATAATAAGGAGGGGGGGGCATAATGTTAGCTTCAGAAGAAGATAGAGTTTAAAAAGGAAACTATTATACGAAGGAGGATATTTAAATGGCGTATATATTCCATTTACCAACCAAAATCATCTTCGGGGTCGGGGTTGTCGACCAGATAGGAACCGAGGCGAAGGAAATAGGGAAAAAGGCAATGGTGGTTACTTATCCCGATATTCGTAAGGTGGGTATACTTGATCCTATTCTGGATAACCTCAGGAAGAATGGGATTGAGTCAGTAGTTTTTGATAAGGTAGAGCCCAATCCCCGTACTTCAACGCTAGAGGAGGGTGGTAACTTAGCCAGAGAAAAAAAGGTTGACCTGCTGATTGGTCTGGGTGGTGGTAGCCCTATGGATGCAGCTAAAATAATAGCCTTCGCCGCTCTTGCTACGGAGCCATTAATTAGATACATTAAAAATGAAGTTGAAATAACGGCGGCCCTGCCAGTTATTGCCGTACCGACAGTAGCTTCTACCAGCTCAGAAACAGACCATTTCGCAGCGATTACCGTGTGGGAAACACATGAAAAAATCGGGTTCGCAAGCCCTTTTCTATTCCCCAAAGTGGCGGTTATCGACCCGGAACTTACGCTTACCCTGCCATTAAAGCCCACATTACAGGGTGCCTTTGATATCATCAGCCATACTCTCGAGCGTTACCTCACTACTAAGACCATATCGCCTCTAACCGATGGCATAAACGAGGCAGTACTCAGGATGGTGGTCAATTCATCACCCAAGGTAATCGCCAGACTGGATGATATTGAAGCTCGCACTCAACTTTCCTGGGCAAGTGTTGTCGGCAACTCTCAGTTTGGTTTACTGGGTGGTGGCGGTGGTGGTCAACCGGTGCATGCCATGGAACATCCGCTTAGTGGTTACTATGATATAGCTCACGGTGATGGTTTGGCAGCGCTATTCCCGGCCTGGATGCGTAGTATTGAATCGGTTAAAAAGGAAAGATTCGCTTCACTGGGCAGGAATGTCTTCGGTGAAGAAGATGGTGTCGGGGCCATGGAGAAATGGCTTGAGGAAGCAGGGATGAGATTGAGTTTAAGGGACTTGGGTATTGAGGTTAAACTCTTTGACGAGATGGCAGAAAGCGCCATGCGGTTAGCCCTGCCCAGGCAAATTGAAATGAGTCCCGTTCCCTTAAATAAGGAATATGTATTACGCATTTACAAAGAATCTTACTAGTTTAAGTTAGGCCATAGATTCAATGCCACCATCAATATCAGCGCCTGGCATTGTTAATTAGCAGCTAATTGGAAATAATACGTCTGTTTGACCAAGTTGCTGGCCAGGAACAACAGCCATCCCAATAAGGGGCTTAATGATGAAGCAGGAAACCTATGAAGCTGCTTTGGATGAGACAAATTTACAAGGGGCAAGTCACGGTTAAAGGAGGCCGTCGTGAAAGCGGTATTTTACCAGGGTAACAAGAGATTGTCTGTGGAGGAAATTAAAATTGTGCCGCCGGGACCGGGGGAAATCCAGCTTAAAGTAAAGTATGCTGGCATTTGTGGGTCGGATTATCACATCTACCTGGGGGATTGGGACCGGCGAGTAAAAACACCCGAGGTTATCGGGCATGAAATGTCGGGTGAAGTTGCGAGCATCGGGAAGGGTGTCCGTGGATATGAGGTCGGCAATAAGGTGGTGGTATGTCCGATAATCCCCTGCCATAATTGCAAACCGTGTCGGCTAGGACACTATAATCTCTGCCACAATATAGGAATCATGGGCATGGATACCCCGGGTGCTTTTCAGCAATACTGGACAGTTCCCGCATACACAGTGCGTCACTTACCCGATTCCATCAATATGAGGCAGGCAGCAATGATTGAACCCCTGGCCGTCGCCCTGCATGCAGTTCGCCGAGGTAAGGTTACCGACAATGACTTTGTCGTTGTTCAGGGTGCCGGCCCAATTGGCACGCTAATTGCGTTGCTTTCCAGGATGAATGGAGCCAGGATACTCGTTTCAGAGATAAATAAGTTCAGAGTGAATCTTGTTCACGAATTAGGCGTAGAAGTCATAAATCCGCTCGAGAATGACTTGGCCGGGTACGTACACGAAAGGACCAATGGGGAGAACGCTGACGTGGTTTTCGACGCCTCAGGTTCAACCGAGGCAGCGGAGATAATGACTGAACTTGTTGGAACTTACGGAAGAATTGTCATTGTCGGTCAGTTTCCCGAGCCGGTAAAGGTAAACCTGCGGCGGATACTTTGGTGGGAATGCAATGTTACGGGCTCTAGAAACTATGGAGTAGACGATTTCAGCTCAGCAATCTCCCTCGTCGCTTCAAAGAAACTCCCCTTAAGTAAGATGATTACCGATATACGCCCGCTTGATCGGTTGCCGGCAACCTTTGAGGAGATTGACACCAGCGTCAATTTCATGAAGATGCTCTTAAAACTCTAGCCATCAGGAATTACTACCACCTTAAGGGATTCCTTTGCTTCTGAGACCAGTTTGAAACCCTGCTGAATGGCAGGAAGTGATACTCTATGGGTTATCATTTTTCTGACATTAACCCTGCCGCTTGAAATCAGTTTTAGTGCATCTTTGAGGTCTTCCGTGGCGGCACCGTATGAGAATGTTACAGCTACCTCATCCCTCCAGAACCGCACGGAAGGCAGGTTAATAGGCTCGCTGGGTATCGCAAAAAAGAGTATTGTTCCTCTTCTGTCAACCGAGGAGAGGGCGTCGCTAATAGCCTTCTCTGCACCGACGCAGACAATAACCGCATCTGCCAGTTGACCCTCGTTAACTCTCTTTAATTCATCCGCAGAATACTCATAGGCATTAATTACAAAGTCAGCGCCAAACTCAAGTGCCTTATTTAATCTGTATTCATTGATGTCAGTCGCTATGACCCTAGCGCCCCTTAGTTTTGCCAGTTGAATATGAGATAGCCCTGAGACTCCCGAGCCTATTACCAAGAGGGACTGCCCTTCCCTAACTCCTATCCGTTTTTGCCCGGCAACGACGCATCCCAGGGGTTCAATCATTGTGGCCTCATCGTATGTTACCCCTTCTGGCAGGAGAAAGGTTCCATATTTGATATTTTGCTCAGGAATCCTTACGAATTCGGCGAAGCCTCCCGGGTCATAATTCCCGCTGTGCAGTGTTTCACAGGCGCTATGTCTGTCCGAGAGACAATAACGGCATCTATAGCATGGAACATGGTGGGAGACAAAGACCCTGTCACCTATCTTAAACTCCCCCAGCCCTTTGGCGACGCTCACAATCTCGCCTGCCATCTCGTGGCCAAGTATTCGGGGACCCTTCAGTTTCCTGTACCACTCCAGAACGTCGGTTCCACAGATTCCAGAAGACATCATTTTTACCAGAATCTCACCCTTCCTCAGGGAGGGTACCGGGCGTTCTTCTATCCTTATATCATTATTGCTGTAATAAACGGCAACTTTCATTTGGAAATTACTCCATCGCTTTAAAACCCAGAGTTAACCGATGATTATCCTATAAACTGGTCCACTGCCTTAACCAGTTTTCAGGCTTTTGAAAAAATCTCAAAGGCTTGCTCCGCAGTGACACCTTCGTGAACTATGGCCCGTACTGCCTTAATTATGCCCTCGGGGTGGTCGCTCTGGAAGATATTTCTGCCCATGTCAACGCCTGATGCTCCTTCTCTGATAGCATTTTCTGTCATCTTGAGGGCATCCATTTCAGGTATCTTTTTACCTCCGGCTATGACGATGGGGACAGGGCATCCCTCCACCACCTTGTAGAAATCATCACAATAGTATGTTTTAACAAAATGTGCTCCAATCTCTGCTGCTATCCTGCATGCCAGCCCCAGATACCTTGCATCCCTAGCCATATCTTTGCCTACCGCTGTTACCGCCAGCACCGGTATTCCGTATCTCTCTGCCTCATTAACCAATCTGCCAAGGTTTGATATCGTGCGGGCCTCATTGGTGGTTCCGATAAAGATAGACATACCAACCGCGGAAGCGTTAAGCCTTATGGCCTCCTCCATCGAAACAATAATATCCTCATTGGATAACTCTCCCAGTATGCTGGGACCACCGGAGACCCGGAGACATATTGAGGTATCCGCTTGAGGGTCAACACAATTGCGTACCATCCCTCTGGTTATGAAGAGGCAATCTGCCTGAGTAATTAGAGGAGTGATGCACTTCTCTAAGTCTCTTAAACCGGTTGTCGGTCCCTGAAAGTAGCCATGGTCAACGGCAAGCATGACTGTTTTTCCAGTCTTTGGGTCAAAGATCTTTGATAGTCTGTTCTTCATTCCAAAATTCATTTATCGTTCCTCCGTACTAATGATTCAGTAGTATTATATGAAAATGGGGGTCTACTTTCAAACGAGGACATTGAGTCCTGCGACTCAACGTTAGACCGGGAACCGATTATTATATTCTATATTCCCATCCCCCGAAACACAGTAACCGCAGATCTTTAGGCAGCCTTCACTTGGCAAGAGGGGTAACAACGAGTTCGAATACGGCCTCAATCCCTGGGTGTGGGAAAGTTGCGTTTGGTAGACCGTGCGTACGTATGTTGTTGAGATTGATGGGCAGATGCCGTGGATATACTATATGGTGACAAGCGCGATGAGGGTCAGGATGCTTCATTGCGCACTGAAATGGGAACCCCCAAAGAACTAATGAGGTAAATTATGTCTACAGCACTAATTTTACTTGGCATCTTAGCTCTCGGTGCCAGTCTCATAATACTCATAATTAATTTGGTTCCGAAAAAGGCTGTTATTTTGCCGGGTTGTTTTGTCTTTAACACGCAAAGCATCTTCTCTATTTTTATTTTCCGTTGTTATTTCAGCTTAGGATAGGCCTTTCTTGATTTGCTCGAACTCTTCTTTAGAGATTTCACCTTTGGCGTAGCGCTCCCTGGCAGTGTCCAGTGGATCGTGTTTCTGCGCGGTGCCTGATGCTGAATTTCCTCGCTTGACCAGTGTGACGACTCCCCAAACTATCAGGGCAATGACTACGACCCAAAATATTAGCATCCAGAGACCACCGAAAAACATCATTATGCTTCCTCCAATGTTTGATTAAATAACTGACTGTTCTCGCAATTGGCAAACTTTGAATATCGACTCTTCTTTCATTATACACTATACACCGGTTTAAGAGTTTGGTGTATAATACCTATTAAGGTAATCTAATTTCGTGGGGGGGGGTGACCGATGAAGAAGTCAGGTTTCTTCACTCCATTAACTGTCTTGTTGATAGTAGCGCTGGTTTTAAGTGGGGTGGGTCTGTTAAGTTCCTGCTCTTCACCATATAGATACAGCTCCAACGGTGAGAGGATTTATTTCACGGCAACGAGCTCATCTGGTCAGTCTATCACCTATTCTGGCAGTATCAGAATGATGCGCTCTATTACCTGTGCAAATTGTCATGGTCCGGACGGCAAGGGGGGTAGGGTTAACATGATGATGTGGAGCTTCAATGTTCCCGATATCAGCTGGGATAACTTGGCTAAAGAAGGGCGCCATGAGGAGCAGGAGGGTGGGGAGGAACATGAAGAACATCCGCCCTATACTGGAGAGACGCTGAAGTTAGCTATTACTAGAGGCATTAATCCCGCTGGTGAGCCTTTAGATGGAGAGATGCCTCGTTGGCAGATGTCTACACAGGACTTGAATGACTTGGTGGATTTCATCAAGACACTGAAATAGAGTGTTGATTCCCTATAAATAGGAGGTGTACCGTGAGTATAGCTGAAATTGTCGTCACGCTGGGTAGTGTAGGGGTTATTGCCTTCCTGGTCTGGTTTTTCTTCGGGCCCAGGCAAGCCCAAGCAGCCCAGGTCAAAGGTAATGTGCAGGAGATAGAGGTTACGGTAAAGGGGGGCTACTCGCCGGACATAATTCGGGTGCAGAAGGGTGTTCCGCTTCGGCTGGTATTCGACCGTCAGGAAGCCGGTGACTGTAGTTCCCGGATAGTCTTCCCTGATTTCCATGCCAGCAAGACACTGGTACCCTTTGCCAAGACCACGCTTGAGTTTACTCCAGATAAGGCCGGCCAGTTCGGCTTTGCCTGCGGGATGAACATGCTTCATGGCACCCTTATTGTTGAAGAAGGTGAGAAAATCGAGGAGCCAGTCGCAGTGCCAGTGTCCCCTCGTGGTAGCGAACATACCCATGAGCATGCCCTGGCCGTGGGTGTCGGTCCTACCATGCAGGTAGGAAAAATGGAGCAGGTGGAGTTTGCCATTGTCGGTGGCGGCGTTACTTGCCCCACCTGTGTTGTCAACATCGAGACAGCTCTCAAGAACCTGCCCGGCATGGATGATGTTAAGGTTAATTTCGGCGCCGAGCGGGTTACCGCCCGGTATGACCCTGAGCAGGTATCACGGCAGCAAATGCAGCAAATCATCGAAGACACCGGCTATAAGGTTCACCTCAGGGAGGAACCTGGCACCCAAGAGACGGAAGATAGAGAGGCGGCTGACCGTCGCGCCGAGCGCAAAGACCTGACTCGGAGAGTTGTCTTCGGGGCTATCCTGAGCGCCCCGGTAGTTTTCGCGGTGATGACCAGCGAGTTCTTTAATGCGCCGTGGCTGCCTTCCATTTTGCTCAACCACTGGTTCCAGCTGGCGCTTTTAACACCGGTGATGCTCTACACCGGCTGGCCCATTCATCGCACCGGCTGGCTCACTCTGCGCCATCGAACCGCCGACATGAATGCACTAATCACAATAGGAACGACGGCTGCTTTTAGCTACAGCCTGGTGGTTACGGCAGCCCCGGGCATATTGCCGGAAGCCCTGCGTCAGGTCTATTATGAAGCGGTCGGGGTAATCCTTACCCTCATCCTGCTGGGACGATTGCTGGAGGCAATTGCCAAAGGCGGCACCAGTGAGGCAATCCGCAAACTCATCGGTCTCCAGGCTAAGACTGCTCGCATCGTCCGCAATGGGCAGGAGGAAGACATCCCTATTGAGCAGGTTCAGCTGGACGATATCGTAGCAGTACGTCCCGGTGAGAAGGTGCCGGTGGATGGGGAGATTGTTGAAGGACGCTCCACACTCGATGAGTCCATGGTCACCGGTGAAAGCTTGCCGGTTACCAAGGGTGCGGGTGATACTGTGATCGGGGCTACCATCAACCAGACCGGCGCTTTTCGCTTCAAGGCGACCAAGGTGGGCAAAGACACCATGCTGGCTCAGATTATCCATCTTGTGGAGCAGGCGCAGGGCTCGAAAGCCCCCATCCAGCGTCTTGCCGACCTGATTGCCAGCCGCTTCGTTCCCGCCGTTATTTTCATTGCCATCGGCACCTTTGTCATCTGGTTCAACTTTGGGCCGGCGCCAGCCTTCATCTTCGCTCTGGTCAACGCGGTAGCCGTGCTCATCATCGCCTGCCCCTGCGCCCTGGGACTGGCCACCCCCCTCTCCATCATGGTCGGCACCGGGAAGGGCGCGCAGAACGGCATTCTTATCCGCTCCGCCGAAGCCCTGGAGACAGCCCACAAACTGCAGACCCTGGTGCTGGATAAGACCGGCACCATCACCAAAGGGCAACCGTCGCTGACAGACGTTATTCCCGTAGATAATGTTAGCGAGGATGAACTGCTGCGACTGGTGGCATCCGCGGAGCACTCATCAGAGCACCCCCTGGGACAGGCCATTATCCAGGGTGCCAGCGATCGAGGGCTGAAGCTGGTGGAATCTGCCAAATTTCAATCGTTCACTGGCAAAGGTATCAGCGTAGCTGTGGACGGGCGTCAGGTGCTGGTAGGCAATCGTCGCCTGCTGGATGATGCTGGCATAGAAACCGGTGCTTTGGAGGAGCAAGCAGAGCGCCTGGCAGCCGATGGGAAAACTCCTATGTTGGTAGCCGTAGATGGCCGTCCAGCAGGAGTCATCGCTGTTGCTGACACGGTTAAAGAGGACTCTGCAGCCGCTGTGACCATGCTGCGGCGCCTTGGCATTGAAGTAGTGATGATGACCGGCGATAACCGCCGTACCGCCGAAGCCATAGCCCGTCAGGTAGGCATCGAGCGAGTCCTGGCCGAGGTTTTACCTCAAGATAAGGCTTTGGAGATAAGCCGCCTTCAGGGAGAGAACAAGGTGGTGGGTATGGTGGGCGACGGAATCAACGATGCTCCGGCCCTGGCCCAGGCCGATGTTGGCATTGCCATCGGTACCGGTACCGATGTAGCCATTGAGGCTTCAGACATCACCCTGATCTCGGGTGAACTGGAAGGGGTGATAACAGCCATAACCTTGAGCCGCTCTACCATGCGGAACATCCGCCAGAATCTGGTATTCGCCTTCTTCTACAACATCGTGGGTATTCCCATAGCGGCCGGCGTGTTGTACCCCGCCTTTGGCATACTGTTGAGCCCCATGATTGCCGCCGCCGCCATGGCCCTCAGTTCTATTTCTGTGGTTACCAACTCCAACCGATTAAGGGGTTACAAACCAGTAGCACTGGCAACGGCAGGTGACGTTCTGCCAGCAATAGTACCCAAGGTCGAAGTCAGAGACGAGAAAATGCAAGAGGAGGCAGCAATGACAACCGTGAAGGACCCGGTATGCGGAATGGACATTGACCCGAAAAATGCGGTGGCCACAGAGGAGTACCAGGGAAAGACCTACCACTTCTGCTCAGCGGCCTGTCATGACAAGTTCAAGGCCGAGCCAGAGAAGTATGTGAAAATGGAGGTCTAACTAAAATGGATAAAGCAAAGTTAAATTCCTTGGCATTAGGATATGCAGCGGCGATACTCGTTGCAATAATTATGCTTCTGCTTGGCATATTGGGAAACATTGGAGTCTACACTGGTGCAGTTGACATGATGCAACAATGGCACGTGTTCTTCTCGCTAAGCATTGGTGGGATAATCGCCGGGATGGTCGAAGCTGCTATAATTACATTTGTTTTCGTATATTTGTTCGGGTTTATTTACAATAAATTTGCTTAGCCTCTTATTTTTTAATAAAGTATCCCGCTTCGTCTGATTTTGCCTAGCAGCCGGTCATGACAAGTTCAAGGCTGAGCCGCAGAAATATGTATGAAGAGGGTTGCTAACGATTTGCAGGCTTGCGAGAACTACTTCCTCTCCAAAGTTATAGCTAAATCATAAGTGGGAGGAATATGAGGAATATTATGAGAGATGGTAAGATTTTAATTGTAGGAGGGTATGGTGCAGTTGGACGGGTCATTTCCACAATGCTGGGAAACCTGTTTCCTGGTCAAGTGATTGTCGCAGGAAGAAATTATCAAAAAGCAAAAGAATTTTCGTCCGAATTAGACCAGAAAGTCATTCCATTAGAATTGGATATTACCTCTATTTCAAAAGATGATGAACGACTCAGTGATGTCAATCTCGTCATCATGTGTATAGATCAGAGGAACACTCAATTTGTTACACAGTGTATACAACAAGGAATTCACTACATCGACATCTCGGCAACCTATGAGCTTCTCTCTGAAATCGAATCATTAAATAATGAAGCTGGAAACCATGGTACTACTGTGGTTTTAAGTGTAGGTTTGGCCCCGGGACTTACCAATCTTTTAGCGAGACACTGCAAATCTAAGATTCAAGACATGCAATATGCTGACATTTATATCATGCTCGGTTTTGGAGAAGCCCATGGGGAGGCCGCTGTTCGCTGGACTCTTGAAAATCTAAACGCCGAGTTTTCTCTCAGAGACGGAGTGGTAACGAAGCAGGTAAGAAGTTTTGAGAATGGAAAACAAACGATATTTCCGGATAAAATTGGGAAAAGAACAGCCTATCGCTTTAACTTTTCCGATCAACATGTAATCCCGAGAACTCTTGAAATTAATTCTGCCTCAACGTGGCTTTGTTTTGATTCCAGGCTAATAACCTACCTGTTTGCTTTTTTAAAAAAAGCCGGTTTGAGTAGAATATTTGGTTTTAGACCTGCCCAGAATTTTCTTATTAAGATCTTAAAAGTGTTTCATTTTGGTTCAGAACAATTTGTAATTAAGGTTGAGGCTGGAACCAGTCGAGAACAGGGTGCATTATATGAATGTTCACTAAGTGGACAAGGAGAAGGACGTATAGCCGGATTGGTAGCAGCCAAAGTTGCTGAAGAGCTTTACACGTCTTCGTTTGCTTCTGGTGTGTTTCATATTGAGCAACTGTTTAACCCGCTTGAGTTCATTGAAAATTTAAACGGCACTGGTTTAAAGTTTGAAGAGAGTGCGTTGAAAGGGAGTTAAATTACTTATCTCATCAAAATTATTCAGAGAAAACGAAACAGAACAAACCGCTGCCCGTTCCACCATTTCCTTCGGCAATTCGAGAGGGTGATGAATTTTTGTTGATTGCTCTTTGTGAAAATGACTACTCACTCGCCGAGCTTTGGGGGAGTTGGTATGACCGACCGTGTGTCCGGGCCATCTCGTGCCCTCAGTTTCCGGTATACTTGGCGGGGTTCTCATCGAAGGCCTTCTTGCATCCAAGAGCGCAGAAGTAGTAGGTCTTACCCATGTGTTCCGACTTGGCTGGAGCTGTTTTCTCATCTACCTCCATGCCACA
>SDBT01005933.1_pt1 | contig 20424 bp, 42 predicted proteins | sample 2277101 | NCBI WGS metagenome assembly SDBT01 (sample SAMN10404973, study PRJNA504765) | marine sediment metagenome | isolation source: marine sediment core GS10_PC15, 103 cmbsf | place: Arctic Ocean: Southern Knipovich Ridge | collected 2010 | reverse complement strand
GGTGAAATCTATTCGCTCAAATGAATGGTTTAAGACTCTGAAAAATGAGACAATTATCAGAGATTTCGACCCCGAGTTTAACTGGTCAAGATTCGTTCTGCAAGATGGGCACCATGTTTTTGTTACTCCATTCTCCGCAGATGGGAATATCACAAAAGCCGTCCTCGAAGATGGACAATTAAACGTGACCATCGCGAAATCTTTTGACCGGGACGATACCACTTTCAATTTCTGGCGGTTTGTCGGGTGGTACACAGCTCTGTTAATGGGTGATCAGTCTTGGGGCCTCCCCTCCGTGTTCGCATGGGTGATAAGAATCATCGGAGCCCTCTCAATATTCGCGGCTATCATGCTCGCCCGGAGAATGATCCCCCTATGAGAAAACGCAGAGTTTTTTTTTTAGTTCTGATGCTGACAGCGAGTATGATCTCGCTAATCGCGGCTGATTTTGGAGAGAGCTCGAAGAGCCTCGGTCAATTCACCGATGAGTTCAAAGACCTGAATAATGTCTCAGTGAGAGTTCTCGTTGAAAGGAATACGACATTAAACGCGATGGAGCTCAACTTTTCGGAGGCCGTCCCTCTTTTTGAGAATTTCACCACCTACACCGAGGTGGATGAGGATAACGATGTGGCTGTGACGGATCTCAATATCGCTTTCAGCTCAATGAGGAGGGACGCTGAGACATATGTTTGGTTTGATTACGGGGCGGGATTCTTCGGAGATTTCACATTTACCTATCATTTGAATATTACAGACGTTGAAGCCGGAGATATCACAGCCGCAGCGATTGGCGGGTTCGCTGTGCTCTCAAATAATACAGGTGTAGGGGATGATCTCACTAATTTTCTCATGGTTATGATATCCCAGAATCAAGCGGAGGATGATGAATTTCGATTAAGGATATGGGAGCGATTCGGGGGCGCAACGGTTTTCATTTCACCTCAACAGAATATTTACAGCGCGAACGATCCTTTATTCCTCACAGTGAATCGAACCGGGAACGATGTGACTCTCCTCGTTCACGACTCGGAGGCTCGAACGAATTTAGTCCAGAGCACGACGCAGACAGGACAGGGAAAGAAATATCGTTATCTTGAGGGCCTCATAAATTGGGGGCGAGATGTTGACCCCGCGGATCACATGAGCGGATACATTGACAGCCTCTCTAAAGAATCTGGGGGAGGTTTCTCGGGAGAGGGGTATTTCACAACCACGGACTATCTCAATTATGCTAATGGCTCAGTCCTCGTTCAACTCACCAACGCGACAATCCCCGGAGGAACCGGGATCACAGTCCAGTTCTCACAAGACAATTCAACATGGGTCAATAACCTGAACGCCTCAGGATCGAACACAGTGACCGCGGGATTTCAGTCAATAGACTTGAGGGAGCTCAACTGGACAGGGGCCTACTATCTGAGATATAATTTCAGTGGCCCTGTGACAGACACGCCCCGCCTCTATCAATCACGGCTCATAACCACTGAGGGAGCTCTAGGTCCGGGCCTCAACGTCTCCGGAGTCTGGGTTGAATATCGAGCGAGCGCGATAAATGCGACTGTGGGAACCCATGCGGGGGGTGATCTAAATTCAACCTTTGAAATTGATGGGAATACATGGAACCATACTGAGGTTGTCGGGGTGCCGGGTTCCGTGATCTCCATAAATTTTACAGGGGTTGACCCGGATGCTGAATGTCTCTGGGTTACAATCTGGTATCTGTACGATGGGAACCTTCAACACGATTTCGATATCGAGATGTGGAATTTCACGAGCTCCGCATGGGTCGATGATGGACACCTCGTTGACGGTGTCGCGTTCTCATGGGTAAATTCAACGATCTACGCGATGCGGATACCCCTAGATTTTCTCAGTGGGGGAAAGGTCCGGGTTCAACTGAACCATGAATCACCCGGAAACATAAATCATAATTTATTCATTGATTATATTCGATTAATAGCAAAAATCCCTGGTGATCCTCTCATCATTGAGAGGGATGTTGATATTTATCCTTGGATCGCAATCGCAATCATTTTATCAATAATAACGTATCTTCTAGCACGAGAAAGATGAACGCGATCCTCAGAGAGTGGGTCTGGGTTTTCCTAGTGTTCTGGGTATTCATGACAGTGTTCGGACACGTAAAAAAAGATGATATCGTGAAAATTATAAGCGGGCTCATGGGGATGATCTTCGGAATCCTCTATCTCTCAACGAGTTTCCTCATCGGGTTGACCATGGTTTTTTTAAACTTCTACCTTATTTATGATGCGATCAACTGATGAGGATGTCACATTTACGGGCGGCGCGACGCAAAGAAGAGATAGCGTACGCGAAAGCGCGGAAGGCTCTAAGATATCATATGACGATTGGCCCGTTTGAGACTGAGGACGGCCCGAAGGTTCAAACAAAGATCGGGGGAGCTGTCCGGCCTACGATACCGCGGGGGAGCTGGAATCAATGAGCTTTAGGGCCGTGATTCTGCTCAAGAATCGGGAGGCCGCAACTATCAAAGCTGATGCAACTAAAACGCATTTCAAATTCGGGGGCGGGATCTACATTATCTCGGTGAAGGATATTCAGAACCATGAAAGGAATAAGAAAATATCCGGGGCCGAAGCGATGTATTTTGAGGGGAATCCAAACGCCATCGGATATGAGGTGATGGCTGACACCTCAGGGAAATATCTGAATGAGATCGTCACGATGAACGCGCTCAAACAGACAGCCTCCGGGCCAAAATTTGACTTCGGGAATATGTTCGGGTTCCTCAAGCCATTGACGGACCCCGTTAATCTTGTCTATGTCCTGTTTGTGGGTGTTATCGTTTACGGGATTCTGGCCCCCGTGTTCGGGTGGGTATAATGGATATCCCTCACATCGTCGGATACGCGCTGATTTTCGTCGTGGCCCCCACCGTACTATTTTTTATGCTGAGGGTGATTTTGAAGAAAAAGCCATACGAGTTTGATCTTGTATTCATGGAACCGGGAGTAAATCGACATTCATTCATTCGTGGGGACTCCCTAGAATTTGAGCATAAAGTCAACGATAAGACATTCAAAATTAAACCGGATCGGCTCTATCGAGTCAAACCCGGATTGATTGGCGGGATCAAGATGCGGCTCATGTCAGTGACAACTCGTTTCATCGTGGTGTACCAAATGGGTAAAACAGAGCCGACACAGCCCGAAGAGGTCAAGGTCTCATCTCGGATTCTGAAAGAGGTCCACGAGTCAAGGGCTCTCGATAAATCATTCAGATCGGAGTTCTCTTCACCTATGGATTTGAAGAAGATTCTTTTGATTGTCGGGTTCCTAGTGATCGCTGTGATTGTTTACATTCTGGTTTCTGGGGAGGTTGTTTTGTGAGTAAAAGCAGACAGCCGGATAAGAAAATCTCATTTCACACAGAGCGAAAGGCCGGAGAGTATCTTTTCGACAAAGGCGGGGAGGAAATCACAGACTCACAGTTCCTTGATATGCGTACGCGGATCAAGTCTGAGGACACTATGAAGGCCCTCGTTTTCTATGGGATTCTCGGGGAGCAATTAGAATGTGAGGCCGCGAGAGATATTCAGGACATGATGGAGCGGATGCTAATCGCGAGAAACGGAGAGGGTCGCTGGGAGGCCGTCCAGATACTCAAACAGAACTTCCCCAGAATCCGCGAGGTTGATAAGGGCCACGATAAAGACCTTGACGCTCCGGAAACCGGAAGAGAGCGCCACTAAATCGTACGGGGCCATGCGGGATCCTCAGCCAGGGGCGGAGTACCTGGTCCCGGTTTCCTCATCGATTTTACGATTAGATGAGCAAAAGTATTAAACGAACAGGGAGGCTCTCAATCTGTGAGGAGGCGGCCCCGATTGAACGGAACCCCATTTTGTTTTGCGGGCTCGTTCTCCTCATCTTTTGAAATGGGGCGCGGAGTTGAATCCCTCGGACAGCGATGAAGCGCCTCCTCAAATTTTGAAATATCTCTCGCTGATGGTAGTCACCACGATCACATATTATTTCTCGGGGTGGTCCGGGGTGAGAGGTCCGGGCCCTGTGATCGCCACGGTTCTCAAATTCGTTTCTCACGTCTCGATCATCGTCTGGCTTAATTCAGCGTTCTATCTCTCAAAATGCGCGGCGGGTGTTGAGGTTGAGTGTTTTGAGTTTCAACGGGAACAGGTGAAACTTACGCTCTGGATTGCATTGATCTGGATTGTAAGGGAGTTCCCTCTGATGCTGTCCTCTGTGACCCCATAGAGTGTTCCTTGAGAATCCAGTCACCCTCTCGGGTCCGGATAAAATAATCTGTGTCTCGTTTCTGACCCGTGAAAGATCGGGGCCTCGTTTCTGTCTCGATGAGCTTGTCCTCGATGAGTTTGAATAAAATGTGTTTGATTTTCGTGTGGTTCAGGTTGGCCCGCGTCATGAGCCGGGAGAGCGGGAGGCCGGGATGATTACAGAGCTCGATAATCTCAAGGCATATCTCAAAGCTCGACCTCCGTTTAAAATGGTGAAATGATTTCGTTCTCATGGAATCATCCGATTATAGATTAATGATACTGATTAAAAGGCCCTGAGGTTTTAAATAGGTATTCTTGTGTTCATGTACTAGGGTTCCGTAATGCTCGAAAAGTGGACTGAACGAATCGAGAACATGAAGAAACGATATTCCGCGCTCAAGGCGCGATATCGAGCCCTCAAGATCAGATATCGAGCTCTCAAGACCAGAGTTCAAAAATTCGGAGAGCGGATAGCTCCATACGTGAGGGCCGAGCTTCTTATCCCTATTTTTTTGGTGTTACTGGTAATGTATGGGCTGATATCTGAAAACATGGGATGGATGTAAAAAATGAAATGTAAAGTTGAAGGATGCGATAGTTCCATCGATTTTAATTGGGGAGCTCTCGGGTATCACCTAAGAGCGGTTCACGCGTTTGGAGATCGCCAGATGCATGAGTATCAGGTCGCGCACTTTGAGGATTATCGCGCAGAGCTCGCCAAAGAAAACGAGAGGGATGAACTCACAGAGGTTATGAACGTCAGGATCGTTTTTCTCCCTGATGAGGCTACGAGGGAGGGCCTAATCCACGTCCTCAGCGAAGCCTCGGGCGCGATTGTTGAGATGGGGGAGATCAAAAAATGAGCCTCGGTTTATTGATTTTAATGCTCGTCAATATATCCCCCCTCCTTTTAGTCGGGATTATTCTCAAGAACCGGGAGAGAGATTAAAAAATGGGTAGAGGAACGGATGGTGAAATCTTCGGGGAAGATGATCAGCTACGCATCCAGAAAAACGGATCAAAGGGTGGAAGGCCGGAGATCAATCGAGACCTAGCTCGCCTACTTTATCAGGCGGATAAATCACCCAAACAGGTCGCGAAGGCTCTCAAGTGTCATATTAACACAGCTCGCAGTATCCGAACAGAATTAGAAGAAAAGGGGCTGTTGAGAAAAGCTGACAGAGGAGAGGGCCTGAGCATCGTTCAAGGTGATTTCGACGATGAGTGTTTTACAGCCGTAGGTATCAAGTTCTCGGAGTGGCTCAAGTCAAAGACAAAAGCCCACCGGAGGATATTCAATTTCTGTCAAAGAACGTGGGTCATGTGGGGGAAGCCGTCCCTCGTAATGACGAAAAACCCAGATGATAAGCTCGGGGATCAACTCTGCATGCAATTCCTCAATAAATTCGCTGAGGACGATAAGCGGATCAGGAACCGGAAAAAGCTGATCAGGAACCTGTTCCGATTCCTCGGGAGGCGTGATCTCTGTGACCGATACCTGACCATGACCACGAGCCGCGACCCCCGCAACGTCAAGAGGATTCCCCAGATTGAGATGCTGGGATTCCCAACAAACTTTCAAGCGGTGTTCGATGAGCTCAACAGCCTCAACCCACAGGTGGGGCTCGCCGCTGAGTTCAAATCATGCGCAGGGCCAAGAACAGGAAAGAGAGCAGAGGACCGGGGCCTCATGGGGATCAAGGTGGGGATGGGAGGCCCCTCGTATATCGTCATGGATGGCCCGGACAGTTTCAGGATTCACGTCTTGGAGAAAATGCGGGAGGAGTGGGATATCACATGGCTCCCGAAGCGCGTCAGGGAGAGGCTCTGGGAACTGTATCAAACGCGAGAGGTGGGGGACCCGCTCTTTTCGTTTGATGTCCGGCTGTTCAGGACGATGGTTAGAGAGGCAACTCTCAAATTCACAGGGATCGAGAACTTTATCCCTCATGATATCCGGAAGGTCTCGATCACCTGGCTGTTCGTGGCGGGGGTTCCGCTAGAGCTGGCGGTCATGATCAATGTCGGGTGGAAGGATATGAGCACCGTTCAGCGTCATTATCTGCACATGCGGAACCTACTCAAAAAATCGGACCGCCTCGCGTACCGGGAGAAAATCCCCGTCTGGTGGATGGATGGGCTCGACGAATACACGGAGGAGAAGTGAGATGCCTGAAAGGAAATTCAGGGCGGTAATGCTGATGATCGGGCTCGTTATTGTTATCGAGATACTCGGGATAATCGTCTATCCGATGATCAACACCCGGACAGATGAGCTCACCATCGAAGGAATTGAAGTCTGGGGGGACGGCCTTTATCACATCCGGACAGATAAGGAGATTGAGCCTCACACCGTTTTGATCCTTCACGTCCATAAATATTATTACGATGATCTTCTCAAGGATCACACCTATCGGATCAAATGGGTGAAGGGTTTCAGGGTTGACCGGATTCTCGAATTTGAGGAGGTTGAACCCTGATGGGCCGCAACGTACCATATCCCAGACGGAAGAGGGCCGACGCGCTCCCTCTCTGCATTTTCCCGAAGGGAAAGCGGGCCGGGATCAGATGCGTGACTCTGAAAATATTCACAGTGGGAGGAAAAACGGTTCAAATCTTTGAAGAAACAGCGTGTGCCTATCATCCCTTGGAGGTTGAGGCCCAGTGAGAGGCCCATCGTTTGAGGAGGGCCCGCCCCATCTCTCAGAGGAGCTCAAGAAAAAGTTCCGTGAGGCCCTCAAGGGGAAGCTCGCGGTTCATGAGTGTTCGACCTGTCCCCAGTCTCGGGCATTCGTCCCCGTCATGGAGTTTATGATCGGGATGCTGGCTGATGCCTCGGAGAGAATGGATATCGCGAGTCAGCGAATGGAGGAATATATCGAGCTGTTCAATCAGCTTGAGGAGAAGCTCATGAAAGATCGGATGCTGGGGGATGATGGACGATGAATGATCAAACGATTCAGGTCATGATCTGGAAACTGGTCGATGATCCGGACTCGTTCACCATCGGGGAGCTCGATGAGCTGACTATCTCTCTGAGACGGAGGGCCCTAAAATGAGGAGCGGCCGGGGATCGTGGTGGTGGGCCTAGATAACTAGGGGCCTCGTTTATCTGGCTCTCGGGATCGTGAGCGCGGGCCTCGCTATATGGTTGGGCTCAAGATATCAACCTCCGATCAGAGCGGGAATTGTGATGTTATCGTGGATTCTGGGTATGCTGGTCATTGATATTCGTATCAAGTGTGAGCTCGGGACAGAGGAGTAATCAAAATGAAAATCTATGTGGCGAGTAGCTTCAAACTCGTTGAAAAAGTGAAATCAGCGGTTGAGGCTCTCGAAAAGGCGGGACATGAGATCACCGTAAAATGGTGGGCTCGTATGTTCGATATTCCCGGTGAGAGGGATCAAGTTCAGACAACTGATCTCAAAGAGCGATATGAGGCTCTGAGTCAAGATGAGTTTTACGAGAGACCTGAAACGTTCATTTCATTCGCCTCTGATTATTGGGGGGTGAAAGAGGCTGATGTTTTCCTTTTTGTCGCTGACTCTGAGCCTCGAAAATTCAACGGGGCTAACGTGGAGCTCGGGATCGCTATCTCTGATCGGAAACCGTGTTTCAGTATTGGGGAGCTTGAGACATCGGTCCTCTATTATCCGGTGATCAGATGCTCAGATATGGATGAGGTGATCCGGATTCTAGCAGAGGGGATCGAGAGTGTCAGGGATCACGGGTGGGATTTTTGATGAGTTCGCACACTAGGTTTTATGATCTCTGGGTGTGGCTGAAAGGTCACGAGGAGGATCGGAAACAAGTGATCATCGAGACCCTTCCGCCTCTGACTCCGATGAATGTCCGGAATTTCTGCTGTCGGACTGAGGTTTTTCTCTGGATCGATTATCAGAAAATTAGATATAAGCGCGTGTCAGGGAGAGAGGAGAGAGCATGATCGATTCTGAGCGGCGATGGAAGGAGAGAGGCCGGACCTATCGGGAGGATTTCAACAAGAAAACATTCGTTCAGAAAATCCGGTATTTCATCCAAGAATTATACATCGAGGTCGCGCTGAAATCGATCCGCCGCGAGATCGAGGTCCGGAGGATTTTCGACGCTGGGTGTGGGTTCGGGAGGATCACTGAGATTCTCTGTGAGCTGTTCCCATTCGCTAGGATTTACGGGATGGATATTTCAGGGGATCAGATCAGGGAGGCCCGACGTAAAATGGAGCGGGTCAGATTCCGGATCACCTCAATTAGCAAGCCCGTTGGAGGGGTGCCGCTCAATAATCTTACGACAGCCATCGAGCTTCTAATGCACATCGAGCCCGCGAATATTGCGGGAGCTGTCGAGGGCCTGACGCGGGGAGCGAGAGATTACATCATAACCGTGGATTGGTGGAGTATGGATCATGAGGAGATCAACGCCGCGAGAGAGGCGGGTTTCTGTTGGCTTCATAACTACGGAAAATTATTCTCAGATGCTGGATTTTATAGAGAGAGTATGAAAAAGATTCCGTTTGTTCGTCAGAAAATCAGGGTATGGAGGAGGCGAGCTGAATGACAAACCCGAACACGGGCCCGATGCGAAAGGCGTGGAATAAATTTAAACGAGGGATGTCTGAGATCAATTTCATTTTGAACATCTCTCAGACGTTTATAATTCTCTGGGGGTCCGAAGTGTGGAGAGAGGCGTTTAGGAACGTCTATGTTTTTTTGGTGGTTTTCTTTGGGGGAGTCGTGATCTCAGCCGTGATCGTCGGGGGTTACGCTCTCAAGAACGTGGACCCGACTCTCGCAATCCTAAACCCGTTCGCTCAGGATATGGTGAGACAGAGAGAGGCGATATCGAAAGGGCTGTATCTTCTAGCGGAAGGAAACCCTAAGCTCGCGGCCTCATGGTTTAACTCAGCGAGTATTTTAACGGAGAAGTGGATCGAATGAAAAATATAATGAAGGGACTGGTCCGGAAAATCCTCGTATGGGGTCGCGATAGGATGAGAGCGACCCAATTCTCAGAATATAAAGTTCCCCTCGCGGAGCTCATCCAGAGGGCGGAGGCGCGGTTTATCCGGTTTAATGGGGCGTTCCCCTTATGCCCGATGGACCACGCGAAGGGGACAGATTACGTAATGGATTTCCGACACTCGGATATCGTCGTGGGGCGGGGCCCCGTCCGCGATGATCAGGGGTGGAAATGCACGAATTGTTTTCATCTCGTACAGTTTGGACTTCCGATCACGGAGGCGGAGGCCCTTGAGGATATCGACCTCCGGGGAGGCCCCACACTTATGAGGCCGTCGAGACGGCCCGATGAGGACCGCCTCGATGTCGTGACGGAGAGACTCAGGAGGCTCGGATATGTTGAATGAACAAATGTATAGCCGCGGATCTAAAATGGTTCACAGATGTTTGTCCAGGGGAGCTCTCTTTACTGGGGTAGTGTTCAGCAAAAGGAGGAATATCTAAACAAATGATAACGTGTGATAGGTTTGAAAATTGCAAACGGATCGGGGTAATTCCTAAACGAGTGCAATGGGGATATGGTCCGTGTAGAAATCAAGGGAAAATTAGTCAAGGAAAAAGAAAGGGGGAACCCTGTACTTTTGTGACGTTTCCAGAGGTTGACCTTGAGAAAGCGAATCAGGATATAATGGCGGGGAAGTCATACGCGCACAGTCTCGCGATTGAGAGGAGGGCTCAGAACAGATGAAACTCCTCGTTTTGTGTGTCGATGGGTTTGATTACGATTTCGCTCAGGCTCATGGATTTGACAAGTTCAGAAACAGCGCGAAGCTCACGATCCCTCGTGAGTGCTACACGGAGACCCTTGACGGAGCTCAACCCGCGACGGGGAAGGTGTGGCCCTCTATATTCTCGGGGAGAATTTTCGATCAATCCATGACGGTGAGGAAAGGGGCGCGGAGAATCGTTCATGATCTGTTGATGAAGTCCGGGATCAGATGGTCCGGAGCGAAGAAGTATCTGGTTAATCCGTGGAATCGGGGGATCGAGACGTTCATGACGGGTCGAGAGGTCTTTACTTGGAATCTCCCGACGATTTCCCCGGAGTGGATCGCTAGGTTTCCGGACCTTGAGCACATCATTGATTTCTGTGAGAGGGAATATCAGATTTTCAGGGTTCTCGGGAGAGGGCTCGCGAGAGATGGTTATGAGTGTGAGCTCGCGGTAATTTATACTCGGGCACTTGACGCATGGGGTCATTTTACTCATCTGAAAAGTGAGCTCGACATGAGGAGACTCTATCAGTTTATTTCCTCAGAGGCGTGGAGGCTGAGTCAGAGTCAGCTCGCGAGAGGGGACAATCTGATGATGATTAGTGATCATGGCTGTCTCAATGGAGCTCACACGGAGCACGCATACATCGGCGCGACATTTCCTTTTGAGGCTGAGTCGATTCTTGATGTCAGGTCCGTGGTTGAGGAGGTGCTTTCATGAATTGGATCAGGGTTATCGGGTTCGTGGGTATCCTCGTGATTATCGTTGAGGTCGGGTATATTTTGGAGATGGCGTGGGGGTTGGAGGATTTTAGTCGATGGGGTTGAAAATTATGCACCTCTGGAATACCGCGGGGGTGGGCGGTCTAATTGCTCGATACATGGATCGGATGATGGGAACTCAATCTCAATCATATATGTGGGATAGGTGGGACCCGTTCGGGTTCGGGACTGAGAAAACGATCAATTACAAAACGATACTCGGGAACAGGTTTGGAAAGCTCAAGGTGCCGACTCTGGTTAGGACAGCGCGACATTATGACATCATTCACAATCACGGCCTCGATGGGTTGATTCCGTGGCTCAAATTCATTTATCCTCGGAAAAAGATCATCCTTCACTATCATGGGACCCGGATCAGGGGAAAGTGGGATCAGAAAAAACATCTCTGGCGATGGGCTGATCACATATTGGTATCGACCCCTGATCTCCTCGAAGGTGCTCCGGTTGGAGCGTTTTATATCCCTAATCTGATGGATTGGGATGTTATTGATGAGCTGAAAAGTCAGCGTAACGAGCGTGATCCTCGGGCCTTCACGGTGAGTAGATGGACTGATTATGAGGCTGAGGAGATAGCCCGGAGTCACGGCCTTGACTTGACGATCCATGATCGAGTTGCGGCTCCTCTCAGTCACCGGGTATTCCTTGAAAAGCTGAGTCAATTCACGCATTACATTGACATAAAGCGTGACTTCTATTCTGTCCCCGGCTCTGATATAGTTCTGAGAGCTCACTCGTTGACAGGTCTTGAGGCGATGGGGTTAGGTCTCACGGTCTACAACTGGTTAGGGGAGGAGAGCGAACATGACATTGAGAACCATCGGCCCGAGAACGTGATCCCTCTTCTCTGGGAGCTCTATAATTCAAGTCAATAAGTATATTAACAGTTAAAGATATTAACGATACGGGTTCCGTTATGGAAAAAGAGAACCTAGTAGACAAAAAGACTCAGAGAAAAATACTTGTGCTGGACACACGACAACCCGGACTAAATGCGATCTGGAAACCATGGGAAGCCGCGACGCTTGAATCTCTCATGAAATCAGAGGAGAGAACCACGATGGAGGCGTTTACAGATGTTGAGGAGCGGGGGATCGACATCTCTCGGGCCTCTGTGATCCTTTTCCTTGAACGCCTCTATGAGGCTGGATTTGTATCTTACAGATTAGAGACCGCGAGGGGAGGTTATCGGCGCGTCTACAAACTCGCGACAACGCGCACATGGACGGCCCTCAATCACATGGTAATCGATAGGATACTCTTCAAGCTCTGTGAGATATTCCCAGACAGTGAAAGGATCAAGCTGGCGATAGCATGACGAACACAAAAGAGGCGTTAAACAGGTTTCGAACTCTTGTTGAGTGGGTCGATGATCTGTGCCCTTTCGTGACAGGGGTCATGAAGGAATTTGATTCGCTCAAAGCGTCGGGTCAACGATCTGAGATTGAGATCGGCCTCGAACACTGGATGAATCCCCCGGAGACTGAGAGCGATGTTTGACCTGATGGATCGTTTCGTCATGTTCTTGATGGATGGATTCCATCAAAGCCTTGAGCGTGACCTTGAGCGATGGACGGATAATCTACTAACGGCGATCAGGGACAACAATCAGAAAAACATAGATACCTCGATTGGATACATCCAAAACTATCGAGAGCTGATGAACGATCTCAGCGATGAGAACATGGATATCAAGGATTTCGTGGGCCTCCTCGCTGAGAAATATGGATTCGTGAGGGCCTGACTGATGCCGACTGAGTTGACATGGTTCGTCGTGGGCCTCGGGTTTGGTCTCGGGTTTCTTTTGAGTCTTGCCGTGGGTTACTATCTTGGGAGAACTGTTGAAGGGTAGCCCTCCCCATTTTTTTTATTGGTTGAGTGTGTGGAGGTGAGAAGTTGATGGATGTAAATCTCTTGTTGATTGCCGGATTAGCTATGGTGATCATGTTTACAAATGGCCGAATCGAGTTGATGCGGAAGAGGATCAAGATGTTAGAGGAGTTGATGGGTTGACCTTTCCCGGTTGTATTGTCTCACTTTTTTGAGACGCTTGTTTTTTATTTATGTTTGAGAGAGGGTTAGTGGGTTCCGGATGTCACACCGCAAAGGAGGAGCTCACAAGGTTGAGCGGAAGAGCATCAAGATCGCCGCGGACTCTCACGCTGATCTTGTTCGTTATGCTAAGTCAAAGAAAATCTCGGTCAATATAATTATCGCGGAGTTTATCGCGAAAGGGGTTGAACATGACATTCACGATCCGGGTTGGATTGAGAAACTGCTCAAGGCCGACGATGTGCTGAACAAGTACGCGAGCCTGGATGGCGCATGCCCAGCTCTCGCGGGAGGAAAGAAAAGCTCGGGTGACTGGCTATATCGGTGTGTCTGGTTCAGGCCGGACGCGCCGCCAAACATCAAGAATCTGGGAGACTCTGAGGAGCTCAAAGACTCAGCGTGTTTATCATGTGACGGGACGCGTCCCTATGTTGAGGGCCTCAAGGAACGCGATGAGAGGATCGCTGAACTAGAGGTTCAGCTCGGGGAGAAATCCACTGACAGATTCAAAATTCCTAAATGCAATCAGGGAGCGGACCTGAGACATGACAAGGACGATCAGCTGGTGTTTCATAACTGTAAGAAGCACAGACACGCTCCGGTGAGTGTTGCGAAGTTCTGTAAGGTGTATTTGAACGGGCTCCCCTGTGCTAGTTTTGCTCAGATAACCGTGGGGGTCAGCTCATGATCTACTGGCTTGAGAAATTGAAATGGAGGGTCCGGAAAGCTCTCGGCCTCACCAGAGGAAAGAGGATCAGGACTATTGATGATGTCGTGACTTTTGATCAGGCGTTATTCTGGAAAATTATTATCCTGACGTTCGCGGTGATCCTCGCGATGAGGGCCGGGGAGTTCCTCGCTCGTGTGTGGTGGTGGTTTTTCCCTCGTGTCGTTCGCGCACCGATGGAGTATCTCTGATATGAGCGATGATTTTGTGATCCGCTTTCAATTTGTGGACCGTGAAACCGGACAGGTATTTGATTGGGCTGATCTTGAAATTCCGGAACGTGTTCAGGGAATCTCATCGACAAAGACAGAGGCCCCCTTTGTGGTTGCTCAAAGGTTTTTTCATAATTTGAAAATGAGGATTTCAAGATGAGTGGGCTCGCGGAGATAGGGTTTGAGTACGTCCTGATCGAGAGCCTCCCCTATTATTGGCGGCTGTTAATCCAGGGTTTTCAGCGGAGAGCTCCGAAATGTCCACATGATGGGGGAGCTCTAGCGCAGAGGGAGAAACCTATCGATCATGTGAGCTGTGTCAAGTGTGGGAGGAATTACGCATGATGAGGAACGGATTAGCAACAGGATTATCCTCGGATGGGTTTCCGAAGTGTGAGGCGTTCCCTAATCCTGATGCGGGGAACTGTATCTGTCCTTTTAATAAGAATCGTGAATGTTATGATGCGTGGTTCGATGAGTATTATTTTCAGAATTATCCTGAGGAGAGAGATGAGATGAGCACCCCTGAGATGATTGACTGTCCGGAGCATGGGAGCCACGCGCTAAAGAGCTGTCTAAAGATCGGGTCGCGTTATTATTGTCCCCTCCTAGATGGTGACGGACGGAGTCACTATCTAGGGGCTGAACGTCCACAGCGTATATTATATCCGCGTACATGGTGGCGGGATCAGGACGGGTTTTATGAGCGGCGGCCTCAGCCGCCCCTCCCGGTTTGGTTGCGGGGCCCCGTTGAGGCGGTTAGCTCGTGAGCTGTTACGGTGATCCAACTGTTCCTATCCGCTGGAATTGCTACGATGAGAGGTGTCTCGTGGTATCCGGCTGTTCAAAGCTCAAGGTGGATCGTGTGCTCAAGAGGATTGAATTGCCTTGATCTGTGCGAGCTGGCGAGTCAGCGCGGGTCATTGTATCGTCTGTATTTTGAAAGGCTGTCTCTGTAAAAACGCAGAGAGAACGATCAATCGCGAGCTCGCTAGGGTAGCCCGGAGAACCTAAAGATCGCTCGTACTGGGTTTTGTTGCGCGCGATTGGAGATTCTCACCGCGCGGGGGACCGCGCGAACTGAAAAATGGGGCTCCCTCTGGGATTTTAAGCTAGAATATTGACCCGCTACCGCGCGGGGGACCGCGCGGACCGCGCGGGGGACCGCGCGTGAGAGCCGCGCAACAATACCCAGTAAAACCCAGAGGGAATCTGTACCGGGGGTACAGTGTGAGGTCAACGCATTTTTTTACTATCGGTAATGTTGGGGTTATCAGTAGAGAAACACAACATAACCCAGTGTTCTCATGTCCCCGGGGAAAAGCCAATTAAATAAAACCTCAATTTAATGAATTAAGAGGGCCGAATCAAAAACGGGCCGTTTCCATCAAAGTAAACTTGTTATATTAACCCACCTATCTAAGTGTGTGTACGAAACACGGGATTCCGGTGGTTAGATGCCCAAATTACCTACACTCGCATTTGCTCGCTGGGTTGTGAAGGCTCACAGGTTTGACGATTTCATTCTGGGGATAATTCACGGGACCCCGAGAATAGGGAAGTCAGCCTATGGTATCAAGGTCATGGGTCAGGTTGTCGATTACTTTTACGGAGAGGATATCTACACAATCACAGGGAGCACAGGACATCGGAGAGCCCCCATCTGTCAGAAATACATGGGATGGGACCCTACTGAGAACGTGGAGCGATGGCTCGATATATTTGAAGTAATTCCCGGTTTCATCTGGGACGACGCGGGATATTGGCTTTTCTCCCTCAACTGGACGGACCCCCTTTTGATCTCCATCCAGCAATATATGAACGTGATCGGAACCGACATGAATACCCTCATGTTGACAACCCCCGATCCTAACTGGATTCTCTCAAAGATCGCAACCATGCCGGGAACACTGAGAATCAAAGTCATAAAAAGGCGCGGAGGAAAATCAGACGCGGACAGTATTCGATTCGCGCGGAGAGCCATCGGATACAAACCTTGGAAATCCCCGGACCTAAAATCGAGGGGAGTCAACAAAGTAATACTCGATGATTTTTCATGTAAGCTCCCCGAGGAGTTTTATCGATGGTATAAACCCACGAGGGAGAGATACGCGAGAGCCGCAAAGCTGGCGATGCGGGCGGCCCTCAAAGCTCGGATTGAGAAGGCTTCAAAGAAGAAAAAGAAACGGGGCCGCCCACCCAAAAAGGATAAATAAACATAGAGAATTAAGAATTGGGGTCCGTTGTTGGTTAATATTCAGAATTCTGGAGGCAGGGACTAATGGATTATATACGAAAAATGGAGTTAATGGGCTCAGGGCTTGTAATTTCACTCGCTATTGTCTGGGCGAATGTGGTTTCCATTCATCCAAACGCGATAATTAGAATTATTATGTTTGGTGGATTATTAGGGGTATCTTCTTGTGTGGTCACATATCCGCTAGTTCAATCTGTACGAATATATGAATTAGAAAAAGCGCGCCCACCCAAAAAGGATAAAACATGAGAGCCCCAGAGTCTAAATCATGGAGAATCAGATGAAGATCGTTGATTTGGGGATTCTCATTGGCTTAGCGATCCAGACGATCCAGATTAACCGTCTACGAAACAAGGTCAAAAAACTTGAGGAGCAATAAATGGGATACAACTCAGCTAAAATCGATATCCTGTTGTGTATAGCCATTTTGGTAGAAATGGTTTGGATTTGGCGATTAGAGATGAAACTCGCATTAAGGAGTAAATGAAAATGGGTAAAGAGTCAAGCGCTTTCGGTTTCATGATCCTCTTTTTCGTGACACTACTCAGCTACACAGAGCTGAAAGGCGAGCTCGTTATAATCGCGGCTAACTCAACGCTCACAAATGCGGGAATCAGGATTCTTAATACAATGTTCGGGCTCATCTGGGCCCTCCTCGCTGTCCTCTGGTTGGGCCTCGCGATATTATACGCGACGAAATGATCCCAAGCCTATGTTCCAGCGGTGGCGCGCGGGACCTCTGGGGAGGTGCTATCGCCCCGGAGGTTTGTCGCTGTAATTCACTTTTTTTATATACTCCGGGGAGAGCTCAAGACTAGGTAAAAAACTTGTCTGCACAGAAGAAAGACCTTTCCGGTATCATGATGACGTTCCTGTTCATGATCGTGGGGATCGCACTAACCCCCACGGTTCAGGAGCAGGTGACTCTAGTCACTGGTGTCGGGGGTAACAACCTGACGGGCGCGGCTCTCGCAATAATGGCCTTGGTGCCTCTGTTCTGGGTAATCCTGATCATCGGGATAAGCCTAGCGGCTATCGTGGTCTGGCTCCGGAATTAGGAGTCCCACCATGAGCCATTCAAAGCGGGATATGGGCGGGATCATCATGATATTCGTCATTTTGATCGTCGGTATCGCGCTGACTCCAACGGTTACAGAGCTCGTGATAGGTGCAACGGGTGTAGCAAATGCGAGCTTTCCGGGGAACCTCACCGGGGCGGCTCGCGCTATCTATCTCCTCGTTCCCCTGTTCTGGGTGATCATAATCGTCGCTGTCGCTCTCGCGGGTGTCGTGATCTGGCTGAAAGGGACCACAACCTAACCCCTCAAAGTCACCCCAACTTTTTTTTATACTCAACCTCGTACAAGTAATTAGAATGAAACTGAAAACAAGCCTCTCATTAATCGTAATTTTTATCATCATGGTATCGTTTACCATGACCGCGAGCGGACAAATTGAGACCCAAACCTCAAGCATCGACAGAACCTCAGATGATGGATTCGTTACAGAGATCGGGGCCCTTTTTGATTCCTCTCTCGTAACAATTCTCGATCCAAATATGGATATCCGTTCATTCTTGGTTTTCAGAGATATCAAAATCAACGCGTGGGAGAGACTAGAGAACGCTACTCTGAGAATAAGGTCCGCCGGAGACCTCCCCATAGACACATCATCCGTGACAATTCAAGGTATAAAAAACGTCGCCGCGTATCTTCCGATAGATGCGGCTGATGTTCTCACAGTACCCCTAACATCTTCTAGTGTGGTCGCGGTCACAAACAATTTTCAGGGGGGAGTTTGGCTTGAGATTGATGTAACGAATATCGTAAGAGAGTTAATGTCAAATGTCGGATGGGTGGGAGATGGGACAGACGGGACCGGGACGAGTGGAAAAATCGGATTTTTAATACTTGGAGCAGAGGGCCACAGAACCAGATATTTTTATGATTATCTGGCGGCGAATGGACTTCAAGCCCAGATTGTGATTTTCTGGGGAGATGTGCCCCCGCCCCCATCCGTTGACGCGCCGGGAGGATTCAACGATACTCAGGTTTATACATGGACGCTTGAAGAGAACGTGACAGTTCCCTTTGAAGAGACGGGAGACTATAATGAGACCGTGGATATCTGGCGAGTGGACGCGTTCGGACCCCCAGAATTTCAATATCTATTCCTAGATACGGCGGATAACCCATATTATCACAACAGCACGAGAGGCGTAGGCGGAGCCATTCAGATCGATACGAATTGGAACCATCCAACCGAAGGGGGCGCGACATCCCCGATCCTAAGGGTGGGAAAATGGACGCTGATTCTTGGGGACCCCGGCGCGGTTCAGGTTTTCGTTTCAGATGATGAATTTAACACGAATGTATCATACACTCCAAATCTGGAGTATACGGCTCTGGATTCTTTCGGATCAGACATCGGATCAATCGCCGTCGATAGACAGATAGAAAATCTCATTCACATCGTCTATACCTCTTTAACTCCCGCGAAATTTGCGGCCTATAACGTGGTTTACACAAATTTCACTATCGACATGACGACAGGGATCATAACGTTCGCGCCTACTTTCACGAATATAACTCAGTGGGGCGAAACTCAAAACGATCCAGTAATCCACGTTCAAGAAAACGGTACTCTTCACGTTGTATGGTTCGGACAGAACGGAACGAACACAGATCAAATCTGGTATAGTAGGAGACACACAAACGGGACATGGCTCGAAGCTGTCAGGGTCTCAGAAACCGATGTGATATTTAATCCTAACAAGTATCCGGATGTAATCGCGAACAGAGAGACCGGGGATGCTCTCATTGTCTGGGATTATGATCTTGCTGAGGTACGGTGGAAGGTGATTTATCCAAACAATACTGTCGATGTGGAGCAATTCGCGAGTGTCGGGCGACTCCCTTCAATGGTTATGGACCGTGAGAGAAACGCGGCCCTGATGGTCTATTCCTCAGGGGGAGGAGGAGGCGCGACAATCTACTTTAGAAATAAAACAATTTTAAATTCAACTGGATGGGGCGGAGCCGAGCAAGTCTCACCGGGAGGAGAAAAACATTTTGCCCCGGACATCGGAGTTGAAACTGTCAATGGGACGATTCAAGTTCTATGGTATAACGATTGGAATCTATTTGTCGCGGGCAATTATTGGGCTATCGGGAGCACTCCCCTACCGGGAAAAACACAAATCAGCAACGTTCAAGGCCGCCGCAACTACATAGAGGAGGAGTTTATCAGGACGATCCTCAACACGACATATTTTGTTTACTGGGGAAACGGAACGATCATCAGTGGTCCGCTTGACAGCCTCGATGATGTTGACGAGTTCCTTGAGGAGTTTTTCGGGCTTGACCCGGATGACCCTGATCCAGCTACTCAAGGATGGGACACAGAGGGACCTTTCACTCGATTCAAAACACGGTTTTACATCTTTTTTATGGGAGTAAGTCTTTTGTGGGGGCCGATTATGTTTTTCGCTTGGAGGAGGCCCACGGGATATCATTTCATCGTCGGAATATTGCTGATGACTCTCGGCCTCGGCCTGATGATTCAGGCCGGAGTAGTCTAAACAGCTAAATACATTCTCTCCTTTTTCTATTCCGAACATCATGGTGATATGGGCGAATTGGTTGACAGCGATCTCTAGCGCGATGGGGGTAACTCAAGTCGAGGCCGGGATCATGATCTCCCTGATCTTCACCATTCTTTCAATTTTCGTCGTTCTGATCGCAACTAAAGGAAAAAAACCGGGAGAGCCGATCATGTTCACAGCTCTTTTCTTCACCGTTCTTTTCACTTTTATGGGGTGGTACCCTGTCTGGGTGGGCTCCGTTTTATCCCTCGTGGTCGCGTTGCTGATTGCCTCGTTTGTGAGTCGGAGATGGTGAGATGAGCGACGGTCAGGGCGGTGGAATGGTTAGACTCTGGGTTTTCATCCTCGTTTTGAATCTCATTTTCCCGGTACTTGGATACACCTTCACTTCATTCGGTGAAACAGAGGAGAGATACGAGCTTGAGCTCGATGCTGATTCTCTTCAAGCAATCGGCCTTAATCTCGTTGATGCTGAGAGTCATAATTTCACGTTTGGATTACCATACATAAATTATGAGCTCGTTAATGATTCCATACGCGCTAAATGGGACACTCATCGACTCGTGGCCCTCATTTTTGAGGATGGGATCAGGTTTCAGAAACAGAGCGCGATATCAAAAGCATTCGATATCTGGCTCACGCCTTACACGGTATCGGTGAAATCTATTCGCTCAAATGAATGGTTTAAGACTCTGAAAAATGAGACAATTATCAGAGATTTCGACCCCGAGTTTAACTGGTCAAGATTCGTTCTGCAAGATGGGCACCATGTTTTTGT
>SDBT01005932.1_pt1 | contig 20425 bp, 30 predicted proteins | sample 2277101 | NCBI WGS metagenome assembly SDBT01 (sample SAMN10404973, study PRJNA504765) | marine sediment metagenome | isolation source: marine sediment core GS10_PC15, 103 cmbsf | place: Arctic Ocean: Southern Knipovich Ridge | collected 2010 | reverse complement strand
GTCGCAGCAACCATATGTGGCTTATCTATAGTCCGGCGAATTATCCGGGGTCCGCTGAAACCCTTATTTACCAGCACGAAGAAAAAAGACTACGTTTTCGGAATTATTGCCGTCGTAATCTTCGGTTGCCTTTTGACGAAAGTACTGGTAGCATTTTACGTGCTTTTGACGCTTATCTAAAAGCTGGAGAATTCGACGCAGAATTCGTAGAATTTATGAATTATGAGAAAGTAATTGCTAATTATTATAGATATGTAACTGGTGAAGACCAGAAAGTTATTTACGATACACAAAATAAATGGCAATATAAAACTCAAACTTGGTCATGTCCTGAATGTAAAGAAGTTTATACTCGTAGGCGCTGGTTATCAGATTGGGGCATTGCAGCATGTCTGTCTTTTGTAGAGCAGGGAACATTTTCCGATTGTTGTATTAAAAATATGACGTAAATGGTCTAATTTTAGATATATATAAGTATGATAAGTAAAGAAGAAGAATTGTCTATGATGAAATCAATAGATTCCACCTATATTCGCAGGCAGGCAGAACGTCGTAATCGTGAAAAAACACGCGAATGGGACCTATATTTTCTAAAAATGACTAAATTAGTAGCTAGTAAATCTAAAGATACTAGTACTAAATGTGGTTCAGTTATAGTTAGTCCAGAGCATAAAGTTCTTAGTACTGGCTATAATGGTCTATGTCGTGGTTGTAAGTATACTTCGGATAGAATGGAACGTCCCGAAAAGTATTTTTGGTTTGAGCATGCTGAACGTAATGCTATCTATAATGCTGATGTATCACTGAACGGCTCTACAATGTACTGCTCATTTTTACCTTGTATGGACTGTGCTCGCGCCATAGTACAGAAGTGCATCATAAAAGTAAATTGCCCACCACTTGTATATGACAGTGTGGTAAATAAAGAAAAATGGCTACCTCATCATAAACGCACAATTGCTCTCTTTAGAGAATGCGGCGTTCTTTTAAGGTATATAAATGAATCTTAGTTACGGCTTTCTATCATTTAATAATTGGCCTATTCTAGAACGTACACTAGAGTCAGCCAAGAAATTACAGCATACCCAAGGTAATGTTCAGTGGGTCATCGTTGATAATAGTCAAAAGGAATATTACCGTGAACTGCAAAATGGTATTAATGCATGGATGGATAAGAATCCTGAATTAGAGATTTTAACTATCTATAATAGTGGTATTAATATGGGCGAAGGCGGTGGAATGAATGTATGTTTTGATATGTGTGATGGAGAAAATATTTTATTCTTTCAAGATGATTGGGAGTGTGTTGTAAACTATCCGTTTATCGACTTAGCTATTAAAACTCTTGATACATTTAAGAATCTTTTTATGATTCAACTCAGCAAACGTTCGTGGAGTATAACTAACCCTAATATCAAAATGGGCCGCGTACTCACAAATCAGGATAATAAACTAGTATGTGAGATGCAACCTAATCATTGGGGTAATAATACATTTCAAGTTCGGTTATTCAAGAAAGCCGCATGGGAAAGCATAGGTCGTTACTTAGAAGATAAAGACATTGGCCCTCAATGGGACGGCCACAGACCCGGCTCGGTAAGTGAAAGAGACTATGGCGTTAGGCTAAACTCACAAGGTTATCGCGCAGCAAAAATTAATGACGGGCAATTTATTCATACCATAGAGGAGGACGCGCGATGGAATCAGGAGAAAAAATGAGATTATTTGAAGAACTAAAAAGACTTGGTAATATCGCAGGTGTTGGTGGAAAAATTACTCTATCAGTAGTATGTGAAGATGGGACCACAAATGCTATTTCATGGATGTCAGAATATACTAATCGAGAGCCTATGGTTGCCAGAGCTATCTCTGTGCTCAATGATGGTATTTTGATTAAGCAGGGTAAAAAGAGTTAATGAGTGAATTTAAATATATCAGTAATGTAACCGATGAAGAGTTTAAAGCTGCTCTCGGTGAACTAGAGATTGCTATCGCCAAGAAGGATACCCCCGAAGAGTGGGCCAAATTTACAGGTAATGTTCTACTCTTTGTAGGTAAGATGGGGATTAGTCACATTGGTTTGGGTCCTGTTATTAAATTAGTGGATGATATTTTTGGCGATGACGCTAAACTTATTACCAAATTACTTAAAAAAATAGGAGAAGAAAATGAGACAGATTAAGATGTTTCTTGCCATCCTTGTTCTTACTTTAGTAGCTTGTCGTTCTGTACCTACAGAGGTAATGGAAGCACACAATGCATCACGTTTAGAAGCAAGAACTGCTATGGCACTTGCAGAGAAAATACTTAGCAATACTGAGAATCTAGACGGTTTTGAATTAAATATTGTTGATGCTGTTATACAGTGGTCAGAATACATGCTTGTTATTATGGAAAATCGTAACATAGTTAATGATTATCTTATTAGTTCTAAGGTTGACTCAGATGTATTAAATGGTTATGACACTGGTAAACTTTTACTATTAAGTCTTAACGGTGGTATAGCTAAGGTAAATGAACGTTGGGCAGATTTCTTTAATGATATTGATGAAGATGAAGGATTGTTTCGTCAACTTATGAGACAAGATATCGAACGTTTTGAAATTCTAGAACGTAAATTTCATGAATGGATTACCCAATTTAAAGTAAAGGATTAGATTATGTCACCTAGTGGTATGTTTACTTATGTTAGCAGAGTCTCAGACAAAGAGTTTGCAGAAGCATCTGCTGGCCTAGACCGTGCTTTATTGAAAGCCATAGGTCTACCAGAAGATATGGAATTAAGAGAATTTGAAAATACACTTCATTCTCTTACGGAACAAATTAAATCTATTGTTGTTGATTTTTCACTTTCGAAACTAATTTCTATTTTACCCGGATTAGTAATGGAAGCAGCGGCACTTTGGGACCGTGTAGAACCTAAAATTGGTACTACTACAGACCGCAAAGAATTCATTACAAAGGTTATTCGTTATGCATATAAGAAGAATGACCCCGACCTACCATTCATCCCTGAGCCTTTCGAGACTATGGTAGAAGATATGATTATTGCAGCCATCCCTGATATGTTGGATAACCTTGAAAAGAAGCTAGGAGAATTAGCAGAAAAATTAAAGGGATTCTTTACATAATGTTAAAAGTAGCCACTAACATTTTCAATAGTCCAGTAGATACAGGGCCGGGAAATTTCGGTAGAAGATTAGCTAATGCTATTTCTGCATTTGATGTTTCTATGTTGCCATGCCATTCAGTATCTAATCCTGATGTATTTTTAGGTAATGCATTCCTTGATGGACATAATGGAATTACTAAGACTGTTTTACGTGTTGATGGACCGGGCATCAAAGGAGATATTGCACGAGTAAAATCGGCACACAAAGATGCTGATTATATTATTTATCAAAGTGAATATTCACGCAACGTATTGCAGCAAACTCATTTATATCAACCTGATAAATCTTATGTTATCAATAATGGGACTGAACTTCCTACCGTTTATCATGACGGCACCGATAGTTTGAATGTTCTTTCTATCTGTCATAATTGGAGCCCTGATAGATTTCATCATGCATATCATGCAATTTATAGTAATCTCACTGAAATTGTAAAAGAGTTTCCTAAGTTTAAATGGAATATTATTGGTAATTATCAATTATTTAAAGACGCCATGTCTCTTAATCCTAATCCTTATATAGTAGAAAAACATATTCGTTTTGTTGAGTTTACACCTGATTTAGATAGAATGCGTAGGACGGCTACGTTCTGTATTCATCTCGTAGGTGGTGATTCTTGTCCTAATAGTGTTATAGAGTCTATGTCATATGCACTACCTTGTATTGTTTGGTATGACTCAGCAGGCCCAGAGCTAATAGATTTTGACCAAGGCGGTTTAGTATTAGGTGGTCACCACTCAGTAGGAATTATTAGTACTATAAAAGAGATTTTAGATAATTATGAACAGTTTAGCCAAAGTGCTCGCAGATTAGCTGAAGAGAAATTTGATATTAATATTGTAGCAAGAAAATACGCAGAGGTGTTACATGCCGCAGCCTAAAGTATTATTGGGAATTAATTATTATTCAGGTAAGGATAATGCTCGCGCTAAGTATTTGGATAACTTCCTAACATCTATTCATCAGAAAACTAGTTATACTAATTACGATATCGTTATTTTTGATGACCTATCGCCTCATTCTCTTATTCCATATCATGATGAACTTTCAAGTAAAGTTGAGAGAACTGAGAAGCCCGGAGTTCGATGGCATATCGTTCGCAATCGTATTTTCAAGTATTTCCTAAACCATCCTGAGTATGACTATCTATTTGCTTACGATGAAGACTATGTAGTTATACAGCCTAATTGGATGATAAGATTAGTTCAATGTATGGAGAACATTCCCAAAGCAGGTATTATCGGAGCCCATTGGGCACGATTAGAAGATGGAGTTACTAGACAAAAGCAACACTCACCTACCGGAATTCTTGTAGGTTCAAATGGTTTTCAAGTATTTACTAATAAGTATGTTACTGGTGGTTGTTGGACTATTCGAAGAGATGTGATTGAGCAGTTGGGTCTATTTCCAGAAGACGGCTCCATTGCTTACGACAGCGGCCATCCGGGCGCAGACACATACTACGGCTGGGAAATGATGGAAAAAACAGACTATAAACTTTGTACAGTTGAAACTGATTTAGTTATGCATACTGGACAGGAATTCATGCGTGGTAAATTTAAACATAAGTACAACACGCCCGAGTTCCAAGCTGGGAAAAGATTGTATTAATGGGAGTTATTATTGACGCCGGTGCTTGCCAAGGTGAGTGGATGGATGATAGATATGATACTACAAGTCAGTTCTATTGTTTTGAACCATTACCTGTGCATTTTAAAGTACTGTCTGCAAGTTATAACCATACACCTAATGTTATATTAGAACAGAAAGCAATTGGTGCTTTCAATGGTACGGCTGATATTTTTTTTGGCAATAGTTTGCCATCGAGCGTATATTGGGAAGCTACCATTGTTCCAGATAAATACAACCAAAGGCCAGATAGTACTATTCCGGTTGTAAAATTGAGCGACTACTGGAAGCAGCATATCAATACTTCGGTTGAAATATTTAAGATGAATATAGAAGGTGCAGAATACGATGTATTTGAAGACCTGCTCAATGCAGGTATTATCAATGAGTTTCATACTATCCTATATCAAGACCACGGTGTTCGTGGTGATAAAGTTATTCCTTCTTGTCGTGATAAAGCATATGAGATTTTTCCTAGATTACAAAAAGAGTTTACCGGAGAATTACTTTTTATTCCTCATTGGGGAACAAATCATTCAACAGATGAAGTTCCAGATTACCTAAAATGAAATTACTATTAGTATCGTGTCGCTCACCATTCCTAGAAAGCGATAGAATTTATCCGCCTTTAGGATTGCTCTATTTAAAGTCAGCGTGTGCTCTTTATGCGCCTGATGTTCAAGTAGATGTTATTGATGATTATGACCATGATAATGCTGATATCTTTGAGCCATATGATTTTATTGGTATTTCTATTATGACGCCTCAGCGCGAAGAAGCCGAACGTCTACTAAAAACCATAAAAGATAAGTGGCCTGAAAAAATTGTTATTGGCGGTGGTCCTCATGTATTACATTATTTTGAAGATATCAAAGAAGACAAATGGGACTATCTTATTCGCGGAGATGGTGAACGGTTATTACCAAAAATTATCACTGGTGAAAAAGTTGAGCGTTTAGCTTATGAATTTATTTCTCGCGCAGACTTAGCTTCTATGCCTAGACCTGACCGATTGGGCGAGCAAGAATTTTTACGTAACTATAAGTATAGATTAGGTAATCTAAATGCTACTACAATGCTTACAGGTCGTGGTTGTCCTATGAATTGTAAGTTCTGCGAAGATGCTCGTACTTTAACTCGATGGACTTCTATTGAAAATACTGTTAAAGAACTTGATGATATTGTTTCAATGGGGTACAAAGGTGTTTATTTATTTGATGACCTATTTGCTATCAATCTAAAGAAATGTCAGCCTTATCTTGACCTTCTAAAGAAGTCGGGACTTAAGTTTCGTTGTAATGTTCATGCTAAGTTTATGACCGATGAGTTTGCTGAAGCATTAGCTTATGCAGGTTGTATCGAAGTTGCATTTGGTGCCGAAACGGGTTCGCAAGCTATGCTAGACAGAATGGATAAACAGACAACAGTTAAGCAGAACTATGATTGTGCAAGATTCTGTAAAAAATATGGCATCTTAGTTAAAGCATTCTTGATGATTGGTTTGCCCGGAGAAACCCTTGAAACGATTAAAGATACCGAGAAGTTTATTCTTACTTCGGGTATCGACGATGCTCAAATTGCTATCTATTATCCATATAAAGGAACTCAATTTCGCCAAGAGATGGATGATGGAATTGCTGACGACCTATTTATGGAAAAAGAAGAAGGCTTGGGGTTTTACGGTGGTAAAGACGGTAGCTCCGATTCTATAGTTAGAACTAAAGCACTGAGTTCTGACCAACTAATTGAATTACGCACAGACTTAATTCGCAAGTATAAGTTTGCCACACATACAACTAGACACGAAGATGACGAAAAATTCTTTGATACACACTTAAAAGAACAAGGATTATTAGACGAAGATGGGAATCCTACACGTTCAACTGGTGGAGATATGGGATGCCAAACCTAAAAAAATATAGAAAGCAACGATAATGTACATCAAGTATTTTACCGACCGTAAAATCAAAGATGATACTAAAATCATTTTTGTAGGGCCATATACAGGCAGTTGGGGCCATTTATTCCATTTCCACCTTCCTATTGTAAATCGACTAAGAGAAGAAAATCCTGATGCATTCATTGTATCGGCGGGTTATATTGGTGACGATTTCTATTATAGAGACTCTGACGGTAACCACACCATTGATGCTTATTTGGCTTATCCTACCAATCCTGATATACGTAGAGTATATGGTGTTGGCCAAGGACAGTCTGATGAAATTAAACAGGCCCGTGACAATGTCGAGCAGCAATTTGGTCGCATTGATATAGACCATAGTAACTCTCAGGGTGATACTGAGTGGATGCATTTTGTACAAACTATGAAACGTACACATTATAGGTTAGGTAGTTTTCCCGAAGCAGATTATGTTGAAGGTGAACGTTATGTTGTCTTACATTCGAAGAATAGTAAGCCGCTACAAGACCGTGACCCGCGCGGAAATATAATTGCTAATGCAGATTATGAGTTTGATAAAGCATTTGTAACTGCTCTCGCTAATCATATTAAAGTATACATTATTGGTATTCCGAACGAGTGCAATACATTTGAAGGAGAGAATATTATTGATTTCACCCACCTATCAGCAGAAGAACGCCCGGAGGTACTTCTTCCACTTACGAATGGTGCTAGGGCTATGGTGAGCACTTCTTCTGGTAGTACAATTAATTATGCTTTAAGTGTAGGATGTCCATCCATTTGCTTTGCCTGTCGGCGTTATAAAAATAATCATGATACTAAATATAACTATTATGGGACACCGACCCATCATCATGTATTAATGGATTTTGACGTAGATAAGCGTGTAACAGATACTTTGGATTGGTTACGTGAAATTGAAGGCAAACCTCGATATATAGATGATATAGTCCGTATTGATACAGATATGGGAAAGTGGATTTAGTATGAACATTACACATTATACATTGAAAAGCTTTTTAGAAAAGTTTGATTATTTACAGATGCATAAAAAGTTTGAAGAACAGACTCTTGAACTCTGTGCTTATACTAAATGTCGCGCTGACCCTATGTGGCAGATTGGATTTGAGAGTTGTTATTTATTTATGGCTCTACAGCAAAACTTTAGATTTAAACGTTTTTTAGAATTTGGCACTGGTCGTGGTACGACCTCGTTTCTGATGGCCCATCAGCCCGGCATAGACCATGTTCTGACTTTTGACATTGTACCTCATGAACTACGTAGGGCTACGTGGTGCGATTACAAGCGTGTTATTATGAGTAATGCCGAGATTCACGCTAGATGCGTCGAGGGCCTTGGCGAGCCTCCAGTGTCCATTCAACGTATTTGTACCGACACTAGGGTAGTAAAAGCTTCTAAAATAAAGACCGGGCCATTTGACATTGTGTATATAGATGGTTCCCATGATTATGAGCCTGTAAAAAGTGACTTTGCACTTGCAAAAGCATTGCTGGCTGACGACGCCATTGTGGTTTTTGACGATTATGACCCAAGATATGGTGTACACCAAGCAGTAAATGAACTGATGGCCGATGAAAATTGTATTTTAGTTAGTTTAAACGGTCATCTTTATGGTGACGAAAAAGAGCCCAACGAGTGTGGCCACATAATTTGGGCAAAAGGCAAGTATAAGGAGTTGTTATATGCATAATGTATTTTTGTATGACAATAAGTTAGACCTTGGGATTGGAAAGTTTGCATCTGTAAACGGTTTTAAGTTAGTTACATCTGGTTTTAATGAATGTTTAGAAGCCATCAAAGATGAGAATGAAACGATTTATGGGTATATCTATGAAATTAGCAATGACGTATTAGAAATGCTTGATACGTATTATGGATTAGGTGTAGATTTACATGAGCGTATTACTACCGAATCCATTCTTGCGGGTGGCGCAACAACCAAGGTTTATATGTATGAATTTAATATGGAATTAGTATAATGAACGAATGGCGCATGATGAGTATGGGTGAAGTAGCTGATAAGATGGTTATCCTTCAAGTCAAGTGTTTAAAATTTCGAGGTACCGATAAATATAAAATGGTGCGCGCACAGTGTGATTTTATAATGGAAGGCTTTTATACACAAGGTTGTACTACACTTACAATAGAACAAAGTAGTAAATTAAAAAACATTGTTGATGAACTTTATAAAAATAATCTAATTCAATGGAATGCAGAGGATGCAGTATTGGCTTCTATAGATGTAAAAGCAGGTATTTATGCTGCTAAAACATCTCGTAAATATAATATTCTCAGAGCAGAACTGAAAAAACAGATTGATATTATTTTTGGTGAAAGATTTTTAGAAGTCAAAGATTATGCTTCTGGTGAAGAATTAAAATAGGTGTAATATATAATGCTTCAAATTGTATTTGAGAAGATGGACTCTAGTGCCATCCTACCCACAAAGGGTTCCGTCGATGCAGCGTGTTGGGATATTTATGCTGCGGAGCAAACATTTGTAGCTATGGGTGCTCCTACACTAGTCTCAACTAAATTAAGAGTTAGAATTCCAAATGGATATATGCTTCATATTGTACCACGTAGTGGCCTTGCTGTAAAGAATCATATTATTACTATGGCTGGTATTATTGATTCAGATTATCGCGGTGAGTTGAAAGTTGTATTGAGTAAAATAAGTAGGAAGAGACACTTTATAAATTATGGTGACCGTATAGCACAGATGCAACTTATACCTGTTCCTGTATGGGAATGTGTTGAAGGAAATGTAGATGATGATATTACCGACCGTGGCGTAGGAGGTTTTGGTAGTACTGATATTCCGCCTAAACCACATCCACCAAAAACTCATGATATAATTGAAGGTAAATAATGGCTCGACAGAATGATTTCTATACCAACTATTTCGATTATGGAATTGACCCGCGTAGGCGGCGTTTATTTTTATACGAAGATATTGATGAAGAAAGTATTGGACGATTTATTCAAGGGTTAATTATTTTATCTGATGAGAGTAGTAATCAACCAATTGAGATTGTTATGTCTTCGTGTGGTGGTTGTGAATATGAAATGCTTGCTGCATACGATATGATGCGTAGTCTATCCCATGTAAATATTGTTGTGAAAGCTATTGGAAAAATTATGAGTGCAGCGCCATTGATTCTCGCCGCTGGTGACGAACGTGTGGCTTATCCTAATACTCAATTTATGGTTCACGAAAGTTCATATGGGTTATATGAAAGACATAATGCTGCTCGAACCACGGTAGCACATTATGAAGATGTTACAAAAATTTGGGCTGATAAGATGGCCGTGCGTACAGAGCTAACTGCAAAACAATGGTTAGCTTTAACAGCAAAAACAGGTCGAGATAAGTATTTTAATGCTGAGAAAGCATTAGAGTATGGCCTTATTGATAGGATTGTTGAGATTGAAGATTGATGCCAACATACCAATTTAGATGTCAAAAGTGTGAATTCCGATTTGAAGAAGACATGCCAATGGCACAAGCGTCGGGAGCACATTATGGTGTATGTCCTGAATGTACCGAACCACACCCTCGACGATACTACGGAGAAATAAACTTTGTTCTTAAAGGAGAAGGTTGGCCTAGTAAAAACATAAGGGCTGGTAAGCCCCCTACTACAACCAAAGAAAGCCGTGGCCTAGCTGCGGTAAAGAAACTTGAAGATGTACAAAATGCTAGAGAAAAAGCTGGTATGCCTATCGAAGGCAGAAACGCTGGTAAACTTAGCGAAGATGAAGTAAAACAACGTAAGTCGGACATTCACGACTGGATTGACCAAGGTGAAAAATAGTGGTACGTCGTATCACATTTGAAAAAGGTGGCGTAGCCTATCGCATTTGCAATAAGTGTAATAAAACTATACCGCTTTCTTTTTTTCACAAAGATAAGAGTAGGAAGCCATTGGGTTATTCTTATAGATGTAAAAAGTGTGATGCTATATATCTATTACAAAAAGTCAATAGGCACCGAGAGCACTGGCGCTCCCTTAATCGAAAATACTATAGAACTGACAAAGGTCGGGCAAATTATGGACGTAAGCGTGCAAAGCGTTTACAGAATGGTAAAAAATCAATTAATGCAAGTGAGATTGCACAAGTATGGGCCAAGACAAAAAATGAATGTTGGTACTGCGGCGTAAAGCTTACCACAGAAAAAGATAAAGATAATTCTAGGCATCGAGACCACTATAAAGCATTAGATGTCGGCGGCGCGGATACAGCAGAAAATTGTGTTCCTGCATGCCGTACATGTAATCTTGAAAAAAGTACAACACCCGGACAATTTTATTTGGCCGACCGCATGGCGGCTGGGAAGCCAGTAGTAAATAGAGATAGACAATAATGCAATACTTTAAGTTATCAGAAGTTTTTATACGAGACTATATCGGCACTCAACCTCGTTGGGGGTATGATGATTTATCCTACTTTACATTTAAACGTACCTATGCTCGCAATGTTAAAGGAGAAAATCGTACAGAAGAATTTTGGGAGACACTAAAACGAGTTGTTGAAGGTGTCTTTACTATTCAAAAGATGCATTGTTCGCATCACCGATTGATTTGGGATAATCGTCGAGCACAACGTTCTGCCCAAGCAATGTTTACTAAGATGTGGGAATTCAAGTTCTTACCTCCCGGTCGTGGTTTATGGGCTATGGGAACCGACATGGTATATGAGAAAAGCTCTGCTGCTCTCAATAACTGTGGATTTGTTTCTACTAAAGATATAGACAGAGGATTAGCTTCACCATTTTGTTGGTCGATGGATATGTTAATGTTAGGTGTAGGCATTGGATTTGATACTAAAGGCGCAGGTTGTGTAGTTAAAGCACCAAAAATAACAGAGACTATACATGTTATTCCTGATACTCGTGAAGGCTGGATTGATTCTGTAGAAGTAGTTTTTTCTGCATTTGAAGGTAGGCATTTACCTAAGTTTGATTATTCACCTATTCGTGATGCTGGCCAGCCCATTAAAGGATTTGGCGGTGTATCGTCTGGGCATAAACCACTTAAAAAATTACACGAAGCTATTATTGAACTTCTTACATCTCGCATTGACGAAGAACTAACATCTGTTGATATTACTGACCTATTTAATTTTATTGGTCGATGTGTTGTTGCTGGAAATGTTCGTAGGTCGGCCGAAATTGCCATCGGTGATATTAATGATATAGAATTTGTAAATTGTAAAAATCCTCTATTATTTAAAGATGAGTTATTAAGCCACAGGTGGGCATCTAATAACTCTGTTTTTGTTTCTGCAACTGATGACTTGACCCTATGTGCTAGTTTAACTGCTCTTAACGGAGAGCCCGGTTATATCTTTGATGATAATATTAGAAAATTTGGTAGAATGTGTGATGAGCCTGATTATATAGACGCAGATTACGCAGGTATGAATCCTTGCGTTGAACAAGTTTTAGAATCTTACGAACTATGTAATGTTGTAGAAACGTTCCCCGGCAACCATGAAAATGCTGAAGAATTTTTGGACACACTTAAGTATGCTTATATGTATGCTAAAAGTGTAACATTAATTCCTACGCATGACCCTCGCACTAATGCAGTTATGTTACGAAATCGTCGTATTGGATTGAGCCATTCCGGTATCGAGCAAGCTAAAAATAGATTTGGTAGTAGCGCCTACTATCGTGATTTCTGCGATGAAGGCTACAGTGTAGTTACTAAGTGGGATAAGGTATACTCTAGATGGCTCTGCATCTCACTATCTAAGCGTAAGACGGCCGTGAAGCCCAGTGGTACAGTCTCTCTGTTAGCTGGTGCATTTCCCGGCGTACACCTTCCGCATGCTTTACATTATCTACGTTCAGTTCGTATTGCTTCTAATTCTCCTCTTATTGATGCAGTTAAGAAAAGCGGATATCGTATTGAACCTGCATTAACAGACCCAGAAGGTACATGTGTAGTTTACTTTCCTATTGAAGAGAAGTATTATAGGAAGAGTAAGGACGATGTAACTATATGGGAGCAGTTAAATAATGCAGCTATGATGCAACGTTATTGGGCTGACAATTCAGTTAGTGTTACTATTACATTTAAACCAGAAGAAAAAGATGATATATACGAAGCATTAGAAATATATAAAGATAAATTAAAAGCAGTATCTTTTATGCCGTTGATGGACCATGGATATGAACAGGCTCCGTATGCTAAGATTACAGAAGAAGAATATAACAGTTATTATAAAACACTTAAAGAACTAAAATTTACAGAAGCCATTAGTGACGAAGACCGCGCGGCTGACAAGTTTTGCACCGGGGAGGTGTGCGAACTTGATATTGTTGAAAAACTCAGATAAAATTCTAAAAGAGCGTCATTGGCGCTCTTTTTTTGATATATATAAGTATGAATCCAGATGTAATTATTTGTCACGGTGATTGCTTAGAAAGCATGTCTGGTATACTTGATGGTGACGTACGTTTTAAATTAGTATACTTAGACCCGCCTTATAGAACTAATAAGAAATTTAGAAATTATGATGACCGAATGTCGCTTGAATCATGGCAAAAATTCTTTCGTACGCGTCTCGAAATGGCTCATCGGCTAATGACAGATGATGGATTCTTATTTTGTCAACTTGACGCCTATTCCGTTCACTATGGCGCTATCATTCTAGATGAGATTTTTGGCATAGAGAATACTAAGCCTACAATCGTTTGGAAAAGAAGTCGTTCGCGCAACAGTCTTTCTAAAGACATTTGTAAGACTAACGACTTTATTTTATGGGCCGCTCGGTCAGCGGACTCCCGCATCAACAAAATCCCTAATGACCCCGAATATATTAAAAAAATCTATCGTAAAAATGACGATGATGGCCGTGGTGCCTATAATCTTGTAAATCTATTTAATAATGGCAATACAGCCCGCCCAACTATTAGAATATTTCCAGATGCAAATCATCCATTTTGGGAACGTAATCCTAATGTTGACCATCTTGCAGGTATTTATCATGAAGCACGTTGGTTTTGTTCACAAAAAACTTTAGATACACGCTTTGATGAAAATACAGTAGTTATTAATTTGAACAAAGAAGGTGATATGACGGTGGTATATAAGAAAGATTATCTATCGACTAAAAATGGGAAGACTCCTACAACTTGGTGGGATGATTGTGGTACTAATAATGATGCTCATAAAGAATTGTGTGACATTTTTGGCACCAAACATAAGGTATTTGAGACACCTAAGCCTATAGCTTTGATGAAGAAGATTATTCATTTGTCCACCAGAGAGGGTGATTGGATTCTTGACCTTTTTGGCGGTAGTGGTACAACGCTTCAAGCTGGATATGTCATGAATCGTAATGTTATGATATGCGAAAGTGAATCGGAAAACGTAAAAATTATCGAAGAACGTTTTAAAAGAATCACTAATATATAGGAGCATTAATAATATGAAAGATACATATATTTTTCTTGATGATGATTTTTGTACAACATCAATTTTTCGTTCTTGGACAGCAGAAGATAAATTAGCTAATTGGGAATTATGGGCCGAATATAACCTATCTGAAAAAGACAAAAAAGAAATTATAAGAGCAGTGGGGAAACTTTAATATGGAAGAAATAACAATTGAAGTTTTAGATAAAGGGTTTGTTACTCTTATTGACTACCTTGGAACAGACTTAACAGTTGCAAATACTGCGCGAGTTAGTTTTGGTAATAAAAAAGATATATTAGATGACAATGATATTAAATTAATTCATTATTTAGCTAAACATAAGCATATGAGTCCATTTAGACATGTTCAATTACAATTTCGTATAAAAGCACCAGAATTTGTTATGCGACAGGCGTACAAACATAATGTTGGTATTGGGTGGACCGACATGCGTGTTTCAGATTTACCTTGGAATGAAATTTCTGGTCGATATGTACAATATGAACCTGAATTTTATATTCCTAAAGGTTTTCGAAAGCAAAGTAAAGATAATAAACAAGCAACAACAGACCAAGTTTTAAATGATAGTATGCACGATGATGCTATGAATATTTATCAAATGTCTCTTTGCCGGGCTTATGAGGGGTATCAAGCATTATTAAAGATGGGGGTTGGTCGAGAAATAGCACGAGGCCTTTTACCAGTATCATTTTATACCGAAGTTATTATGACTACTTCGTTAGAGGCTATTTGTAATTTTATTCGTTTACGCAATCATCCAGGTGCGCAGTTTGAAATAACAGAATATGCTAAAGCGTTTTCGGAATTAACCAAATTAATTGCTCCTATATCTATGGAGGCTTTTGGTGTTTAGTAATTTTACTACCGAAGAAGAATGTTATTGGTTAGGTTTTATCTATGCTGATGGAACAATGATTCATTATACTAATAGAAATGCTTATGTTGTTCGGATTCATTGTAGTAATTTAGATTTCAAACATATAGAAAAATTTTCTATTTTTGTTAATAAACCAATTTATAAATATGATAAGTCTTGTATTGTACAACTATATGATTCTAAATTATATCATAAACTACAAGATTTAGGTTTATGTCCTAATAAATCTAAAAAATCAATAAATTTACCTTTATTACCTGAGTCTATGATGCCACATTTTATTAGAGGATATTTTGATGGCGATGGTTGTATTACTAATTCAGATGGACAATCGAAATTTGTATTGACCAATGGTCATCCAAAATTATTAGAAGATATATCGTATATTTTATTTAATATAATAGATTCTAAACAAAAAATCTATTCTTATCCACAAAATACATATCAACTTCAAGTTCGTGGTAATATAAAAACTAGTAAAGTATATGATTATTTATATAATCAATCTTCCATTTTTCTTGAGCGTAAGAAAAATAAATGGGACAAATATAGGAGCTAAGATGGATAGAGCCGATGAACTGGTATATTTAGCTGATAAGTTAACTGAAGATGAAAAGATTCAGATTCGTAATTTTCAGAAAGATAATGGTTATAATTTTGCTGACGGATTTATGTCAGCACAAATACCTATGTCAGAAGAAGCGCAAAATATTACTATTGAACGTATTAATTTACAATGGCATTTTGAAATACTAGAGATTAATGATGGTTATAAAACCGCATGGAATAAATATAGGAGTTAAAGATGAATATGAAAAAGATATTTGGATTTGGAGTAGTTTTACCTACTTTTATAGGATTGATGTTATATCTACTATTTATAATGCCCGTACCCGAAGCATTTGCTGGAGATAATAGTGATGGATTTCTACCCGTTCAACGTGTAACCGCTGAAGTGGGCACATATACACAATTTGGTAAAGCGTTTCAAAGCCGTATAACTAAGGATGGCACAGCAATAGTAGGGCCATTTGATATTATTGTAGGCGTAACAGATAAAGGTGCAAATGGTATTAAGTATACTAATGTTCCCTTTATTGTATTTAATAGTCATGGTTGGGTAGCATTTCCCAATGGTGATTTACATAAGCGTAAAGCAGTTTATGTTATTACATCTAATTTTACAATTCGAATGAAGAGTAAGTAAATGAAGACCGCACTCATAACTGGTGCGAGCGGACAAGACGCCTACTATCTAGCACTTCTATTGTTAGATAAAGGGTATAAGGTAGTTGCCACAGAGCGCCGAGTAGCTCGTGCTCGCCCTGATAGCGTAGAAGAATTACTGGAACATCAGAATTATATGACAGTAGAATTGGATGTAACTGATATTAGTTCTATTATGCGTGCTATCAAAGATTGTTTACCGCATGAGTTCTATCATTTGGCGGCACAATCAGAAGTAGGCACTAGCTTTAGTCAGCCGCTTACTACAATTGATATTACTGGTATGGGTGCAGCTAATTGTTTAGAAGCAATTCGTATTATTAAGCCTGATACTAAGTTTTACTTTGCAGGTAGCTCTGAGCAATATGGCGATACTCATGGGACTATCTTAAATGAGGACTCACCATTTATTCCGCGTAGTCCATATGCTTGTGCTAAACTTATGGGATTTCACTTAACTAGAACTTACCGTTATTCTTACGATATGTTTGCTTGTTGTGGAATTTTATTCAATCATGAATCTCCTCAGCGTAAGCCTTACTTTGTTACGCGAAAAATTACCGAAGGTGTAGCTAAAATTGTTGCTAAAAAACAAGAAGTAATTAGGTTAGGGAACATTCTTTCTGGTAGAGATTGGGGCCACGCTTCTGATTATATGGAAGCAGCATGGTTAATGTTACAGCACGATAAGCCTGACGATTATGTAGTTGCCACAGGTGAATTTCATACTATTAAAGAATTACTAGATATAGCATTTGTTCATGGTGGCCTTGAGTATTGGGCACCTTGGGTTGAACATGGTACTCCTGAAAATTTACGTCCCCACGATGTTACTAGACTTGTAGGTGACTCTACAAAGATTCGTCAAAGACTTGGATGGAAACCTAAGTATACATTTGAAAAATTAATTCAAGAAATGGTAGAGTATGACTTTTCTCGCTATAATCTCAATCCTGCTGTTTAGCTGTGTCATGATACTCTTCATCAATTCGATGAGGATGTATAAGAATATTGATGTATATAAGCAGATGATTCAGACAGAGAAAGATAGATTCACTAAAGCTAATAACACTCTCGCATCGGTTCGTGTAAAGCACGGCCAAACTTGGGAGCAATGGATACCATTAGCTAAAGATTTTGAAAAACTTATTGGTCCTAAAGAACAAGCTGTGTTTCTTGGTATGCCTATTGATTATATTCATTTTGGTGATGATAAAATAACTTTCATAGAAGTTAAAACAGGTAATAGTAGATTAAGCCAGAGGCAAAGACAAATTAAACATCTTATTCAACAAGGTAAGATAGAGTGGTCTGAGATGAATGATGCTTTAGGTGACAATACTAGAATTTCTGGCCATCCAATGATGAAAACTACGGTTCATAGAAATAATGTGTTATAACGAAGATATTATTTGGGTTGCTGGACTCCTTGAAGGAGAAGGATACTTTACAGCACCTATTAAACAAAATAAATGGGCTTATTTTCATATAGGTTGTGAAATGACAGACTTAGATGTATTAGAAAAACTGCGTGATAAAGTGGGTGGTAGAATAACTAAAGGCAGAAAAAGAGAATTAAAACGTAAAATGTCTTACACATGGTTTTTATCTAAAAAAGATGAAGCATATAAATTGGCAATGCAACTTTATCCATTTATGGGTAAACGAAGAAAAGCACAAATAAATAAATGTATAAAAATATATCATACATATCGTAAACAAAAATACACATATTATTATTTAAGGAATATTAGAACTGGTGAAATAGAACAAGGTAAAAATTTGACCAGATTTTGCCGTAAACATAATCTTCATCAAAGTAATATGTATAATGTAGTTATGGGTAAGAATAAAAGTTGCAAAGGCTGGATTCGATGCGAAAACTAAAAACTATTAGACTAACAGAACACGAAGGCCCTACTCTTGGAATTTTTTGGGCAGGTGAATTCGGTCATCTTATTATGAATGTATTACCACGAATTAATGCGATACGTCAAGAATATCCTGATAGAAGAATCATTGTAGCAAGTTATACTGACGACCACATTTATTTTCGTAATAATAGAAAAGAATGGACTATTGATGAATACATTGCTTTTGACTGGTGGAGCGTTGACCGTGGTTGCCACGAAGTTAAGGGCGAATTTACAGAACAAGCTAAACAAGCTTTTAAGCTACTAAAAGAACGTTCCGACATTTTTGTCGATACATCATCTATTAATTTAGCACAGTATACATCAGAGTTTAAAAATAAACCTAGAATAGCGTTCCCATTCAAGAATACAATAAATGTAGAGCCGACTGATGAAAAGTATTGTATTATCTATGCTCGCGCCAAGAATTATAACGGGCTCTGTTTTCGTAGCTGGGAAGATGAGAAGTGGCATCGGTTTGTAGATGAATTATTAACATTATTGCCATCAGATTACAAGCTATATGTCTGTGGCATTGAATCTGAATCCGTACAGTTCGAATGGTCAGACCGCGTTGTTCCAGTATTATCTGGAAATGACCGTGCCGAACGTACACTAAATCTATTAGCTAATGCTAAGTTCTGTATCTCTGACTGTTCTGGTTCAGGCAACTTTGCCATCCAATGTGGCATCCCCACTTTTATATCTGGCCCTGAAGGTTACGCTATTGGTTTTGAAAAGAACAAGAATTACTTTGGAGTATATGTAAAATACCAGACTTGTGATATGCGTAATTTGACGCCAGAGCTAAGGCTCAAAGGATTTCTAGATTTTTATAGTGGACTTCATTATGAACTTAAAGATGACGTTTACGTAGGTGTTGTAGAATGAAAAGACCTCGCACACGACTAGGATATGTTAGCGTCGGTAACGATGAACGTTCCTATGTTAATTCAGTACTTGATAGTACTTATCTATCTCCGGGTAAGCAGACAAAGAAGTTTGAATCTGCAATTGCCGAAGCACATAATATGAAGTTTGCTCTGGCATTAAATAGCGGACAGAGTGCTATTATGGTTACTTTAGAAGCAGCTAAGTTATTGGGGTATATTCGTTGCGTTGCCGTTCCTGCTGTAACTTACATTTCTTCCGTAGCGGCCGTTGTACAAGCTGGGTTAAAAGTAAGACTAATCGACGTACAGCCCGATGCTCACGCTGAAATGAAGTGGGACGCTATTCCTGATGAATGCGATGCCGTGCTCCCCTGTCATCTATTTGGTAGAGCTAATAAGTTTAGTGATTCTTCTACATGGCAGGATAAGTTTTTCTGCGAAGATGCATGTGAAAGTATTTATGCTAAAGGTCTAGGATATGGCGATGCAGTTTGTTTATCTTTCTATCCTTCTCATACTATTACTGCTGGATTTGGTGGTATGATTCTTACAGATGATGAAGATTTGTATTTTAAATGTTGGCAGTTAGTAAATCATGGTAGACAGGATATGGATGATTATTCTACATGTCATACTCTTAAAGAACGTTTTACATTTTCCGAGTGGGGTTATTCTTTAAAGTTCTGTGATTTAAATGCTGCATTTGGTTACGCCCAACATACACAAAGAGATGGTATTCTTTATGACCGTTTAGTAAATGCAACGTGTCTTAAAAATGGATTAGCAGATATTGAAGAGTTACAATTTGCCAGTGCAGTAAATCATACATTTATGATGTTTCCTATTATTGTTCAAGGAGACGAGCGAGATGCTTTAGAGAAAGCATTAAATGACGAAGAGATTGAAACTAGACGTATGATGCCTTTGACAACTCAGCCTATTATTAGAGAGTACTTTGGTGCCTATAATTGTGATACAAACTATCCGGGTGCAAAGTTTATCAATGAGCATGGTTTTTATATTGGTTGCCATCAAGGTTTAGGAGAAACAGACCTTGATTTTATGATTCAAACTATTAGAAATTTCTATGGAAAATAGAGCTATTGTAATTATTGGTGTACAGGGAACTGGCAAGTCTACCTATTGTAAGAAACTAGAGACTGCTAATCCAAAAATCAAACGTGTAACTAAAGACGACATTCGGTTTGCAATGTTTGACATAAACACTTATTCTGAGAACTTTGATAAAGTACATGCAGAGTTTGGGAAACGACTAAATGAGATTTATTGGCTCTACGTTGATACAATCTTAAAACAG
>SDBT01005930.1_pt1 | contig 20434 bp, 45 predicted proteins | sample 2277101 | NCBI WGS metagenome assembly SDBT01 (sample SAMN10404973, study PRJNA504765) | marine sediment metagenome | isolation source: marine sediment core GS10_PC15, 103 cmbsf | place: Arctic Ocean: Southern Knipovich Ridge | collected 2010 | reverse complement strand
CTATGCGAGGAATAAAAAAACTTACTATTGTAGGTTGTGTTTCCCATATTTGTATTCTTTTCACTGTATCATCAGCAATATTAAGGGGATATAAAGTAACTGTACCACGCAATGCGGTAGCTGGTTTTGATAGTGGGTTAACTGAAGCAGCATTTACTATAATGGGAGATGTTTTAGGAGTAAAAATTATATGAAAAATATTACTTGTGATAAGTGCGGGAAGATAATAAATGATAACTATGGTATGGACATGCCTACTATTCGCTTTGACCCTGGTTCTCTTCTTCAATTTGGTGCATATACAAAACAGGGGGAGTATGATTTGTGCAGGGCACACTATATTGAAGCCTATGATATAATTCAAAAGTGGATGGAGGAGGCACAAAATGGAACCAAACGGTGACCCAAAAGTTTATAAATTTGGATTTGATGTTCATGGAGTAATTACTGCTCATCCAAAAGAATTTGCAATTTTAACTAGAATTTTAATGGAAGCAGGCCATCAAATACACATAATAACAGGGCAACAAAATGATGAGGTGTTAAAGGCTAAATTAGTTAAATATAATATATCATATACTCATATATTTTCTATAACTACATATCTTTTAGAAAATAATTATACTGTGACGTGGGATTCAAAAGGAGAGCCACACTTTGCGATAGATGCTTGGAATCATAGCAAAGCTGAATATTGCAAAGAAAATAATATAGATATGCACTTTGATGATTCAGATGCTTATGGGGCGTATTTCGTTACTCCATACATCGGGGTGGCAAAATGAATTTAGAGAATGAAGATTTAGGATTATATGGGGCTGGAGAGATGGAATACAAAAAAGATGGTTCAGATATTTTTATTAAGGGGTGGGATATTTCTCCTGAGTCTAGCTATGAAGAAGAATACGGAGACGGGATAGACGGGCCAATACGACCATATTCAATCCCAGATGGTTTTCTTGAGCAAGAAACTTGCAACGGTGGCTGAGCGGTTAAAAGCGCCGGGTTGTAGCCCCGGTCCCCTTCGGGGGTACGGTGGTTCGAATCCATCCCGTTGTATACAATAATAAATGTTGAATAAAACAAGGAGGATAATATGTATAAGTGTGAATGTATAGAATGTGGGCATAAACTGGAATCAGAAAGAAAGTTTATAAATATAAAATGCAAAAAATGTGGGGGGTATATGAGCCACATTTCAAAAGGAGATGTTGTTGAGTCTAAGAAATACGGGACTAAGATGATAGATTGCATCCTTTGTGTTTGGTTTGATTCAGAGGAGAATATTCACAGAAAGATATTTATGGCTGATTCTCTAACGATTGTGAACGGATAAAAGAATCATAAAATCAATGAAAGACAGGAGGAACACAATGTTAATTTTGGCAATGTTATGCTTATTGATATGGCTAATATTCGCACTCTTTAGAAATGCTTTTAAGACAGGCTATTATGAGGCTACCTTGAAAGCCAACAAGATTGATGATGCAGTAAAAGATATGCCATTTTATAAAATTTGGAGGAACTAGACAATGGCCATTATAAAAAAAATAATTAAAAAACCTAAATTTATATATTCTATAATACAATTTTTTAAGCCGTATAAGTTTTATTTTGGAGGAGAAGGGACACTATCTGTTGGGGAAACAGAAGTTTGTAAGATTAATAATTGGATAATAAAAATTGCATCAGAACCCCCAATCAGCCCATTTAAAAATATAATTAATAAAATTAAGTTGTTTTTTTATAGATGCGCATATCCTAATAGTATGGCAAGTTTGTGTGACCAATGTGGCAAAATAGTGTGTGTTTATGATTATTATAAAATGCGAATGGCAGAATTCTTTTGTTCTATAGAATGCGCTGATTTAGCATATCCAGAAACAAAAAAATCAATTGACATTTATAATAAATATATAAAAAACAGAATGGAAGAGTTATATCCGCCAGACGTAGTAGAGGCATTATACAAAATAAACAGAATGCAGATGGAATGTAGGCTTAGGACAATCACGGTAAGATATGGTACGACTGTTATCCAAAAGCTGTTGTAAGAATAAGCGTAGAATAACTAATTAAAGAGGGGTGACAGAGTGGCTTAATGGGGCGGCCTGCTAAGTCGTTGGCCGGTGGGAGCCGGTTCGTGAGTTCGAATCTCACTCCCTCTGTTGCCCGTATAGCCAAGTTGGAAAGGCATCAGATTGCAACCCTGATATTCGCAGATTCGAATTCTGCTACGGGCTTCAAAAAGGAGTAATTATGGATATTTTCAAAAAAGTAATATGGCCTTATATCCCTTGTATGGTTTGTCCGGTATGTGATAGTGATATGATTCCGGTATCCCGAGGAGAAGGTGGCATTTTTATGTTTTGTTATACCTGTGAGAATGTGCTTGTTGTTCAAATGATGGAATTAGAAGACAAGCCAGCTGATAAGCATTTCCTAAAAATGGCAAGAAAGGCAACAAATAAATATTTAAGGCTACAGCAACATGAGAACACTACAAGAAAGACTCGGAATCAAGTGTCCCGCAGATAGATTAAAATTTATGCAGTTTCCAGGTGGGAAAATCATATATCATTTGATATTCGGAATATATGAGAGGTATCCAATATGTTGTATCATCCAGTTTGTATGGGATGGTGAAATTATGAAACGGACAGTAGGCAACTATAGATTATCTTTCTTTGGGTTTAAAGGATTAACTCCAGGCCGAAATATTCCCAAGTGGTGGAATGATATAGAACATGTTCCGTGTACTCGGTGTTTCAGGAGAATGGAGGCAAATTTATAATTATTTTTCGCAGCGTAGTGTAGTGGCAAGCACGGTGCCCTGTCTAGGCACTATCGAGGGTTCAAATCCCTTCGCTGTGATATATATTCCGGTGTGCCCAGAACTGGTCTTGGCCTCGACTGTTAATCGAAGTGCCCGAAAGGGGATGTTGGTTCGAATCCAACCGCCGGAGTCAAACAAGATATAAAATTATAGGAGGCATAATGAAAACAGTATCAATATTATATAATTGGAATACTAATGAAATAAAAGAAACAAAGCAATTTGAAGGTATGAATTGTTTAGGTAAAGCCGAAAAATTTAAAACGAAAATATTAAAGAAATTCCCCAAGAAAGATGGCTGGGAATGTTATGTAATACCAGATGATGATGTTATAAAGCAACTAACAATTGCTCAAATATTTAAATAATAATTAATTTTTAATTTGCCAATTGGCATTATTTTGTTTATAGTAATTAAAAGGAGGTAATAATGTTCAAAGTTAGATGGGTGTTTACTGGCATTACAGCAGATAGAGAATCAATAGAAGCTGTAACAGAGTATATTAATAAAAAAGTAAAAGGAGAAGCAACTATTAAGATGGATGAAGATAATGGGGTTGCTATTTTTGCAGGGGTAAAAATAGCGGACATAACAAAATGTTTAGAAAAATAAAAAGGAGTATAAAAATGAGATTAGCCACAGTTAGGGATTTGGCTCTTGGTGTTAATGCTGGGAACAAATTGTATCAAAAAAAGAAAGAAAAGATTGAAGCCATACTTACCAGTCGTTTAGAGGAAATCGAGTCTGGGGAGGCAACCCTTAGAAAATTAAAATCTTCATATGAAGCATTACTGGATACTCCTATTGCCGATTTGGAGTTAGATGGCTTAATTTATTAGGGGCAATTATGGATGATATAATGTTAGCTTTAGGCCCTTATGGAGTATACTATTTTAAAAATGCTGGAATTGGGAATTGGTCGCTTAACGTTAAATCGGCAGAAGTAATTAGGGGGGTAGGATTGCGATTGTCTTCAGGGCCAAGTAAGGGCCATGGCTCTTTAGACTTTTCTTTTTGTTCGGATGCCTTTGTTTTTCCTGGCTTTGATTCGAGAATCCGAGAAAAAAAAGTAAAAGATTGTACAAATTTAGAACTATTTTTTGCAGTAAGAGAAAGAACTAGGAGGGACAATGGGTAAAGTAAGTTTTGCTTCAAGTGGGTTTGAAGGCAGTTTAGTTTTGCCAGTAGATAAAAATAGTTGTTATAATTTTGATGCATGGATTACTAAATATAGTTTAGAAATAAATTCTGGAAATATAATTGGGCCGAACGAACGGGTTACGAGAGGTGCCCCGTCCTATGCAACTGGGAGCATTGAGTTCATTTCAAACGGCAAAGTAACCTTAGACATAGGAGGGTTTCATCCGAGAATAAGAAATAAAGCCGTGAAAGATTGCTCAATTCTTGAACTGCTATATGCAGTAAGAGTCAAGGCACAAGGAAACGGGGCAGTATTAGGTAGCAACATTTAAATAAAGGAGAATATAATGACTTCAGTTAATGAAGCGATAGAAGTAGTGAAAGCAGAATTATCAAAAAATATAATTGGTAGCCAAAAGAATTTTGTAGAAATGGTGGAGATGCGCATTGGCTGGGCGATGGATGAAATTAAAAGAATTGTTGCTAATTCATATTTAGATAATTGTAAAATTGATGATGAAAATATTCCGCAAGATATTGATAGTGCAGAGGAAAAATTGGTTGATGAGATTGTTGAGGGCTAGTGACTGAATCTCTAATACATAAAATTATTAAGGAGGACAAGTGTGAAGATGTTTTTGTTTGCTATAATTATCATTGCCGTTGTTGTGTCCGGCTGTGGACCATCCCAGCCACATAAGAATAAGGCATATACATCGGGCAGGGGTGCCGACGATTCCCAGGAATCGTCAGAAATATCACGTACCATGGAGGTGGAAAACCCGGAAGGGCAACTTTCCAGCATGACTTATACGCTGGGAGATGAAGCATTTATGGTGATTTATAGTGTTATAGGGATGGGGGATGTTACACGGGTTTGGAGTGATTTGGCATATTTGCAGAATAAAACAGATATCAGAAAAGTTCATCTGTTACTTATTTCCGGGGGAGGGAGTGCATTTTCCGGGATGGCGTTATCGGACCAGATTATCCGAGCTGAGCAGGTAGGATTCAAGGTCATCTGTCATGCTTCTGGGCTGGTGGCAAGTGCCGCAGTCCCTATCCTTGCAGTTTGTACGAAACGATATGCTACTCCAGGAACGATATTTATGGTCCACGAACCCTCAATCTGGAAGTGGGCCGGACGAGAATCTTCGAGCGATATCCGGGCTCAGAATGAATTAATGGATTTAATTAGAGAAAAGTATCTGGAAAGGTTGGCCACTCATTCTAATCTTAATGTAGAAGAGTGGGGGGAGATGGAAGGAAGGATAACATGGTTCTCTGCTAGTCAGGCCAAGGAGTGGGGTCTGGTTGACGAGATAGAATAATATAAGGCATCGAGAAAGAACAAGATTTCTTCGAGACAGCAAAACCTGAATTATCGAAAAATACAATTGATAGACAAAAGAATTTTGTGGAATCAATCAAATGATTATGACAAGCAAATAACCTTGTAATAGTGGAATACAATCTATTATACTTGTAATTTGCGAAAAAATAAACTAAAACAGGAGAAGTATGATGAGAAAATATTATTGTATATTATTATGTTTATTTATTTGTATTGGATGTGGGGGGCAGAAAATCGAGATTGGCATTACTGCAAAAATACTATCAATTAATACGAGGATATTGCGGGGAAATTGGGATGGGGCATTCTTGTCTTCTTCCAGTGGTAGTATTGCGAATGATGTTAATAAGATTGGAGTTACTTTTTGCATTGCTGGACACAAGTTTTTCCGTGACCTTACATTGAATCATGCGCAAACGGCTTCTTTAATTGTCAACTCTGATATTGAATTACGGTGCATTTTTGAATCTTCTCCATTTTCTGAAACATACAATTTAAGGCTTTATTATTATGGAAGTCAGGTATGTTATGTTACTTTGTCAGAAGAACTTGCTAAACAAATTGAAGAGTTTTATTCGGGGCGGTAGCTCAATTGGCAGAGCACTGCTTTTGCAGGGCAGTCGTTGTGGTTTCGATACCATCCGCTCCATCTTAAATTTTTATCTTGACTTATTATTTAATTAATAGTATAATAGTTTCATCAAAATAAAGTAAGGTTAAAAATAGAAATGGCATAGTTGCCAAGGAGGAGAAAATGATTTTTTTAGACATGGTGATTGATAAGTTTGATGTATTGTCAAGAATGGCGCGTGAAGGAGTTAAGCCTAAACGGATAGTAGCCATTATGAAGGCATTGGAGGAGGAAGGAGTTGATGAAATCGAGCTTGGGACAGACGAAAAAGATTGGTTTATGATAGTCAAGGTTGGAGATTGTCATGGAGTATCAAAGAGATTTAAAGATGATGAGTGGGATGGCTTTCAGGGGTTTATGATTGCTTTGATGAGGGCATTAGGAGTAAAGTAGAATAGGATTTGCGCCTGTAGCTCAGTTGGAAGAGCTCTTGGCTTACATTCAAGTGGCCGTAGGTTCGAGTCCTACCGGGCGTATAGGAGGTATTATTAGAAGTTTTACTTGGTTTAAAAATGCAATTAAGTTAAATTGTTATGATTGCAATAAGTCTTTTTTCAAAGACAAGGGACATTATAATTGGTCAATTAAGATTGGGGAACGACAATTTTGTTCGTCAGAATGTCGCCACAATACATTCTTTTCCAGAATAACTGTCAGTTGTGACAATTGCGGGAAGGATGTTTTGAAAACCTCTTCCCAGATTTCAAATACAAATCATAATTTTTGTTGTAGTTCGTGTGCTGCTACTTATAATAACACAGGCAGGATTAGGACAGATGAAAGCAGGGGAAAAACTTCTTTGTCTCTCCAAAAGCATTATAGGAAGCATGGCAAAGCTCTTGATGAAATAGAATGTGCTTGGTGCGGGGAAAGGTTTATTCGGGAGACCCACAGCATGAGGAAATATTGTTCTATCTCATGCAGAGAAAATGGAGCCAGCAAAAATCTATCTATAGCAATTAAAAAAGTAGTGGCAGAGGGGAGGCATAAGGGCTGGATTAGTAGAAATATTCTAAGCTATCCGGAGAAATTCTTTCGCCGAGTATTGTTGAATAATAATTTATTAGATAAGTGTCAAATTAATTTCCCTTATAAATCATATTTTTTAGACTTTTATTTCCCCGAGAGAAGAATTGATTTAGAGATTGACGGGAAACAACACAAGAGGTTGGAACAGAAAACGAGCGACGAAAGAAGAGATAAAATACTAATTGATAGTGGAATAAAAGTCTATAGAATCCCATGGAAAGAAATAAATTCTGATAATGGGAAGAAATACATAAAAAATGAAATAGATAAATTTTTGTATTTTTATTTCAAAAGCGAGGATTACTCGGAGTAGGCTAATTGGATAAGCCCCCCGATTCGGGGTCGGGAAACTTGCTGGTTCGAGCCCAGCCCCCGAGATTGAATTTATAAAAATATAACAATTAATAGGATAATAATGAAAGACAAAGAAGGTAACATAGTTTCTGCTGGAGACGTTTTAATAGAATTAGGACGTGGATTTAGTATAGAAGATGGAATGTGTTCTTATTCTCTCAAAATATGGGAGATGCCAGAACAATATAATGGGAATGGATATGTATATTCTACTGATGGAGAAAGGATGGAATTTTGGTGGGCGAATGTGGGAAAATCTATAAAAATAACAGAAGAGAATACTCCTGCTGAATTTATATTTTCTTTTTTTCATGGAATGAATGATTTAGATTCATTATTAGAACATGGGACTATTGAAGAAATAATTTTTAGTTCTAATTGGGAAGATAAGATTGTTCTCCAATCTGATGTTGATAAATATGTTTCTGACTTGAGGATTGCTAATGAATTAAAAATTAAAACAAAAGAAGATTTTATAAATAATTTTGATATAATTAAAAATTTATCGGTATTACCTAATAATCTTATTTCCGATATATTTAATGTACATGATATAGAAATGCCAAAAATGTATAATGGAGAACTGGGGTTAAGGAACTTGGAAATACAAATTACATTAGCAGGGCTTATAGCTCGCCATCAAGTAATAGGAAATGAAAATAAATAAAATAGTTATAGAAGAAGCAACGCCTGAAAATGCTCGAATTACAATGGGATTTTTGTTTTCTATAATGTATGAATGTGATGCTGACAAATCCCATTGTATTGTGGGACAAGAGCCAACGATAATATCTGTACTCAGAGAGACCGAAAGAATAATTACTGAGTTGTTTAGTGTTCATTAAAATGGTCATTAAGTCGTATAATGATTGTGTTCGTGGTCATTATAGGCATAAATAGGTGATAATGGTTGTGAACGGAATCATTATAATATAGCAAGCAATAAATTTAGCAGGGTAGAGCAGTCAGGTAGCTCGCCACCTTCATACGGTGGAAGCCATTGGTTCAAATCCAATTCCTGCTACTATACATGTGGATGTAGGTTAGTAATTGCACGAAGAAAGCCGATAAGGAAGGGAGTATATATATCCTGGAATGCGAGTTAGAATCTCGTCCGTCCGCACCAATATTTTAGGCACGTAATTCAGCGGGAGAATACTCGAATGATAATCGAGAAGCCGGTAGTTCGAATCTACCCGTGCCCATATTCACTTGAATGTATAGATTCCCAAATTAGGAGGCATATATGACACCAGAAGAAGACAAATATTTAGTAGAAAAATATCCAATAATATTTAAAGATAGATATGGAGACATAAAGAATACTGCAATGTGTTGGGGTTTCGATTGTGGTTCTGGGTGGTTTTTTCTAATTGACAATCTGTGTAATAGCATAAAATCATATATAGACTGTAATAGTCATAGGAACATACCTCCAGTTGTTGCGACACAATTGAAGGAAAAATATGGGACACTCCGGTTTTATTATACGGGAGGAGATGATATTATTGATGGGATGGTTTCTTTTGCAGAAGACTTGAGTGCATCAATTTGTGAACGGTGTGGCAGTTTTGAAGGAAAAGTAAATAAGGAAGGATATTGGCTTTCGTGCTTATGTGAAGATTGCAGGGAGTCACCTAAATAATATTATGAATATAAATATATATAAAATGAATGATTGCGATTGGATATTAGCAGAAGATATAGAATCTGCCAAAAAATACTATATTGAATTGACTGAAATCCCTGCTGATGAAGCATTTTGTGATGAAGGACAAGTCCCAGATGAATTATTAGATACTATAAGATTTTATCTTTCTGATGATTGGCGAAATGGCCCTTGGATTACTTTTAGGGACAGAATGAGGGAAATGATGATTGATGGATGCGATGTCCCTTGTTTCTTTGCAACTACAGAACAATAAAAATAAATATTAAACATAAAAAACTAATGCTCCTATAGCTCAGTTGGAAGAGCGATTGATTTGTAATCAATATGTCGAGAGTTCGAACCTTTCTAGGAGCTTGCTTGAAAAAGAACACACTAGAACCTCGCCTCCTTAGCTCATCAGGATAGAGCTCTAAACTTTTAATTTAGAGGTGAGTGGTTCGAGTCCACTAGGGGGCATTCAATTGTATAGGGAGAAAAAATGAGGACATCAATAACAATTGGCAACGTGGAATTTTATAATGATGATAGGTCTGCTAATTATAGCATTAATGAGTGGGACTGCTGTTCGGCGGGGAAGTACATAGGAAAAGTTATCTTGGAATCTCTGACTATGCAATACTTATTTATTCCTTCTTTCTTTGGTGCGTATAGCAAAAGTATATTAGACGATATTTCTAATTTTATTGGCATCCAACAAAAAATAAAATAATTAATTATAATGAATGTTACTTTAGCAAAAAAATTAGCTCGTAATATAACTAACGAACAGCTTGCGCAAATGTTCAAATCTGCCAAGGAAGGGATTAGTGATTGGATGAAAAGGAGTGCTGTCAATTCTGGGATGTCCAAGGGTGCAGTTTGGAATATTTTAGCTGTAAATTTTGACATAGAAAAAGATTATCATTTAATAGCAAAAAGAAATATGATATGGGAGTTTGGAGATTTCTTGCCGAAAGAACTTTTGCCAATGAAGGTGAAGAATGCTCGACTCCCTGAAATCCACCATGAAGAACCAATATTTGAGGGGGAATGAAAGAAATGAACAGAGAGGAAATTTTGTGGACTGATTATCCAGAGTTGACCCCGGATGTTAGAACAATAGAAGAGGACGAGATGGCCGAAGAACTAGGACTTTTATATGCGAAATTCCTATTCTCATTTGATGGAATAAATGGGACTGATTTGAGTTGTGACCTGCAAGCAGGGATACATCTTTTGCAAGGGACATTGATAACAATTCAAAAAAGAAGATTGAATAAAAAGAAAATGGAGGCTTTGAAAAATGGACTTTAAAAAATATTCAAGCATAGAAAATACTTACCGCCAGAAAGCGATTGATTCTATTTATTATTGTGCATTTAATGGGGGGGAGTGGGTCGTGAACACCAAAATCCACGGTTCTAATCTCAGTATGTACTATGACGGGGAAGAACTGAGGGTGGCCAAAAGGACTGCTTTTATCGGGATGGATAGCACAAAGTCCTTTTTTGGATTTGATGAAGTCGAATTAGATTTCTTCCGACCTAAAATACAAAAACTATATGAACTATGCAAGGAAAAATATGGTTTGGTTGATGGAATTATAGTTTATGGAGAATGGTGTGGGGGGTTATATCCTCATCCTGACGTGCCAGTAGTTCCTACTGCAAGCAAGGTGCAGAAGAAACATTATTATGCACCCACAAATGAATTCATTGGATTTGACTTAAAAGTCAATGGGAAGTACGTCAGTGTTGATGATTATGAGCCATTGCTGATAGAGGCAGGATTCTATATTTCTAAGACTATTTTTCGTGGTAGTTTCCAAGATTGCATTGACTATAAGAATGAGTACCCGTGTGAGATTTATAAGTTATTTGGATTGCCTCCCATAGAGGGCAATATCTGCGAAGGGAATGTAATAAAGCCAGTAGAAACCAAATATTTCCCAGATGGAAGCAGAGTAATTTTAAAGAATAAAAATAAATTTCATACAGAGAAAGAACCTCGTAAGGCAAAAACCAAAGAACCACCAAAACCATTTACAGAACAGCAAGAGAAATTATTTGCAGAACTATTATCACTAATTAATGAGAATAGGCTTCATAACGTGTTGTCCCATATAGGTCCAGTAAATGACAAGATGTTTGGGAAAGTTCAGGGCCTATTCTTACAAGATGCTTTAAATGATTTCAAGAAAGATTTTGGAGATGAATTTGGGAGCTTGTCAAAAGACGAGCAGAAAGCAATTGCAAATAGAGTCCGGCTGGAATGTTGTGTTTTGGTCCGGGAACACTTTCTTGACATAATAGATGGCAACTATTAAATAGCAATATGTGTCACTTTAAATATGTATATAAGCTATAATAAGCAATATATTGCTTATTGTGAAAAGGGGGGAAACAAGTGAAGGTTTGTCCCGAATGCAAAGGGAAAAAGCAATTCAAGATTCCAAGTAATAATCCGGAGCATGTGTATAGCATTGACTCTCCTCCCGTTTATGATGAATTCACCTGTGGGACGTGTAAGGGCACCGGGGAAATATCTGGATTGGCTATGGCAATTTACTGTGCTCGTGATGGTCCAGCACCTATAGAATTTATCGGATATGCTTAATATCGTTGTAAATGAAAAAACGACCACAATTTGAGCCCAAGCTGGGTATCGTAAATTGGGCCAAAATGGCCTGATAAATGGCCTGATTTAAATTCTGACAAATATAATAATATAAAGGGAGGAAGCATGTTGGAAATAGAAATGGTTGGAGTTACAGAGTACTGTGAAAATATACCAGTATATTTGACGGACACAACTGGAATTTATGAATACTTAGTAGACAAATCAGAATGGGCTGGGAATGGACGCCTTGTTATTAAAGCTATAAATGAAGGCGGATATAATTCTACACAGATTGATGTGCTTGAATTGATTCAATGGCTTAAAGACAATAGACCAGATTTATTAGCATAATAACAGGATATTATGATGAAAAAGATAGAAGAATTAGAAGGTAAAATATTTATTTCGTGTAGTGCTTGTATGTCAGTATATGCTGATGCACTGAGTTATGTTAATGCTTCTCCAGAGAATATAACTTCTAAACCAGAAGAAGCTAGTAACATAATTATATTGTCTTGTCAGGTCACGGACCTTGCAATATTAAATGATTTTAATATTCTAGATAAATATAAAAAACTATATCCTGATAAGAAATATTTTATATCGGGATGTTTGCCCCAAAGGCTGGATATTCCTATGCCAGATGGAGTGGAGAGGCTTGAATTGCCGAGATGTAATTATGAAAAAATCTATGATAAGAGATTAATATATTTTGAGAAGCCGTTCTGGTCTGCCTATTTCGTTGAGTCGAATGACGAGAAGGAGGAGTTTGAGCAAGGTCATTTGTTCCGGAATATGTACCCGTTACGGATTGGGAAAGGGTGCCCAAATAAATGCTCATTCTGTACAATAAGATTTACTAGGGGAGCTTTTGAAGAGTATTCTGCTACAAAACTCGAACAGGAGTTTCAGGAGTTTGACAATGTAGTATTAGTTGCTGACAGCCCCACGGCAGGGCAGATAAAGGATTGGTGTGAGATTGCGCACAGATGGGACAAGCCCATTTCAATAAGAAATGTAGAGCCAGATATCGTAGTTAAGTGTGAAGAAGAACTAATAGATTTGGCTGCATGGGGGCTATTGAAAGTGTTCCACTCTCCCATCCAGAGTACTACCCTGGATATACTAATAGATATGGGCAGGGGGGTTAAGAACACGTATAAGTCTATGGCGATTGTTAGGGAACTGAGAGTTCTGGGTGTGTTCACAGCCACTAATATAATTATAGATTATAAAAACTTTCCCAATGACACCGCAGACTTATCAGAAACATATGATTATGTTAGTTGGAATCCATATTGGGATGGAGTGTGGGACGAAGAGAAGGCAAAAAAAAGAATGAAAAATTATATCACAGGAGAATAGGAACATGGAATTTCACCGTTGGCTGGAAAAAGATTGTGCCTGTTCTATGGCAATGGCTCGAACAGGTACAACCAGATATAGATTTGAAGAAGGTCGTGAATATGTGGTGATAACAGCAACTTACTATCCGGGGCCATCGTGTGATGTTTGTGGCAAGCCATGGGCGGAGAAGAAATGAGGATAGCAATTTATGGCGGCAAATTTGACCCCCCACATTTGGCACACCAAATGGCATTATTTTTGTTATTGAGTAAATATAAGCTGCACCGGATATATATCGTTCCAAGTAGCCAGCATCCATTTGGTTATGATATGTGTAGTTTCGGAGAAAGAGTTGAGATGTGTCAACAAATTGCATCCCAATTCAATGAGTTCTGGAGGAGTAAAGTAATACAAAAAAACGTTGTTCAAGTTCTAAGAATAGAAGAGGATATGATTTCACCCATTCATTCTATTAATGTAGTCAAGAAGATTATTGAACAAGATTTTGCTTTGTACAAAGACATTGAACTTGAGCACTATTTTGTAATTGGAAGTGATAATTGGGATAATAGTTATAGTTGGCAGAACTTTGAACAAATCAAAAAACTAACAAAACTCATTGTATTCGGGCGTGGACAATATACAAATAATGACAACTATATTATGCTTCCAAATATTTCAAGTACAGAAATTAGAGGGAGGATTAGAACTGGCAGAGATATTAATAGTTTGGTCCCGAATAGTGTTGCTAAATATATAAAAGAAAATAATCTATATCGGTAGAATTTAAATTTTATTATGGAACTTATTATTGTATTTTTATTTATAATTTTTGTATGTTTGTTGTGTTTAGAATAATTTGCTGGTATGGCCGAGTGGTTTAAGGCACTAGATTTCCAATCTAGAGTGTGCGCACCGTGGGTTCGAATCCCACTGCCAGCTTGATATACTAACTCCGCAAAATGTTATAAATGCAGAGATAGTACATTGAAAACAGGAGACAAGAAATGATTAATGACTTGCTATGAAAAAATGGAAAGATATAACTAAATGTAGTTTTGTGGGAGGGAAATATGATGGGAAGAGTTTTCCTGTTTCTAATAAGCTCGATACATTACATTCTGGCTTATTAGAGGTTTATGTGCGGATGACTAAAAATAAGTTTAAGTTTATTTCAGATATCCCGAATGCTGAGTACTTGAGAATTGTTTTGGAGGTTTTGTATAAAAGATTATTAGATTAATAGGAACCAATGTGCTAATGGCATAAATTAGGAAAATATGCCAATAGCCGATTGGAATATTTATTAAAAAGGAGCAAAAATGGATAGTGATAAAAAGATTTGCGGAGAATTCGTTTTAGATGGGACAAGAACTATATATTCTTCTTTGACAGAAGATAAAATTCCAGAAAGGATAAGGAGTAACTTAATATATGGGGAGAAAGAACAGCGAATAGTATTTAGATTTATAACAATGATAGAGATAGGAGAAAGGCATATATATGTGCCAATCGCTTTATCTGTGATTAAAGGATTGAACAGAGAGGAATTTGAAAGATTTTTAGTAACTCTTTTTTCTGTTTTTGTCGAAGAATTCAAGATTGAGAGGGGGAGGAATTAGATGAAAAACAATGAGACAAGTGCCGGGGCCGAGAGAATCTTGGAGAATGGAGAGAGTATTGCTACCGAAGGGAATTTGGATATAAATGGGAATATGGTTAAATATACCCTAACTCCTAGAGCTGAATTATTGTCTTTACTAGGAAGAAGTAAGGAAGAAATTCCAACAGAAGATATAGAAAAGATGATTCTATTCAAGGGCGTTGCAACAATAGACTTAGATGGCAATGAATCTGTGATGTATGTTTCAATTGCACCTTACTTGATGGAAGAGTCGCAAGAAAAGGCAAGAATAGATTTCTTGAAATATCAGTTTGGAATGCAATTGTGCTTGCTTTTGAATAAACCAGAAACCAAATAATAGGAGATAAAATGTTATTTATACCTTATACCCAAAAATCATTCCTACAAGATATTATAAAAATAGCTCAAATTTTGCAAGAATATGGGAAGCCTCGTTTGAGGGTTGTTCAGAAAGAAGAAGATAATTCTTCTACAGCATCTGGGGCTGGAACATTTTTTAAATTAGATAATACTCGCCTTGGCCGAGACTTTGAAATATATGCGTTGATGGGGGAACTGTATCAACCTGGCATTGTGTTAGCCGAGATTGCAAGTATTGGAATGGTATTGAATGCGACTGGACTAGGAGAAACAATAGACAGGGCAAGAGATGAGTTCAAAGGATTAGCTAAATATTTAAATAATGGAGACCAGCAACACCGATGGACACATATATGGAGGGAGAAAGGGTTTGATGAATATAAAAATTTCAATAGAGATATTGTACTTTCAGATGGACTTGGGCATGTAGGGATGAGGCCGGGAGATAAATTATGAGAGAATTAGCAATAGAATATCTTAGAAAACATGCCAAATCACCACTAGGAATGAAAATTGATTACTCGAAAATCGGAGATGAATTATTGTTGGAATCTTGTTTGTCATGGGCTGTAGTTAATTATTTACAAGCAATGCGGAAACATCGTGCCTATGTTCGAAGCACAAAATAATTTGTGTTTATGGTGAGTGTAGCTTAATGGTTAAAGCATTCGGCTGTGACCCGGAGAAAAAAAGTTCAATTCTTTTTACTCACCCTCCCATTAATTTTCTTCTTGCCTTTTATGCTTCAATCACTTATAGTATTACAAAGGAATTAAATATAATGAAAAATAATAAAATAAAACCAGGCGACACCATCTCTATTCTTTCGAGCGTAGGAGTTGAATTAAAGAAGTTAGGATTCCATCCACAAATTTACCATAGCTTTTGGATGAGACTAACAGGCACAAAACAAACAGCTTATTGCGTTTGGGAAGATGAGGAGAGTAAACAAACCTACGTTACCATTGACTTGTGTGTAGAAATTCCAATTCAATGTTGCGTAAAGATACAAGGGGAAGAGTAATGTTTGCTAGATTAAAAAATAAATTTAAACCAATTAAAACTCAAATATTATCAATAGAAAACGGAGACATTCTAGTATTAAAATTTCCGGGTCGAGAACCAATTTCAGAGGAAGCAATTAAATATAATACTGATGCACTAAAAATAGTATTGGAGAAAGTTGGCAAAGGAGACACTCCTATTTTGGTCGGTTGTGATTTTGAGTTGATGGTGCTACGTCCAAAATAAAAAGGAGCAACATATGGGGGATTACAACTTTCAGAAGGACTTCTTGCGTTCAAAGTCTGGAACAAGAAAAATAATAAAAATATTAGAAAAAAGCGGATATCAGTTTATTTCAGAACATGATGGGAAAGAATACGATTTAAAATTCCATCCGCCCAACAGTGAAAAAACAATAAAGATTGAAGTAAAGGAAGATTTCTACTGTGCTCGCAGTGGCAATGTTGCATTAGAATTCCATAGTAGGGGAGTTGATAGTGGGATTGCGGTTTCAAAAGCCGATTATTATATTTATATAATCCATACTAACAAAGGAATAAAAAGATTTATATTCAAAACTTCTAAATTGAAAAAAATGATTAAAGACAAGAAATACTTCAGAACAGTTTGTGGGGGAGATTGGAAGAGCAATACATATAACTATTTGTTTGAATATGATGTGTTCATAACATGTGGCGAATCAATCGGATAGAATAATGATATATATAATAATAATGTTATGTTGGTTATTTGGAGTGATTGACCCAATCCAAGCTATTTTCTTTTTAATCTTTTTCCATCTGCTTTGGCATGGGCCACGATTTTTATAATAAAATGAAAAATCCAACGGGAACTAGAGAATGGGCATCAAGTACGTTGAACTTTGTAAAAGGATGTGAGGGCGATTGCATTTATTGTTATGCTCGCCATAACGCTTTGCGCTTCAAAAGGATACAATCATCGGACGAATGGGAAGTCATGACTGTCAATTGGGAGAAGGTAAATAAGGGGTACAGAAAGAAAGGAGGAACTATTATGATTCCATCCTCTCATGACATCTGTCCATCCATAATAGAGCCAACTATAATTGTATTAAGAAAATTATTAGAAGCTGGGAATAATTTATTGATAGTTTCAAAACCCCATTTATCATGTATCAAAAGAATTTGTGAAGAGTTTAATGACTATAGAGATAATATTTTATTTAGATTTACGATTGGTACTATATACGATGCTGTGGCAAAATTTTGGGAACCTGGGGCTCCATCAATTATAGAGCGAATATCATGTTTAGAATTAGCATATAATTTAAGATTCAAGACATCAGTATCCTGTGAACCACTATTGATTGGGAGGGATGTGTTTGATTTGGTGGATATGGTAGAACCGTTTGTTACTGATTCAATTTGGCTTGGAGGTATGAATCAAATTAACAGAAGGGTAGACCTATCAAAAATTCCTGAAGACAAAATGTATATTATTGAAGGTGCAAGGAAAGCAGCATCCCTGAACGCAGTAAAAAAATATTATGAGGGATTAAAAGATAATCCAAAAATTAAATGGAAAGACTCATTTAAGAAATTGCTAGGATTAGATGCCCCAAATAAAATAGGATTAGACATCTAGGAGATTCGATGGGGAAAAGAGCAAAGAAAGATTATAGAAACATTATAATGGATAGGGCTAATCTTGGCTTGTGTCCTATCTGCGGGAGTACTATTCCAGAATCCAATTATCTTATATTGACGCATGAGGGGATTGATATTAATGTTTGTAACGGCCATTGGAATGTTTTAGCACATTCGGCAAGAGTAAAGTTCACCTATGAGGAGAATTAAAAACATGGAGATTGAAGATTTAAGAAAAGAACCAACTTATGGCCAATGTAATAATAGGGCAGTTGTTTTTGAAGATAGAGATTGCATTGCATATGCTTGTTACTATCCACAAATGGGAGGGTACGGAGGGAAATGTATTGCAATATTTGATAAGAACTGGACCCAATATGATAATGGTTGTGCCTATGGTGGATGTATTGATGTTTTAGTGTGGCATGATGGTGATTTTCCTTTTTCTGATGAAGATTCTCTTCCCCGAGAATTGCACCATTGTGACCCGACTCAATTCATTGAATTTGGGGAGTTTCTACAAGATATTAATGAGGGGAATAAGAATTCGGTCAAGAAATTTATTCCTAATTCTCAAAAAAAAGGAGAAGCAGAATGACACTATACGCAGCATCAGTTTCAGAGTATTCCCGACGTTTAAGAGTTTATGACATAGGGAAAATGGAAGATGTTACTACTTCTCGTAATGTGTTTTTTGTAGATACAAAGGAAGGGCATTATGTAGGGTTTGGCCTAAAATATGAAAAGGATGAAGATGGGGGATTCATGCAAGCAAGAGTCTATTCTGAAGACTTTTTTCTAACTGATAAAACCGGAAACATTATAGATTTTTACATGCTAAAATATCTTCCAATTACCCCAGATAGATTCTTCTCGGCAGCTGTTACTAGCAAGGTAGTCAATGGCGTAGATAGTTATGGATATGCTGTTAATCCAACAGAGAAATCTAATGGGTTTGATAATCCATCTATAGAGAGACAAATGAATTTTTTCATAGAAACGTTATGCACCAAAAAAGGAGAAAGACAATGACAATATATTGTGCTTCAATTAAAGAACATCGCGGCTATGGAGTATATAGGATAGACACTATAGAAAACGTTTCTAAATCGGAAAGCATTTTCTTTGCAGATACAACGGCGGGTAATTATGTAAGCCGTATCTCAGGAGATAAACTTAATCAGGCTGGTCAGTTTTTCCCAGCTAGAGACTATCATGTTGATTTTTTTATGACTGATAAAGATGGGAATATTATTGACTTTGTTGAGCAGAGCTGGGTCCCGATAATAGACGGCCAACGGCCCGGGAAGGACCCGGGATGTTCATTGAGCGCTATAGAACTTTTTGGCAAAGAGTTTGAGCCCGTTTTAATTGAGAAGCAAATGGACTGTCTTATAGAAATGTTATTAGGGGAAAGAGAACAGTCGTGGAAATGAATCTATGAATGATTACGGGAAAGAACTTATATTGGATTTGCATAATTGCGATTCTATACTTTTTACAAGAAAACACATAAGAAATTATTTCAAAAAGGTTTGCGATTTAATTGACATGGAAAGAGGTAAATTATGCTGGTGGGATGATTTGCATACACCAGAAGACGAGAAGGAAACAGAACCTCATTTGGTAGGAACTTCAGCAGTGCAGTTTATTAAAACGAGTTCTATAGTCATACATACTCTTGATTTAATGAAAGTAGTATATTTGAATATATTTTCTTGTAAGGATTTCAACTCTGAAATTGTAATAGATTTTTCAGCTAAATGGTTTGGTGGAGAGGTTCTTAGTTCATGTACAATTCCAAGAAGAAAATAATATGATAATATATAAAGCTGTTAACATTATTAATAATAAAATTTATATTGGACAGACAGTAAGTACATTAGGGAGAAGAATAAGTGTGCATAGATACCAGATGAATCAAGGCAGTAAAATTTCTTTTACAAAAGCATTACGTAAATATGGAATTGATAATTTTATATGGAAAATGGTAGATACGGCGCTTACAATGAAAGAATTGAATGAAAAGGAGTGTTATTGGATAAAATTTTTAAGTTCAAATGACCCTTCTATTGGATATAATATAAATTCTGGAGGAAGAAATGGAAAACTCAATAAGATTGGAATTGAACGCATAAGAAAAAGGAAGAAAGGGAGTAAAGTTTCTGAGATTGGTAGGCAAAGAATGTCTGAATCTGCAAAAAAACGAGGTGATTGTATAACGCCTGAAGGCAAGAAAAGAATCAGTGACGCAAACAAAAAGAACAGAAATGCAGCGAAATTAAGCAAAAAAGATGTTTGTGACATTTTCGAACTGCAAGATAAAGGACTACCTCAACAATTTATAGCAAATAAATTCAAAGTAACTCAACCAAATATTAGTATTATTTTGAAAGGGAGAATATAATGAATGTTGTTTTTATTGTACCCACAGGTATAGGAGCAGAAATAGGTGGTCATTCAGGCGATGCTACACCAGCAGCAAAGCTTATTGCTTCCTTATGTGATAAATTGATTGTGCATCCCAACATAGTAAACGCTTCTGATATAAATGAAATGACTGAAAATATGCTTTACGTGGAAGGCTCAATTCTCGATAGATTCCTTGAAGGGCAAATTGGATTAGAGGAAGTTTATAGCAACAAAATCCTTCTTGCCGTGAATGGTCCAGTGAAATCTGAAACAATTAATGCTGTTTCTGGGGCACGGGCAACAATCGGAGCTGACATTGAAATAGTAGCACTCAAAACTCCTATTAAAATGATAGCTACTATGGCTGGCGGAATAGCTTCTGGAAACATATATAACCTAGATGAAGCAGTGGCTCAAGTCAG